>WUUC01105764.1_pt1 | contig 14038 bp, 10 predicted proteins | sample 6278441 | NCBI WGS metagenome assembly WUUC01 (sample SAMN13675441, study PRJNA597444) | soil metagenome | isolation source: soil | place: USA: Washington | collected 2017-10
CGTCTGTGTCCCGATCGCGTCCCGCCGCCCCGCAAGAGAGCGATATTCGCGTCATGGCGGTCGAGTTGGTACGGTTGTACTGCCGGACGTTCGAGGCGTTTGACGACGAGCGCTCGTGCAGGCCGCCGCCGTCAGTGCCCCGCTCGCCCGAGTCGGCGCGTGCCCTGAGCAGTGAACAGCGTTGCTCCTCGAGGACCTGACCTGCTCGTCGCAGCGCCTGGAGCGACCACCCAGCGCGTTTCGCCCCACCCTCCCGCGGCGCTGGTCGCCTGCGACATCCCTTACTCCGGGCAGCGCACCTGACGCCCTCTTGCAGCGCTGCTCCGCTGCGATACCCCTTACTCCGGACAGCGCACCTGTGCTCAGAATGCTGCATGAACGTTCTGCCCGGTTCACCCTACCCGCTGGGCGCAACCTGGAACGGGCGCGGCGTCAACTTTGCGCTCTACTCGGAGAACGCGAGCGCGGTCGAGCTCTGCCTTTTCGACGAGCAAGCCCGCGAGGTCAAGGTCAGCTTGCGTCAACGCACTGCCTTCGTCTGGCATGGCTACGTCCCCGGCATTCACCCCGGTCAACGTTACGGCTATCGCGTGCATGGCCCGTACGAGCCGAGCCAGGGCCTGCGCTTCAACCCGGAGGTCGTGCTGCTCGATCCTTACGCCAAGGCGCTGGCCAGCGTCGAGCGCTGGGACCTCGGCTGCTTCGCCTATCGACCAGGGGCAAAGGAGGGGGATTTGAGAGCTGCGCATGTGCCCGCGCTGGGAGCGCCACGTGGCGTGGTGATCGATCCCACATTTGACTGGGAGGGCGATGAGTTCCCACGCATCCCGCTGCACGAGACGGTGATCTATGAAGCCCACGTCCGCGGCCTCAGCGTGCGTCACCCCGAGGTCCCCCCGGCCCTGCGCGGGACGTACGCCGGCGTTGCCCACCCCGCCATCATCAAACATCTACAGGACCTGGGCGTCACCGCGATCGAGCTCATGCCGATCCACGCCTTCGTGGATGACCAACACCTGCTGGAAAAGGGCCTGCGCAACTACTGGGGCTACAACTCGATCGGCTTCTTCGCGCCCGACGTGCGCTATCGCTCCAGCAGCACGCTCGGAAGCGAGGTCGTCGAGCTCAAGCAGATGGTCAAAGTCCTGCACCGCGCCGGCATCGAAGTCATCCTGGATGTGGTCTACAACCACACGGCGGAAGGCAATCACCTCGGCCCCACGTTCTCCTTCAAGGGGCTGGACAATCCGACGTACTACCGGCTGGTGAGCGAGGACCCGCGCTACTACTTCGACTACACGGGCACCGGAAACACCCTGAACGTGCGCCACCCGCAGGTGTTGGCGCTGATCATGGACTCTCTGCGTTACTGGGCGGAAGAGGTACACGTGGATGGCTTCCGCTTTGACCTCGCATCAGCCCTGGCGCGCCAGCTCCACGAAGTGGACCAGCTCTCCAGCTTCTTCACGTTGATCCACGATTCCCCCACGCTGCGCGACACGAAAATGATCGCCGAGCCCTGGGACATCGGCGAGGGCGGTTACCAGGTCGGCAATTTCCCGGTGCGCTGGGCGGAATGGAACGGGCGGTATCGAGACACGACACGCGCCTTCTGGAGAGGTGACGGGGGCCAAGCCGCAGAGCTCGGCTACAGGCTCACTGGCAGCAGCGATCTCTACTCGGGCAGCGGACGCAAGCCGTCGGCGAGCATCAACTTCGTCACCGCTCACGACGGTTTCACGCTCACCGACCTGGTCAGCTACGACGTCAAGCGGAACGCGGCCAACGCTGAAGACGGCCGCGACGGCAATGACCACGAACACTCCTGGAACTGCGGCGTCGAGGGCCCCTCCTCGGACCCGAACGTTCAGCGACTGCGCGACCGGCAACGCAGGAACCTGCTCGCGACCCTGTTACTCTCCCAGGGTACGCCAATGTTGCTCGCCGGCGACGAGTTCGGCCGAACGCAGAGCGGTAACAACAACGCCTATTGCCAGGACAACGCGACCAGTTGGCTCGACTGGAGCTGGGACGATGATCAACGCGACCTGTACGAATTCACGCGCAAGGTCCTGGGTCTGCGGCGCCATCACCCCGGCCTCCGTCGCACCAAGTTTTTTCATGGCCGGCCCATCCAGAACGCGGACCTGGGCGACCTCAGCTGGTTCCGCCATGACGGCAAGGCCATGGTCAGCGAGGACTGGGACACGCCACACACGCGCAGTCTGGTCCTGTTCATCGCAGGGCGCGGCATCGACGACGTCGATGACGACGGTCGCCCGATCGTCGACGACGACCTGCTCGTGGCCATCAACGCCAGTGATCTGGACCTGCCGCTCACGCTACCGGTCGCTGCCCACCTGGACGAGTGGAAGCTGGTGCTGGACACCTATGCCGATCCCCCGGAGGAGCGGGTCGCAGCGGCACTGAATCTGACGTTGCATGCTCGCTCGCTGATGTTCTTTCGAGCTGCTTCGCGCGTCGTGCGCAGAGGCGGGGCGCTGCACTCCCTGGGCGCCACCTACCGCATGCAACTACATGCTCGATTTGGCTTCCTGGATGCGCTCGCCCAGCTCGACTATCTCGAACGACTGGGGGTAACGGACCTGTACGTCTCGCCGATCTTCGTTGCCGCCGCCGGGAGCCGGCATGGTTACGATGTCGTGGACCATCAGCAGGTCAGTCCAGAGCTGGGCGGCGAGCAGGCATTCGACGCGCTAACTCGCGGGCTCGCGGCGCGTCAGATGGGCCTCCTGGTGGACTGGGTCCCCAACCACATGGGCAACGCGCCTGGTCAAAACCGCTGGTGGGAGGACGTCCTGGAGAATGGCCGCAGCTCGATCCACGCCGCTGCCTTCGACATCGATTGGGCCCCGCAGAAGCAGGAGCTGCAGGACACCGTGCTTCTACCCATCCTGGGCGATCAGTATGGTGGCGTGCTGGAGCGCGGCGAGCTCAGCGTCGAGGTAGAGGCTGGCCAATTTTTCGTGCGACATTTCGATCGACGCTTCCCGCTGGGCCCAAAGAGCCTGCTGGAGCTGGTCGCCAGCGCCCAGAGGAGCACGGGTCTATCCAAGGATCACCCGTTCCAACAGGAGCTCGAAAGCCTGTGTGCGTCCCTGCGGCACCTCCCCGACCGTCATGCCAGCACGCAGCTGGAGCAGAAGGAGCTGGGGAGGGAGAAGGAGGTCTTCAAACGCCGCCTGCGGACCCTCATGGCCGAATCGCCCCAGGTCCTGACCGCCTTCCAGGAGGCGCTCACTCGCCTGAACGGCAGACCAGGCGACGCAGGTAGCTTCGATGCGCTGGATCGCCTGCTCGGTCAGCAGAGCTATCGCCTGGCCTCGTGGCGCGTCGCCACGCAGGAGATCAATTACCGGCGCTTTTTCGACATCAACTCCCTGGTGGCACTCCGGATGGAGGAACCCGGCGTCTTCGAGCGCGCGCACCAGACCCTGTTCAGGCTGCTCGGCGCCCGCAAAATCCAGGCGCTGCGCCTCGACCACACCGATGGCTTGTACGATCCATTCGCCTATGTCGAGAGCCTGCAACGGCAGTTCAAGGCGAGCCTACGGATCGAGACGAGTGGCACAGCGGACGATCTGGCACGCCCATTGCCAATATTCGCCGCTAAAATTCCGGGACCGAGGGAACAGCTCCCCGCCTCATGGCCCGTAGACGGTACTACCGGTTATGAGCTCAGCAGGGTGGTCATCGCGGTCGCGGTGTATCGCGAATCGGAGCCGGCGTTGACTGAGCTGTATCGGCGCTTCACCGGGGATCCGCACTCGTTCGAGACGCACGTGTATCAATGCAAGAAGCACATCCTGCTGGACGGCCTCGCGAGTGAGGTGAACATGCTGGCGCGACGGCTGGAACGCATCGCGGCGGCTCGGCGCCATTGGCGAGACTTCACGCTCGTGGCGCTCACGCGCGGCCTGACTGAAATCATCGCGGCCTTCCCGGTCTATCGCACCTACCTGCGAGCCTCCGTCGCCCCGACCGAGGCCGACGTGCAACAGGTGACGCTCGCGGTGCAACTGGCTCGCCAAAGGGTGGCTCCCGCGCTAGATCGCAGCATTTTCGAGTTCATTCAGGGCATCCTGCTCGTCAGCAGCGCCAGCAACGAGGAGGAACGGCGCGAGCATGAAGCCTTCGCATTTCGCTTCCAGCAGCTCACGGGTCCGGTCATGGCCAAGTCCGTGGAGGACACCGCATTTTTTCGCTATCACCGCCTGATTGCGCTAAATGAGCTCGGGAGTGATCCTGCTGAATACGGCATCACCATCGAGAGCTTCCACGCAGAGTACGCGGAGCGCCTACGCAGCTGGCCGCTCTCCATGGTGACGACATCTACCCACGACACGAAACGTGGTGAGGACGCGGCCGCCATCCTGGTCGTGTTGAGCGAAATCCCGGAGGAGTGGCAACGTGCCGTGTCCGAGTGGGCCCACCTGGCGGTGAAATACAAATGGCGGGACGGCGAGCGCGTCTTTCCCACCCCCAAGGACGAGTACCTGTTCTACCAGGCGCTGGTGGGCGCGTGGCCCTTTGGTTGGAACGGTGAGCACGGGCGCGCGGACTTCACGACACGCATGCAAGCCTTCATGCAAAAAGCCAGTCGAGAAGCCAAGGAGCACACGTCCTGGATCTCGCGCGATGGCACCTACGAGCAGGCCGTCGCGGAGTTCGTGGCGGCCGTCCTGGAGGACGACAGCTTACGCGGGCTGTTTCGTGACTTCGTTTACCGTATCGGCACCTACGGCGCCGTCAACGGGCTCGCCAAGGTCGTGCTCCGGCTCTGCTCACCAGGTATTCCCGACACGTACCAGGGGTCCGAGCTCTGGAACCAGAGCCTGGTGGACCCGGACAACCGTGGAGACGTCGACTACGCCAGACTGCACGCCCTCGAGGAGCAGATCTCGCACTCCTCCGATCGCGCAGCGCTGCTCCGCGACTTGCTCGCTGACTGGCCGAGCGGAGCACTCAAGCTGTTCGTAACCCAGGTAGCGCTTCGCGCGCGTGGCCTGTATCGAGAGCTGTTTCTGTACGGTGAGTATGCCCCCCTGCCCGCGGGTGAGCACGTCATTGCGTTCATTCGCACCACGGAACAGGACTCGCTCATCGTCTGCGTGCCGCGCTTCTCGCGGCGGCTCACGGGAGGCCACGAACCCTGGCCGATCGGCTCGGTCTGGGGCGAGCAGACCCTCCTCGTCCCTGCGGGGCGCTTTCGCGAGCTGCTGAGCCAGCGCGAGATCGTGACGCACGGCGACCTCCGGCTCGCAGAGTGTTTTGCTACTTTTCCTCTCGCGCTGCTGATGGCCAAGAGGAGTCCGGCTCGAGCCCAGGCAGCGCGCCCAACCCAGACCGAGCCAGTCAACGTCACCTCCGCGGCTCAGTTACTGGCGCCTCCACCTCCCGAATAATCTCCAGCACATACTCCGCGCCCTGGAAGCCGCAGCGCAAACAACGCCGCTCAAAGCGCCGGCCACGCGACGAAAATTCCTCGAGCGGGGCCGCCTCGCGGTGTCCGACATTCAAGCCCGCCGCGGCCCGGTTCTGATACAGCAACTCTCCGCCGCCGCCCCACACGCTCATCGCGTCGCTGGTGCTGTCCAGCAGAAACGCCAGCGGGTCGTCGCGGAACGGCGCCGCCCACGCCGACACGCCCGTGCCGCGGCGGTTCAGGAGCTCGAAGGCACGCAGCAGGTCCGCCACGGCTTGCTCGCCGGCACGCTGATACGGTTGCCGGAGAGGAGTCACCTCACGAGCCCTGAAGGCGGGGCTGCGTGGAACCAGCTGCAACATCAAGTGTTGGTTGACCATCGTGCTTTCTCCTCACTCTCTCACTCTGAGTATTTGGGTATGGGTCGGCGGCGCTCATCGATCGCGGAGGGAGTGGCGCTCTCGAGTGCCGAGAGCAGCCTCCCGAAGTCCCACGCAGCGTCATGGCGCAGGCCGTTGATGAAGAACGTGGGCGTACCGTTGACACCACTGCGTACCCCGCCCATGAAATCCTCCCGGATCCGCTCGGCATGCACGTGCTCACTCAGCTCCGCCGCGAAGCGTTGCAGGTCCAGCCCGAGGGACGCCGCATAGCTCAGCAGTCCCTGGCCGCTCAGGGCAGTCTGGTGCTCGAACAGGAGCGCGTGCATTTGCCAGAACCTATTCTGCTGACCGGCAGCCTCCGCGGCCTCGGCGGCGAGCTCCGCGTGAGGGTGCACCACGGTCAGGGGGAAGTGCCGAAAGACGAAGCGCAGTTGCTTGCCGAGCCGACGCAGCAGTGCCTTGACGACGTGATAGGCCTGGCCGCAATGCGCGCACTCGAAGTCGCCGTACTCGACCAGCGTCAAAGGCGCAGTCGCGGGGCCCAGGCTGTGATCCTGCTCCGTCACTGGCACGACCAGCCGAGCCGCCGAGGAGGGTTGAGTCATGGCACGGCGCCCCTCGCCGAGAGTCCTTCCAGAGCCGACAAGATGCCGTCCGCGCCTGGATTGATGCCGATGGGCGACACGTGGGCCCAGTGGATGACCCCACGGCTATCGACCACGAACAGGGCGCGCTCGCACACCCCTTCGTTGTGACGGTAGACTCCATACGTCCGAGCCACCTGCCCCTTTGGCTCGAAATCGGCCAGCAGTGGGAAGTGAAGCTTGCGATCCCGAGCGTACGCCATATGGCACCAGACGCCGTCCACGGAGATACCCAGCAGGGCTGCATTGAAGCGCCCGAACACCGGCAGCAGCTCATTGTACAACGCTACCTGATCACCGCAGACCGGGCTCCAATCGGCCGGATAGAACGCCAAGATGACGGGACGGTCGCGCAGGTCCGAAAGCGAGACGTGCTGGTCTGGTGTGGCCTGCAGCCTGAAGTCTGGCGCTTTCACGCCGCGCCCGAGCGGCTTTGCGCCGCTCGTCGTGTGCTCGACTCGTTCCATTCTGCGATCCTCCTTCTCTGGTCACGGCCCGCCTCTGATCCGCACAGGTCGCGGTGAATGCTAGCGCGTACGGCCTTTGCTCTCTGCTCGACGTGGTGGGTTCGATGTGAGCTGAGTCGTCAGGCGGCGACGACGACTCTTCCCCGCGTCATCCTCCCGAGCATCTTCCCCAGCATGAGCAATCCGCGCGCCAAGGCGCGTCGCCCTTCATTCGAGACAAAGCTAACTGAGTTGCCGAGCCTGAGCCGTCCGAGGCGTACGAGAATCGGACGATTCGGACGCTGCACGCGCTGCGGCGGAGAGCCCGTCAGAGCCTCGCGAACGACTCCGCCACACGGCACACGTTCAGTGCGCAACCTTTAGCGCCCCACCCGAGGCGGTCCAGTCAGCCGTACGCCCAGGCAGGTGTGCTCACCCATCGGATCGCGGCTCGGGCGGGCCCATAACGAGTGGCTCGAGCTTTGCAGTGCGCAAGGGCCGTCGGTAAGCCGCCGACATATGAGATCGCGGCGTTCGAGCCGCAGTGGGAGCGAGAATGGAATCGGAACTCAACAGGATACGCGGCAATGGCAATCGAGCCATCGAGCGCACGCCGGGATCAGCGGGAGCGCTGGGTGCTTACACCCAGTACGGGCAGAAGGACCTGCTTGCGGGCCCCACGCGACGCCGAGGGCTCGCGCTGGGCTGGCTGAGCCTGGGGCTCGGGTTGGCCCAGATCGTCGCTCCGGATCAAATGGCTCGCTGGATAGGCCTGACCCCCACTCAGCGGACGCGTTTCGCGCTGCGAGCCATCGGCGTGCGGGAGATCGCCTGTGGTATCGGCCTGCTCGCGCGTCCGCAGTCCGCCAACTGGGCATCCGCGCGCCTCGCGGGGGACCTGGTCGACGTCGCTCTGCTGGTCAAGGCCTTTGGAGCGAGCAAGGTCCCGGCGCGGACGTTGAGCGCAGGGGCGAGCGTTCTGACGGTGGGAGTGGTCGATGGGGAGAGCGCGCTGGCTCTGAGCCGAAGAAAGGCCTCGGAGGGCCTGTATGTGAACCGGACGATAACGGTGAATCGCTCGCCCGAGGAGGTGTACCAGTTCTGGCGTGACTTCGAGAATTTGCCACGCTTCATGGCCCACCTGAAATCGGTCGAGGTGGTCGACGGGCGCTCCCACTGGCGAGCGCGCGGGCCGCTCGGCACCAGCATCGAATGGGACGCGGAGATCGTCCAGGACAGGCCGAACGAGTTGATCGCCTGGCGCTCCGTCGCCGGAGCGGACGTGCGCAATCATGGCCTCGTACGCTTTCGCTCCGCGCCTGGGGGCCGAGGGACCGAGATCGTGGTGGAGCTCAGGTATGATCCGCCGGCGAGCACACTCGGGGCGACGGTGGCCAAGCTATTCGGAGAAGAGCCTGGTCAGCAGATTGCCGGCGATCTGCGCCGGTTCAAGCAGGTGATGGAGACCGGTGAGGTGACGGCATCGGACGCGAGCGTTCACCGGGGCATGCATGCGGCGCGCCCATCCCGGAAAATCGACAACCAACCAAAGCGGGTGATGACATGAAGGCCAACTGTTGGATTGACAAGAAGAAGGTGCGCGTCGAATCGGTGCCGGATCCCAAGATCCTGAGCTCGCGCGACGCGATTGTGAAAGTCACGTCGACGGCCATCTGCGGCTCGGATCTGCACCTGTACAACGGCTACGTACCCACCATGGAAAAGGGTGACATCATGGGTCACGAGTTCATGGGCGAGGTCATGGAGCTCGGGTCCCAGGTCAAGAACCTGAAGGTGGGAGACCGCGTGGTCGTCCCGTTTCCGATCGCGTGTGGTCAGTGTACCGCGTGCCAGGCACAGCTCTACTCGCTCTGCGAAAACTCGAACCCCAACGCCTGGATGGCCGAAAAGCTCTGGGGGCACTCGCCTGCGGGCATATTCGGATACTCACACATGCTGGGCGGCTTCGCGGGTGGACAGGCGGAGTTCGTGCGAGTGCCCTTCGCCGACGTGGGTCCTCTGAAAATTCCGAACGGGCTAACGGACGACCAGGTCCTGTTTCTCTCCGACATCTTCCCCACCGGCTACATGGGCGCCGAGATGTGCGACATTAAACCGGGGAACGTGATCGCGGTGTGGGGAGCAGGTCCCGTGGGTCAGTTCGCGATCGCCAGCGCACGTCTGCTCGGCGCGGAGCGTGTCATCGCCATCGACCGATTTCCGTACCGCCTGCGCATGGCTCTGGAGCAGGCTGGTGCCACCGAGGCCATCAACTACGAGGAAGCCGACGTGTATGACTCCTTGTTGAGCATGACCGGCGGCCGCGGCCCGGACGCCTGCATCGACGCGGTCGGGCTGGAAGCTCACGGCCACGGGCCACTGTTTGCCCTCGACAAGGTGAAGCAATCGCTGCGTGTGCAGCCCGATCGCCCCACCGCGCTGCGCCAGGCCATCCGCTGCTGCGCCAATGGCGGGACCGTCTCGGTGATCGGCGTGTATGGCGGCTTCATCGACAAATTCCCCATGGGGGCCATCGTGAACCGCTCCCTGACGCTGCGCGCCGGGCAATGTCACGTGCACCGCTACATGCGTCCGCTGCTCGCGCACATCGAAAGAGGGGACATCGACCCGAGCTTCGTGATCACCCATCACATGCCGCTATCCGACGCAGCGCGTGGTTTTGAGCTATTCATGAACAAGCAGGATGGTTGTGAGAAGGTCGTGTTAAAGGCGGCCTGATCCGCCGGGCCTTGAAGCAACTGAAAACGCCGCGGACCCGGGCGTGGTCCGCGGCACCACAACAGCTGAGAGAGAACCCATGCGCGTCCATCATTTGAACTGCATTTCGGCCTGCCCCCTCGGAGGCCACCTGATGGACGGGATAACAGCGGGCTCGCTGCGCGGCCGCCTGGTGTCCCACTGTTTGCTGATCGAGACGAACGGCTCGCTGGTGCTGGTGGATACAGGGTATGGCCTGCGCGATGTCTGGCAGCCGAGCGCACGCCTGAGCCCATTCTTCCTGCGCCTGCTCCGGCCCGACCTGCGCGAGGACATGACGGCCGTTCGTCAGATTGAGCGACTCGGTTATGACGCCGAGGACGTGCGACACATCGTCTTATCCCACCTGGATTTCGATCATGCGGGAGGACTAGACGATTTCCCCCACGCGGTGGTGCACCTGCTCACGGACGAGCTGAACGCAGCGCTACGGCGGGCCACTGCTCTCGACCGAATGCGCTACCGACCGCAGCAATGGAAGACCCGCACCAACTGGAAGCCCTACTCGTGGAAGGAGGGCGAGCGCTGGCACGGCTTTTCACGCGTTCGGGAGCTTGTCGGGCTCCCTGCCGACATCTTCATGGTGCCGCTGGTTGGCCACACGCTGGGGCACGCTGGCATCGCGGTGCAGGACAGCGAGCGAGGCTGGCTCTTTTACGCGGGTGATGCGTATTTCTATCACGCCGAGATGGATCTGGACCGACCGCGTTGCACTCCCGGGCTACGTATGTATCAGACGATGATGGAGAAGAATCGCCGCGCGCGCCTGATCAACCAGCAGCGCCTGCGCGAGCTCTGCCGGTCACGTCCCGATCTAAAGGTATTCTGCGCGCACGACGTGCGCGAGTTCGAACGACTGTGCAGCTCCGCTGCTCCGACGCAGGGCGCGGTCAACCACGCCGAGCCAGGCGCGTTGCTCAATTCTCACGATCGATTGCCGAGAATGGACGCCGCCGAGAGCGAGCGTTGAGGGCACCCAACCATGGGGTCCGTGGCTGAGCCTTCACCTGGGTCGTCCAGCTCGACGCACTGGTCGGGGCACTAACTCTTGCCGACCGCTGCGATGACGCCGAGCAGGGCGACACGGAAAGCTGCTAGCTGGGGCTCGGGGGGCGCGCCGTTGAAGGCCGTCACGAAGAACCTATCGCGCGCAATCCCGTCCTCGGTGCGGATCTCGCATCGCACGACCTCGAGGCCATGCTGGTGGAGCAGGCGCGCCACGGTATGGAGCAGCCCCGGAAAGTCCCTGGCTTCGAGCTCGACCTCCCAACGTTCGGGCGTCAAAGGATCCGCGGCGTAGCTCACACGGGCGCGCTGGTCCGGCACGACCGAGCCCGGTCGCGGTACGTCCAGGACCTCGCTCTCCGCCCCCAGCAACTCGCGGATCGTCCTGGTGCACGCCTCCAACCGACTCGTCTCGAGCGGTAGCCCCGCGGAGACGTTCCGAAGCCAGAAGAAGTCCACGGCCTCGAGTCGTCCGTCCTCGTGCGAGCGGCAATAGATTTGAGCGGACCTCACGTCCAACGCATGCGCGAGGAACGCAGCACTGACCAGCGCCACCAGCCCCGGTCGGTCGTCGGCGACCACACACAGAATGGCGACACCTTGTGGCAAGATACGCCAGACCACCACGCGCGCCGCCGCGGTCCCACGCTCCGCCGCAATGCGGGCATGCTCCTCGGCGTCCGCGGCGTCGAACGCCTGAGCGTACGCGGCGGGCATGGAGTGGATGAACTGGGCGGTAAGCTCGGAGACGTTCATTGGATTCACCAGACGCGGCACGAATGGAAGGCGCGAACTGAAGAGCCTACCCTATCCGGGGCCCGAGTGGTGAGCTCGCTCGGGACTTCCCCGCGACCTCCCCGCGGCAACCGTGCGGAAACAGCTACGAAAGCGCGCCTGCTAGCTGGAGCAACGATCGAGAAGCCTTCGCGCCGGGTGACGCAGCGACACCGCCACTCACCGAGCGGGCGGACGCGGGTCAGGGTGCGTCGCGTCCAGTCAGACGAGCCCGACGTCGAGCTGAAAAGCTCAGGAAACTCAGGCGAGCTAACACGCGAGGTCTCGATGTCGTTGATGATCGCTCCACGAGGAGGAGGACGGGTCCGGCTGCTCGCGCGGCCTCGGCTCGTATCTTCCCCGGTGCATCCAGCCGGGTGGGTGGGATCAGCGCGCGCTTGCGCCACCCGTTGGCAGGAGAAACACTCATGACATACATACCGGCAGATCCTTACCCCTGGCCCTACGACGGCGAGCTGCGCGCGGAGAACACCGCGCTGATCGTCATCGACATGCAGACAGATTTTTGCGGTAAGGGGGGCTACATCGACCTGCTCGGCTACGACATTTCGCTGACGCGCGCCTGTATCGAGCCCATCGCCAGGATCCTGGCCCTCTTTCGCAAACATGGGTTCTGGATCCTGCACACACGTGAAGGTCACCGCCCCGACCTGGCGGATCTGCCAGCCAACAAGCGCTGGCGCTCGCGCGTGCAGCAGGACGGACGCGCAGGGCAGGCCGGGATTGGCGACGCGGGCCCGTGCGGACGCGTGCTCGTGCGAGGTGAGCCCGGTTGGGAGATCATCCCGGAGCTCGCGCCCCAGAGCGGCGAGAGCATCATCGACAAACCGGGAAAAGGCTCATTTTGCGCCACGGATCTGGACCTGATCCTGAGGCAGCGCGGCATCAGGAATCTGGTACTGGCCGGCATAACGACCGACGTTTGTGTGCATACCACGATGCGCGAAGCGAACGACCGGGGCTACGAGTGCATGATCCTGAGCGACTGTTGCGCCGCCACCGATCCAGGCAATCACACAGCAGCACTGAAGATGGTGACGATGCAGAACGGGGTGTTCGGCGTGGTCAGCAGCTCGAGCAACCTGCTCGAGGTCCTCGCGTGAGCCGACCTGTCGATGTCGACGCGGTCCTACCCCGGTCAGCTGGCGCAAACCCGGACGCGGCACGCTGCGTGCTCGCCCTCGATCCGCAGCTGTTGCTCCAGCGCTCCGGCTATGAGCCACTCAGGCCCGGTGTGGACATCCTGTATCTATACAAGGATGCCGCATCCGGCGCCTCCAGCGCGTTGCTCAGGTACTCGCCCGGCTCGCAAGTCCCGTCGCATCAGCACGGAGGTTACGAGCATGTGTTCGTGCTCTGGGGTGAGCAAGAGGACGACCGCGGGACTTATTCCGCCGGCACCTTCGTAGTCAACCCCCCGGGCAGCTCACACCGAGTGTGGAGCACCAAGGGTTGCCTGGTACTCATTGTCTGGCAGCGCCCGGTTGCATTCCTCGAAGCCTAGCCGAATGGACCCGAGGTCCGCGCCGATAGGAGGTACTAGCCTTCACAGCGGACGACATCAACCCAACCGTGCCTCGTTCAAGAGCGGATCCAGGGCGTGTTTCTTTACCTTCAGGTACAGCGTGCTCCTCGAGATCCGCAAGTCTCTAGCCACCTGAGTCAGGTTGCCCTGATGGGTACGGATGGCGGCGCTGATCGCATCGCGCTCGGCTCGCCCGAGGCCGCCGTAATGGGCACGCCTGACCGAAGACGCTGGGGCCTCGTCGCCAAGACTCACCTGATTCATGAGCTCCGCCGGCAGCGCGGTCAGATCGACCACGTCCCCATTGGTCAGGAGCACCATGGCCTCCACGACGTTCCGCAGCTCTCGCACGTTGCCCGGCCAGGAGTAGCTCGCGAATGCCTGTAGGACCTCGTGGGCAAAGCGCTTGATGGCGATGCCGTGCCGCCTGGCGACGTCCTCGGCGAAGTGGCTCACCAGCGCCGGCAGGTCCCGTGTGCGCTCTCGCAACGCGGGAATCTGAAGCGACGTCACTGAAATCCGGTAGAACAGGTCGGTACGAAATCGTCCCGCGCTGATCTCGTTGCGCAGTTGACGGTTACAGGCCGAGATGAGCCGAAATTGTACCTGCCGCGCCTTCGCGCTCCCCAGCGGGTAGACCTCGCCCCCCTCCAGCACCCGCAGCAAGTACGGCTGCAGATCCAGCGGCATCTCGGCAATTTCGTCCAGAAACAACGTGCCACCGTGAGCGCTCTCGATCTTGCCCAGCATCCCGGAGCGACGCGCCCCCGTGAACGCGCCGTCGACGTAGCCAAACAATTCGCTCGCCAGCAGCTCCCGGGAGAGCCCGCCGCAGTTCAGGGCGATAAAGGGCCCATGGCGGTGTTGGCTGGCGTCATGGATGGCCCTCGCGAAAACCTCCTTGCCCACGCCCGTCTCACCCTCCAGAAGCACCGTTGCGTCTACGCTTGCCAGGCGGCGTGCGCGTTGCACCACATCCCGCAGCCCATCGTCGTTACCAATTATCCGAGCCAGGC
>WUUC01075699.1_pt1 | contig 14036 bp, 10 predicted proteins | sample 6278441 | NCBI WGS metagenome assembly WUUC01 (sample SAMN13675441, study PRJNA597444) | soil metagenome | isolation source: soil | place: USA: Washington | collected 2017-10
ATGCGTACGCGCAGATCCGCTGTTATTCGCCAGAGCGCCCAGCCGTAGTTGCGCCGCCGTAACCGTGGCAAAGGTGCCCGCGCCCGTCTGCAACGCGGCGCAGCTGCCATCGCTGTCTAGGTTGCTGCCTGCAGCGACAATGGCATCGTCGCTCGCGCAGTCAGGGCCGGCCACGCTGTCGACGATCAGGCTGTTGGTCACGTCCGCGTTCGCGAACTGAAAGCTGCACAGGCCGCTGGAATTCAGCGCCACCGTACTGTTGATGATCCTTACATTGCCGTCCTCGTTGTTGATCCCGCCGCAAGCGGCCGCCGTATTTGCCGACACCGTGCTGTTGATGAGGCGTGCCGCGGCGCTGAAGTTGTCGATACCTGCCCCCGCCGTGCTGGACGCATTGCGAAACAGCAGACTGTACAGCAGGTTGACGATCCCACCCGAGGAATTGGCGATGCCGGCGCCGAAGCTCGCCGTATTTCCGGAAATCGTGCTGTTCGCCACGCGCGCAATGCCGAAGTCCCGATTGGCGATGCCGCCCCCTATCCTTGCTGCATTTCTGAATAGGGTGCTGTTGCTCACCACCAGCGTGCCTGAGTTCAGGATAGCACCGCCAGAACCGCCGGAGCCGGTCGGAGCGACGGCCTCGTTGCCGGAAAGGATGCTATTGCTCACCTTGAGCGTGCCGCCATTCGACACGCCGCCGCCGGAACTCGCTTGGCCATTGCGCAGGCGCACGTCGTTAAGGGTGAGCTCGCCTGCGGTCACTTCAAGGATGCGGAACGCGGGTACTCCGTCGGCGCCGCTGCGCTGGATCAAGGATCCGTTCCCATTGATCACGATAGGGCTAGTCACAACAGGCAGCCCGGTCGCGACATCCACGGGCTGCGTGAGGGTGTAGATAGAATTCGGGGCGAGATTGATTGTGTCGGGCTCAATGGTGGCATTAGCCTGATTGATCGCACCGACCAGCCTCGATACATCGCCGGCCGGCAGGTTGAACACTGCCGCATGCGCTTGGCCGACTGCAAAGCCGGCGCACAGTAGAGTGCAGAGCCCAAGTCTAGTGCCTCGCGCGCTAGTCCATCTTGTTCTACGTATTGAAGTGGCAGACGGCGAGGCGCGCAAGGATCCTTGCAAAACAGCAAGACCGGTATTCACATCAATCCCTCCCAGGTGGGGCACATGTCGTTGTATTGCATTACTGCCTTGTGCTGCCTTACCGCCGTGGCAGAATCTCAGAACATATAGCACATTTTTGCTAATCCGCAACGACCTTTGCATTATCCACCACAATCCCGCATGCGTCCGCAGTTCCAGCACTGTGCGAATTGATCTTCGAGCAACTCCGCGCAGCCGGAGCATTGCCAGCGTGCCTGATCATGACTTTCACTATTCAAGGCGTCCTTGATCAGTTGCTGCGCCCGATCGTACAGGCCCTCGTCCGTGACCCACAGCTCGGGCCAGCATTCGATGGGCGGCAATTCACCCGCGGCGCCGGCGAGCAGTTCGTTTTTGACCATACAGCGAATGCCGTGAGACTCGATGAGCTGTTTCAGAAAAGCCACCATCATGTGGCTCTGGGAGCTGTATAACTTCTTCATGAAGGCGGCCTCGTAGTGGCGCGGCATGCATGCCGCTCGGCCGCTAGACCGCGGAGGGAATGATCGATATCTCTACGCGATTATTGCGCTGCGCAATGCGGTTCCACTCGCCCGCATTGCGCACCGTCGCACGCGGCGGATAGCCGAACAAGGGCCGATTCTGACCATTCGACACGATCTGCACCTGGATCTTGCCGTCGTTGACCAGCGGCGAACTGCTTAAGAAATTAGCGAAGGCCAGCGATTGGAGGTCAGCTATTGCAGGCGATGCGTTACGACTTGCGTCCATGAGCTCACAGGCGCTCAGGGGCGCATCGACGGCTGGCATGTCATAGCCGCCGTATGCATTCCTGGCGAGACAGAATTGACCGCCGTGGACAGCGATGCGCAATACACCCTCGAACCCCACGGCGGACAGGCGCGAGATCAGTTCATACATCGTCGTGAGCCGCTCATCGTTTAATGGAAGCTCGTTGAAACCATACTCGCCTGTGTTGTTGATAGCCCATTCCAAGGCGTCGTACAGGATGGCCTTTTCCTTGTTGCTATCCACTCGGTACGCCTCTAGCGCCTCCCGCGGACCTGACTCGCTGTTGTCCTCCATGGTCGTCGGCATCACCGGCTGCATGATTGCAGTGTTGACACCGCTCTCCTTCGGCAGTGGGAGCGCATCTCCCGCCGGCCGGCTTAAATACCACAGCAGCGGCACGAGCAGCACTACCGCGGCCCCCAGCAGCGTAGTCACCGCGGCGCGTGACTGCCAGAAGGGGCGATCGGTGCGCTCGGAGGGATTATCGCCACGCGCGGAAGTATCTAGCGCGATCTCCAAGGCGTCGCGCACATCCTGTTTGATCTTGCCGCGCTGCTCCTCCAGCAACCGTCGGATCGTCAGCCTCAGCTCCTCGATCTCCAGCGAATAGTCGAGAGGGCGCTGGTACTCGAGACTGGCTTGCGGCTTCGGAAACTTGATGACGGTGTCTTTCGCCGGCGACTCCTGCGGCACCGGTCTGGATTCCTCCTCCAGGAGGTGCAAACGCTGCAGGACCTGCAGCAGCTCGACGGGCTGCACCTGTTTGTTGAGCACGCCCACGGCGCCCAGAGCCCGGGCCTCGCCGAGATACACCTCGCCACCCTTGGAGGTATACATCATGATCGGGATCATGGCGGTCTTCGGATCGTTCTTGATGGCCTTGACGGCCTGGAAGCCATCCATCCCGGGCATCATGTGATCCATGAAGATCACATGCGGTCGCTCGTAGGTCAGGTAGTCCAGCGCATCCTGGGCCGACTCGGCGGTATCGACGACGAGCTTGTGCTGTTCCAGCATGCGGCGGAGGATGACGCGAGCCGTTCTGGAATCGTCGACAACGAGGGCGCGACGTGCGGACATTGCGGTGCGGCGTGAGTAGGCTTTGTTCGAAGCTGAACCTTTATACCCCACGATTTAGGCGGGGCGCAATAAGACGGTGATCGGCTGCGGCGCACGTTCGCCTACGTTCATCGGCTCGTCGCCGTTCATAGGCGAAAGGCCGCCGCGTGTACGATGGTGTGGCCGGTGGTTGGCCCAATGACCTGGATCAACTGACGAGTTACCTCCAGCTCCCCATCATGCGGCAACGGAGCCAACAGATGCCTGGCTGGCGCGCTCATCGTCCACGAACATGAGCAGGCCTGCGCCGGCAATGAACAGGGCGAGCAATGAAAGAATGCCCAGGCGCGGGTTGCCCGTCAGCACGCCGACCCACCCGACCAGCGTGGGCCCGATGATCGCGGCGAATTTGCCGAGCAGGTTGTAGAAACCGAACAACTCCGCCGATTGGCTCGCCGGGATCAGGCGCGCGAAGAAAGCGCGGCTCAAGGACTGTACGCCGCCCTGCACGAGACCTATCGCCACAGCCAGGGCGTAGAACTCCCATGCAGACCTGATACCCGCACCCCAGATCAGCACGAGGATATACATGCCGATGCCGATGAGAATGCCGCGCTTGGTTCCAAGGCGGCGACCAAGGTAGCCAAAGGCCACAGTTGCGGGGAACCCTACGAACTGGGTAATGAGCAAGGCGAGGATGAGATCTCCGGTCGCGAAACCGAGCGACTTGCCGTAGTCGACGGCGAGCACCACGACCGTGTCCACGCCATCGATATAAAGCCAGTAGGCCGCCAAAAACAATGCGGCCATACGCAGTTGACGGATCTGGCCGACGGTGGTCTTCAGTTGTCGCAGGCCTGCCCGCAGCGCACTGGCGGCGCCCCGCGACTGTCGGTCTTGCTTTTCGCTTACGCCGATCACCAGCGGCAGCGCGAAGATCGTCCACCACAGCGCCACCAACAGAAACGACGCCTGCACTACTTGAACACCGCTCGCAAAGCCGAACGTCCGCGGGTACGAGTACATCAGCACGCACAGGGCGAACAGCAGTCCGCCGCCCAGGTATCCCAAGGCATATCCGAGCGCGGAGACCTGATCGTAGCGGGCCCTGGGCGCTACGCTCACCAAGAGCGAATCGTAGAACGCATTGGCGCCGGCAAATCCTATGGCGGCCAAGGAGTAGCACGCGGCTGCAAGCAACCATTCACCCTGCTCGATCCAGAACATGGCACCGGTCATCACGATGCCGAATGCAGCGAAGCTCAGCAGGAACCGCTTGCGTAATGCCGCCTGATCCGCAATCGCTCCCAGTACCGGCGCGGCGGCGATGACGATCAGACCCGCAATCGAGTTGGCCGCGCCCAGATGCAGGGTGACAGCCCCGCTCTCCTGCCCGGCGCTCCAGTACTCGCGGAAAAACACGGGAAAAAACCCGGCCATCACGACCGTGGCAAATGCGGAGTTCGCCCAATCGTAGACGGCCCAGGCCAGGACTTGTTTATTGGTCGTTGCCAAGATCCATTAAATCCACGTCCCGCCTCTCGACCGCGCGGCAGGCATCATCGAGACTGGTCGCATACGAGGCTCGCGTTCTGAACAGCGCTACAGCCTACGCTAAGTGCCCTTCAGCACGAAGTTGGCATCTCCGTAGAACACATAGTTCGCCCAGTCTTTAGAGTTGGGCAGAATCGCTTTCCGGCCCGCTTGTATCGCCTGACCGATTGTTTCGCCGGCGAGAAGTTCGGTATAGAGTGAATCGGCGAATGTCTTCGCGGCGTAATCACCGACCGGCCAGTACGTTCCGAGAAAGTTCGCAATGCCCCCTCGCATAAAAGCCTCCGCCAGTCCCACGCTCTCGCGCAGATGCTTGACGCGGAGTTCGCTCCGCTGCGAGCGCTCCCCGCGGGTAAGTCTTTTCGTCGCCTTCGCCAGCCGTACGCGACCGGACTCGCAGGCGTTGAAGAACACCAATGCGGGGAGATTGCCCAGGCTGGCAAGATCGCCTCCCGTAAGGGGGGTAGCACCGGCGCAGAGGAGACCGCTACTCGCAGGGTTCCGCTCATCAAACGAGGCATGCCCCGCGTAGTGAATGACGTCGTATTTTCCCGAGGTGAACGCTTCCAGGAGCGCAGGCCGCGTTGCCGCTGCGTTGCGAAGCTCTTCGAGCTCAACGCCTGCTTGCCCATGCAGCCGCTCGGCGATCCGTTTCCCCTCCTCCTCTGCGCCATCTAGATCCTCTGTGGGGTTCACGACGAGCAGCACGTTGAGTATCTTGTCGTGGATCCTCTCTTCGAGCCACTTGGCCACCGATAGATGGTCCGCGGCGTAGCGATGGCTGAGTCCGTTCTCGACGGCGGGAAACCGAGGCCGGTCTCCATTGCCTTCGATAGCCATCACCTCCCAAGGCACGCGCGACAGGGCCGCATCGTGCACGACCACCAAGTGCCGATCGAGGAAACGCCCCAGGACCGTCCGGACCTCCTTCGCCAGCAGCATTTTGCCCAACTCAAGCCCAGGGCCGCTGAACTCAATGACCTCATCGCCGGTTATCCTTTGGCGTACCTTTTCGAACTCCCGGAAGCTGACATTACGGGAGCCGCTCACTACGGTGGCCTTCGGACCCGCTGTGAGCAACGAGGAGCGGACTACCCCTTCGTCTTGACTGGTTTGCTCCTGCCGCACGATTAGGTACACAGGCGCCTGGGCCGCCATCGCACGATGAACTTCCACGGCTTCCGGCGGCGGCCGTAGCTTCACCTCATCGAAGGTGAGCTCAACATCCGCGCAGAGCGCGGTACTGGACAGGCGATAGAGTTCCTCCTTGAGCTTCACGTAACGCTCCGGATCTTGCTCACATACGACGATCCGCCGGAACCGGTGATCACGATCCGCGTCACGCAGCCCGCGAAACAGGCCCAATAGCAGGTTGCGGAGCGCGGACGCGGGATTCTCGCCCGAGCCACCGCCGAACAGCACCGTGGCGAACTCCTCCACCCGCGCGTTGATGAAGGTGCGTATGACGTTCTCCGCCGCAGTCTGAAGCACTTCATCGTTGAAGCGGTCGAAGTCGCCCAGGCCCACGAAGGCAATGAGATCGGCCGTAAGCGGATGCCGTCCGGTCGGCATTATGAAGATCTCCCCCACGTGGCTAGAGAACATCCGCCGGCGCGAGAGCTCTGTGATCGCGCCGTCCATGCGGCGATCGAGTGCGCTGGCAGCGCCATCCGGCGTGACCCCGCGATAGAGGCCGAGGGCAATCGCGCGCGTGTCTACCTCGGTAATGCTGCCGTAGGCAAACCGCAGATCGATGCGATGTTGCCGACGCCGCCCCACCACAACTTGATCGAACGCATGTGCATAGCCTGGCTCCATGACCAAGGGCACGCCGGCGGCGGTTGCCGCACTCGGAAGCGCCGTCGTCGCGACGATGCCATCGCGGGCATCGGGTGACGCCACTTCGTCGAGTAGGTGCCGCAATTCACGCTGGCTCAGCAGGCCGCCGCGCCGTCCCTCGTAGTAGTCCACACGCAGCTCATCTTCGAGCACCGTCTCTGCTGCGGCTGCACGAGTCGAGGGTACATACTTATCGGGCAAGAGCTGTGTCGCTCCGCTGGCAAGTAAATCCAGCACCGCGCGGCCTACCACCCTGTTGTTGGGCAGACTTCCGTGGGCCTCGGCGATATAGTAGGTCGCCTTTATATTCGGCAGGCGCGCGAGATCGAGCGGAACTGTACCATCGCCTGCAGACGAGAACGCGTACGCGAACTGACCGCCGCCGTCGCGTCTTACCCCAATGACGGTCCGCTGGTCGACGCCCGCGATCAAGTAGAAGTTGTCTGCGCCTGGTGCAAGCCCCTTTTGTGCCGCCTCCACCCCTCGCAGGATATCCGCTCGGGGGCGTAGATTGTCGGCAGGCCAGTTGCCTAGATCATATAGATCAAGCCCGCTGAACTGCTCCGGCGCCGGCAGCATCTCAGCCAACCCTGGAAAGGTGCTAAAAACATCCCGTGCGAGATCCTCGGCGCTGTGGCGAAGGTCGAGCGCGGCGACCTTACGCACGACCGGGTAGGTCGCGCGCAGAGCCATCACCGGCGCGAATGACCCGAAGTTCGGCGTGCCGAGCATGATAAGACGCCGACACGTGGCGCCCTGCGCAAGGGCCGCGCGCGCGACCAAGCCGCCCATACTATGGGCGACCAGGTCCACGTCGCCATCTATTTCTTGGAGACGCTCAACGAGCTGTGCGCCGAGCGCCGTGGTACTGAGTCGCCAATCGAAGGGATGAAAACTCGCATCGTAGCCCGCGATCTGGAGCCTGAGCTTGAGGCGCAGATAGGTAATGAGCATGACGCCCACGGCAACGAAGCGATTGGCAGCGCCGCTGAGTGCCAATTGGCTTAGACGGCCCGCGGCAATATCGACCGGGTCAAACCAGTAGAGGTCATGGAACAACCCGATGAATCGGGGCGTACCAATGGTCGAGCCCATAATGCCCGGAAGGATAAAGACCTTAGGTCCACCGCGAACGCCTCGGGCCGCGGCCTCGCGCGAGAGCTGCCTTAGCTCCGCATAGTTGTCAGCGCCGAAATAGTCCTCCAGCAGGCCTTGGTATTCGCCCGTTCGGAGTGCGCTCTCGATAACCTCATTGCGCAACTCGAACTCGGGATGCGCCTCCCGGGTGGCCTTCTCCAGGTCCGTGGCCTTGGCGACATCGCTGGTTTTGCGTCGTCTAAGGTCGGCGCTTCGCTGATTCATGTTAGAGGCTGCATGCTTGCGCTTGACCTGCCGCTTCTTGGCCATGAGTGTCGCCTCCGAATTATCTTAGAACAGGTTGATCTACCAATTAGCCAACCGCGTGTTCCCGCGTAGCGTGAAAGCGCACCTCCGGCCAGCGTTCCTGCGTCATCTGTAGGTTTACGCGGGTCGGCGCGATGTACACCAGCTCCCCTGCATGATCTATGGCCAGGTTGGCAGCCGCCTTGGCCTTGAACTCCCCTAGCCGTTTGGTGTCATCGCTGCTCACCCATCGCGCCGTATTGACGTTCACCGGCTCGAATGCGGCATCCACGTTGTATTCATGTTTGAGCCGGTGTGCGACGACCTCAAACTGCAGCATGCCTACCGCGCCGAGGATCAGATCATTGCTCTTGAGCGGTCGAAATAACTGCGTCGCACCCTCTTCACATAACTGCATCAAGCCCTTCTGTAAGGCCTTCGTCTTTAGCGGATCACGCAAGTGGGCGCGGCGAAAGAGCTCGGGCGCGAAGTTGGGGATGCCCGTAAAGCTTAAATCCTCACCTTGGGTAAAGCTGTCACCGATGCGGATGGTACCGTGGTTATGGAGGCCGATGATGTCGCCGGGATATGCGGTCTCGACACGCGCGCGCTCGGCGGCCATGAAAGTCAAAGCATCTGCGATCTTCACCTCGCGCCCGAAGCGGGCGTGCCATAGCTTCATCCCCTGATCGAAGCTGCCAGAGCAGATCCGCAGGAAGGCGATGCGGTCACGATGCTGCGGGTCCATGTTCGCCTGGATCTTGAATACGAAGCCGCTGAACCTCTCTTCCGAGGCATCAACCTTACGGGTTAGGGTGTCGCGTGGACGCGGCGATGGCGCGTGTTCGACAAAGAAGTTCAGCAACTCGGCCACGCCGAAGTTATTAATCGCCGAGCCGAAGAAGACCGGCGTTTGTCGTCCATCCCGATAAGCGACCTTGTCAAACGCGTGGCTCGCACCCTCGACGAGCTCGATCTCTTCGCGCAGTTCAGCCGCTTGATCGCCGATCATCTCGTCGAGGCGCGCGCTGGCAAGCCCCTCCACGACCTCGCCCGTGTTGATCTTGCCGCCGTGCGCCGGATTGTAGAGGTGCACGCGGTTCTGATGGAGGTGGAACACGCCCTTGAAGCGACGCCCCATGCCGATCGGCCAGGTGACGGGCGCACATTGGATCTTCAGAACCCTCTCCACTTCGTCCATCAGCTCGATCGGGCCGCGGCCCTCGCGGTCGAGCTTGTTGATGAAGGTTATGATCGGCGTATCGCGCAGCCGGCAGACCTCCATCAGCTTGATAGTGCGCTCCTCGACCCCGCGCGCGGCATCGATCACCATCAGTGCCGAATCGACCGCGGTCAACGTGCGGTAGGTGTCTTCCGAAAAGTCCTCGTGACCCGGCGTGTCCAGAAGATTCACGATGCGATCGTTGTATGGAAACTGCATGACCGAGCTGGTCACCGAGATGCCGCGCTGTTGCTCCAGCGCCATCCAGTCAGAGGTCGCGTGCCGCGCGGCCTTGCGCCCCTTGACCGCGCCCGCGAGTTGGATCGCGCCGCCGAACAACAACAGCTTCTCGGTCAGCGTCGTCTTGCCGGCGTCCGGATGCGAGATAATCGCAAACGTCCGCCGGCGGGCGGTCTGTTGGGCCTGATCGGACATAAACTCATAGCGCGTTCGAGGGCGCCGGATTATAACCAATCATCGCGGGCCACGGCGACGCACGGCCGCAGTGAGAACGCGTCGGAAAACGATGAGCTTGTGGTCGGTCAGAGCGCCTTTGCGAGAATGACGGCGTCTTCGCGGCCGCGTTTGGCGGGATAGTACGCCTTACGCGTGCCCACTTCGTTGAAGCCTTCGGACGCGTACAGGTTGAGCGCGGCGGCATTGGAAGGGCGCGTTTCCAGAAGCATGGTGTCAGCGCGATGCTGCCTGGCCAGCTCAATCAGGCTGCGCAGGACAGTACGGCCTATGCCCTGGCCTTGCGCGGCTGGCTCGACACTGAGGTTCATGACATGGCACTCGCCGAGCATGAGCGACATGATCGCGTACGCCTGAATCTGGCCCTCCGTCTCAAAGACCCAGCATGAATAACCGACGCGCAGACAGTCTTCAAAGATGCCACGGGACCAGGGGTATCGATACGCGCGCTTTTCGATTTCCGCCACCTGGGCAAGGTCACCCTTCGTCATCACACGAAGCTTGTCGGTCGGCAGCTCGAACGCAGCACTCATGGCGAGGAAGTTAAAGAATCCAGTTCAGCCTGCTGTAACCACTTTCTGTGCCAGCATCAGGTCTTCCCACGCCTTGCGCTTCTCGGCCGGGCTGCGTAGCAGGTAAGCCGGATGGTAGGTCACGAGCAGCGGAATTGACGTGTCGGCGTAGACGTAGGTTCTCCCGCGCATCTTGCCGATCGGTGTGTCAGTCTTGAGTAGATTCTGCGCAGCGATACGCCCCAAGGCGACGATGACCTTGGGCCGCAACAGGTCGATCTGACGCTTCAGGTAAGGCTCGCAGGCCTGCGCCTCCTCTGGTCGTGGATCTCGGTTCTTCGGAGGTCGGCACTTGAGCACGTTGGCGATGTACACCTGCTCGCGCCTCAGTCCGATGGCCAACAGCATATTGTTGAGTAATTGGCCGGCCCGGCCTACGAAGGGTTCCCCCTGACGGTCTTCTTCCGCTCCGGGCGCCTCGCCGATGAACAACCAGTCGGCCGTCCGACTGCCTACCCCAAACACAGTCTGCGTGCGGGTGGCATGCAGACCGCACAGGGTGCAAGCTGCCACTTGGGATTTGAGCGCATCCCAATCTAGCAGTGGGACTTCGGCGGCCGGAGGAACGGGTGCTATCGGTGCTGTTTGCCGGCCTAACTCAATCACAGTGGCCCTGGGTGGGCCGGCCGCCAGCGAGTCGACCGGCCGACGGGGCACCCAAACGTCAATGCCCATCGCATGCAGGTATGCGTCGCGCTCGTGACGGTTCACGTTCACTACAAGGGGCTCACTGTGGCCCTACGAAGAACAGGGAGCCCAGGCATGGCTATGTGTTAGGCCCATCCCGCAGGCGCGATCTGAGGGTCTGGCCGCACCACCGTAAACACCCCGATCATCTTCTGATCCAACAATCGGCGCAAACCGCCAAGCGTCACCACGAAGGCGCCCATGAAGCTCCCAAGTAGCGACGGAGGGCCTCGTTGTGCGGCCGATAGAATGCCTTTAGACGCGCACGCAGCTGCCCGGATTGTGATGATGGTGTCGTGCGCGGGTTATGCGGCATAAAGTCGATATCGCGGTACTCGGGCAGACCGAGGAACCCAGTCACTTCGCGATAGACCCTGCGCGGATCCTTATATAGGTCCTCAGAGCATAGCACCAGCATCTGCTCACGCGGAAAGTGCGCGTGCCAGGTCTTGATCTGATCCAGGTAGACGCCACGCGCAAGAATTGAATACGTGCGATGAACATGGCTCTTGTAAGATGGGTCGGCAAGCATTTTTTGAGTCTCTTCCGAGAGCTGAGCTTGCTCGATCTCCAAGGCCTCATCCAGCGTCTGGTCCTGAATCGTGCCTTGCTGGCACATGTAATCGAAGTGAGACAATGCCCTCTTCACTGGATCTCGCAGCAGCACGAGGAGGCGCGCCTGCGGAACAGTTTGCGCGACGCGCGCGGGCGCATGCGGATGAAACAGATAGTAGGGAGTTGACTCGCCCGTCATGGCTGCGCCATGACGCAGCCGCGACAGACTCATTCGGTAGTTCGACGGAAAATGGTTCCTGTACCAATCGAGAGGCCGACGAAAGTTCAGGTCGAAGTAGTGCACCTCTTCTTCCGAGGGCAGCCGTGGCCGTAATACACACGGGTGGCTGTAAAGATAATTTATCAGCGACGTGGTGCCACAGCGCATCGCGCCCAGCAGCAAGAAGTCCGGCAGCACACCTGCGTTAAGGCTGGCAGCGCGCGCTAGAGAGCGCACGCGCTGCCGCAGTGTGGGTTGGCGGCGCAGCCGATCGGCTGTTTGTTCCGCCGTCATACCGGGCGGGTACTTCTCTCGCTGGCCAGTACCGGCTTGATCTGCATGCGTACGCCGCAAGCAGAGCAGCCCTGCGCAGATACGGCCGCTCGAACGCAGACATCAAACCTCATACTTCAAAAGCCCCTGGTCTCGCGCGCTCCCGCGGCGTTCTCGGTCAGACTCATACATCCCCACGCTGAGGATGCGGCTTCTGCCGCAGCACCAGCTTGTTGAGCGCATTGAGATACGCCTTGGCGGAGGCGATCACAATGTCGGTGTCCGCGCCCTGGCCATTGACGATGCGTCCGGCCTTTTCCAAGCGCACGGTGACTTCACCTTGCGCGTCGGTGCCGCCGGTAATGCTGTTCACCGAGTACAATTGCAACTGCGTGTTGCTTCGGGCTATGGTTTCGATCGCCTTGAAGGAGGCATCCACCGGTCCACTGCCCGACGCCTGGCCACGACGCTCTTCGCCATCCACACTTATCGTGACGGCCGCGACCGGCGTTTCGCCAGTCTCGCAACAGACCTTCAAGGCGGCGAGCTTGTACAGCTCATGCTCTGCCTCGACCTGCGCCTCGGTGACCAGGGCCTGCAGGTCTTCATCGTAGATGTCGTGCTTCTTGTCGGCCAGGTCCTTGAAGCGCGAGAAGGCGATATTCACCTCCTCTTCGGAGGCGAACTCGATGCCGAGCTCCTCGAGCCGCCGGCGGAACGCATTGCGACCGGAGTGCTTGCCGAGCACGATTCGGTTGTCGCTCCAGCCGACGTCCTGCGCGCGCATGATCTCGTAGGTCTCGCGCGCCTTGAGCACGCCGTCCTGATGTATGCCCGATTCGTGCGCGAAGGCATTGGCGCCCACGATGGCCTTGTTCGGCTGCACGGCAAAACCGGTGATGCCGGCTACGAGGCGCGATGCCGGAACGATCTGGGTGGTATCGAGATTGATGTCGCAGTCGAAAACATCCTGGCGGGTGCGCACGGCCATGACGATCTCTTCGAGCGCGGCGTTGCCGGCGCGTTCGCCCAAGCCGTTGATAGTGCACTCGACCTGCCGCGCGCCGTTCAGCACGGCCGACAGCGAATTCGCCACCGCCAGGCCGAGGTCGTTGTGACAGTGGACCGAAAAGACCGCCCGGCCGGAGTTCGGGACGCGCTCGATCAGACGCCCGACCAACTCCCCGAACTGTTGCGGGATGTTGTAGCCGACCGTGTCTGGGATGTTGATGGTAGTGGCGCCCGCGTCGATCACGGCCTCGATGACCCGACACAGGAAATCCAACTCCGAACGGCCGGCGTCTTCCGGCGAAAACTCGACATTATCGGTGTAGCGGCGCGCGCGCTTGACCGCCGCGATCGCCTGCTCGAACACCTGATCCGGAGACAAGCGCAGTTTGTTCTGCATATGGATCGGTGAGGTAGCGATGAAGGTATGGATGCGCCCCGATTTCGCCTGCTTCAAAGCCTCGCCAGCCCGGTCGATATCTTTGTCGATTGCGCGTGCGAGCCCACATACGGTGCTGTCCTTGACGATCTGCGCTACCGCCTGCACCGCCTCGAAATCACCGGGGCTCGCAATCGGGAATCCCGCCTCGATGACGTCCACCTTCATGCGCTCCAGCGCCTTGGCGATGCGTATCTTCTCTTCCCTGGTCATGGACGCGCCGGGGCTCTGCTCGCCGTCGCGCAAGGTCGTATCGAAGATAATGAGTTTCTCTTTTGCTGCCATGTCCGTTACTCCTCTACTGCCATCGCGCCGCGCAACTACCAGTATAGGCGATCGGCGCGGCACGTATAAACGCCTGGGCTTACAGCCCTGGACGCATACCAGATGTGAGCGCGTTTGACCTCGCCAGGCGTGGGTGATCGCCGCTAGCGCGGCAGTCGAAGGGGCAATAGATCGCGGGAGACACCAAGAAGCGCGCACGCGTGACTACGCGAGGATTCGTAAGCGAGTTGTGCGCGGTCGGTAGACATGCGGGCTAATATAGTCTCGCGAGCGGAGTTTGCCAAGCCTCTCTGATCGCTACTCGCTCGATGCGGCGCAAGTACGATCATCGACCCGCTAAAAGGAGTAATCGAACAGACGCGACAGGTCCACCACAGCGACAGGCAGCTGCTCCGGCGCGATAGCCCCCAACGCGGCAGGGCTCGTTACGATGATCTGAATCTAAATATCTTTTGATCCGCGACATCGGCTTGTTTAGGCATGTCTGGACCCTGGAAACAGAAGCCCCCGAGCTGCGCAGGGGCTTCGTGTGTCCGAGTTGCCCATGAGTGCTGAGTT
>WUUC01038247.1_pt1 | contig 14035 bp, 11 predicted proteins | sample 6278441 | NCBI WGS metagenome assembly WUUC01 (sample SAMN13675441, study PRJNA597444) | soil metagenome | isolation source: soil | place: USA: Washington | collected 2017-10
CGCGTCCGTGATGATGGTCAGCGGAACGCTTCTCATCGCGGACGCGGGAGTCACCCTGCTCTGGCAGGAGCCGGTGTCGGCGTTCCTGGCGAACCAGCAGCAGAGAAAGCTGAAGGAGGCGTTCCTCGACCCGCCCCGGAGAGTGGTCCAGCGGCAGCCGCTGAAGGGCGACGCGATCGCCCGGATCGACATCCCGAGCATCGGCGTGTCCGAGTACGTCGTGGAGGGCACCGACGTCTCGAGCCTCCGCAAGGGCCCCGGGCACTATCCCGAGACGCCGCTGCCGGGCGACCGCGGCACCGCCGCGATCGCCGGACACCGCACCACCTACGGCGCGCCCTTCCGCGAGGTCGACCAGCTGAACCGGGGAGAGCCGATCACCGTCGACATGCCGGACGGCCGCTTCGTCTACCGGGTCGAGCGCACGAAGATCGTCGACGACCAGGACCTGTCGGTGCTGGACGCGGTGGGCTACCAGCGGCTGATGCTGAGCGCCTGCCACCCGCTCTACAGCGCCGCCCAGCGCGTGATCGTGTTCGCGCGGCTCGACCGGCGCGAGCCGCCGCGCGTCACGCGAGAGTGAGGGGAAGCGCGAGCCCGGACTCGACGGACGACGGGTCGCGCGACTCCAGGAACAGGATCAGGGCGACAACGAGCGCGAGCGAGATCGCGACCACGGCGAGCCAGTAGATGACCTTCGGCAGCACGCCCCCGCAGCCTAGTCCAGCTGCTCGCGGAGCTTGCGCAGGGCGCGGTAGACCCTGCCCTCGATGGTGGTGAGCTTCTCCTTCCTCAACTTGGCGATCTCCGGCACCGTCATGTCCGCGCCGAAGCGAAGCGCCACGGCCTCCCGCTCCTCGTCGCTGAGCGTCGCCAGCGCGCGCATCAGCTCGTCGCGGGCGGCTAGCGCCTCCTCCGCCGACTCGGCCTCGGTCGGGCCGCCCACGGCGAGCCGCTCGGTGGCGCGCTCGGACGCCGCGCGGCGCCGCAGGTGGTCGCGGAGCGCGTTCAGCGCGATCGAGTAGAGCCAGGTCTTCTCGCTGCCGCGGCGGGGGTCGAAGCGCTGCCGCGAGCGGAGCGCCTTCTCGAACGTATCCGCCAGCAGGTCCTCCGCGAGCGCCGGATTGCCGGTGCGGTACGCGAGGAAGCCGTACAGCGCCTTCGCGTGCTCGTCGTACAGCCGCTCGAAGTCCTCGTCACGCATCGTCCCGCAATCTTCTGTCAGGAATCGGTCGGCTCGTGCGTATCAGAGGGTGATGGACGGTTTCGACAAGGAAACGCACGCGGATATCGCACTCGCGCAGCGCCTGCGGACCGAGCGGCCCGAGCTGTCCCCGATCCAGCTTGATGCGATCAAGGGGAACGTGCGGCGGAGGGTCACCGGTGGCGTGAGGGCGCCCGCGATGCTTGGAAGAAGGAGCTTCATGAAGTCTCGACTGGCCCTGACGATGATCCTCGTCCTGGGCGTGATGATGAGCGGCACGGGTGCCACGATCGCCATCAGCGGCGCGTCGGACACCGGCAGTGCCGGCGTCGCCCAGTACGGCGACGACAACGGTGACGACAACGGCGACGAGCAGGGCGCCGAGAACCTGGCCGGTCAGGACCAGGGCGCCGGCGGCGACACGCAGCCGGCCGAGCAGGTGGCTGCTCAGGGTGACAGCGGCAGCCTGCCGTTCACCGGGTTCGTCGCGATCCCGCTGCTGATCGGCGGCGTGGCCCTCATCGGCACCGGCGCGGTCCTCCGCAGGCGGACGCGCGAATAAGTTTCGATTCGCGACCGAGCTACTAGCGAATCGGGAGGCGGGCCCTTTGGGCCCGCCTCTTCCATTTTCGGGGGTCCCCGGTCGCGAACAGCCTCACGGCATCGCGCGGAAGGTCGCCGCGGGGGTTGAGCCGGAGCGCCTCGCGCGCGGCGGGGCGAGGGTCGAGGCCGGCGTTCGCGCGCACCAGCGCGAGCCCGTAGTGGAGCTCCCAGTTCTCCGGGTCGCGGTCCAGGCCGCCTCGCATGGCGCCGATCGCCAGCTCGTTCAGGCCGAGCCGCGCGTCGCAGTAGCCGAGCACCTCGAACGGCTGCGGCCGTGAGGGGATCGCCTTCAGCGACTCGAGCGCCGCGTCGATCGCGGCCTCGCAGTCGCCGCGGGTGAAGGCCGCGACCGCAGTGTTCAGCCGGGCCTGCGACACCGCCATCAGCGCGGGCGTGGCCGCCAGCGCGAGGCAGCCGATCGCCACCGCGACCCGCATCGTGTTCGCCGGCGCCGCCCGCGCGGACCCCGCGGCGGGCGCCGCAAGCGCCAGTCCGCCGAATGCCCAGAACCACGCGGTGACCGCGGGCATCTCCCAGTCCCAGTCGATTCCGGCGTGGAGCGCCCAGGCGCCGCCGGCCGCGAGCAGCGCGCCGTGCAGGTGGCGCTCAGGGCCGCGGAGCCCGAGCGCGAACGCCGTGAGCACCAGCACGATCGCCGCGAGCGCAAGCAGGAGGCCCGGGATCCCGAGCTCGGAGAGGAGCTCGATGTAGAGCGAGTGCGCGTCCTCGACCTTGAGCTCGATCGGCCGCTCACGCGCCCACGTGATGCCGTAGGTGCCCGCGCCCGTACCGAGCAGCGGCTCCTCCGCGAACGCGTCCAGCGCCACGCGCCAATGGTCGAGCCGCCCGTTGTTCCCCGGGTCCGTGAGCCGCGAGCGCTCGTCGCCGCTGCTGCGGATCGTCGTGCCGCTGACGAAGCCGTCGTACTGGCGCTCCAGGCGGTCGCCGAGGCCGAGCGCGAACCACGCCACCGCGATCGCCCCCACCGCGGCGACGGCGGCGCCGATCGCGGCCGAGCGCCGAGCCCGCGGCGCGACGCTCATCCGCGCCAGCCGCCGGTCGAGCGGCAGCCCGCCGAGCCGCAGCGCCGCCGCGAGCAGCACCGACAACCCGATCGCGAGCGCCGCGTCCTCGCCCTGCGCCACGGCGGCGGCACCCGTGGCCTCCTCCGAGACGAGCAGGTCGGCGTCGTAGGCCGCCACCAGAGCGAGGGCGCAGGCGGGCAGCATCGCCAGCAGGCCCGCGACCGCGCCCCGCGGCCGCGCGAGGACGAGGTATGCGACCACGCCCGCCACGGTGACCGCGATGGCGCCGCGCGAGAGCGTGAAGTAGAGCGCCGTGGCGAAGAGCGGGGCCGCCGCGGCGCCCAGCACCCGCATCGCGGCGGGCTCGCGGTCGCTCGACCCGAGGTGGACCGCGAAGATCACGCCCAGGCCGAGGAACAGGCCGAGCCCGTTCCAGTAGGTGAGCGGGTAGCTGAGCCGCTCGGCCACGATGTTCTCGTCGATCGAGACCACGTCCGGGAGCACCCGCGACAGCAGCGCGAACGCGCCAACAGCGAGCAGGGCGGCGAACAGGGCACGCAGCGCCCACTCCATCGTCCCCGGCGTCCGCGGCAGCGAGCCGACGAGCAGCAGCAGGCCGAGATAGAGCAGGGCGCGGTCGAACTCGACCAAGCCGCGCGAGGCGGAATCGGACCACGCGCTCGACACGAGCGCCCAGGCCGCGAGGAGCGCCAAGGCGCCGGCGGCAACCGCCAGCGGCCTGCCGAGGCCTGCGGCCGGATGCTCGGCCGTGACCATCCGCAGGGCGAGCGCGATCCAGACCAGCGCGGCGGCCACGCCGGTCGAGCCCGCGAAGAAGCCGCCGCCCGTGAAGGCGAAGTAGACGGTGAGTACGGCCGGGAGGGCAACTAGGGTCGCGATCCCGGCCCGGCCGACCGTGAGGAGCCGCAACTCAGGCCACTCGCGACGGTTGGAGCCTGTCAAAACCGGTGGTCACGTTGGCCTTTTCGTGAAAGTCATCCTAAGGTAGGGAACAGATGGCATGGACGCGCACCCTCCCCGAAATGCCTAGTGTGCCCGCTCCAAAAAATGGGCAAAGAAGCTCGCTAGACATAAAACGGAGGTAGCCGCCCGCGGGAAACTTCCCGGGCCGGACAAGGAAATGGAAAGCTCGGTCGCAACTCACAGCGAGGAAGTCGCTCCGTCGCCCGACGGGCTGACGCTTCTGCACGCCCCTCCGTGGCCGCAGGCGCAGTCCAAGGGACGGCAGCGCGGCGCGATTCTCGCCCGCATGCTGCTCGGCGCGGACGTTCTCGCCGCGCTCACCGCCGCGATGCTCGGCGGCTGGATCGTCGGCGTTCAGCCCCTCGAGCTCGCGATCTTCATGTCCGGCGCCACGATTGCCTGGCCGCTCACCGCGTTCGCTCTCGGCCTCTACAACGGCGGCTCGCTGCGCTTCTGGGTCAGCGGCGTGAGCGAGGTCCCCCAGGCCCTCACGGCGATCGTGCTGGTCTCCTGGCCGCTGTTCACGCTCGCCACCGTGTCGGGCGCGCCCGCCCCCGGCGCCGCGGCGCTCTGGACCGTCCTGCTCACCGCCCTGCTCAGCCCGCTGGCACGCGCCAGCGTGCGCGCGAAGCTCCACCGCGAGGCGCCGCTCCGCCAGCGCACCGTGATCGTGGGCTCGGGCGTCGTGGCGGGGCAGCTCGTCGACAAGATGCGGACCCACCAGCAGTACGGCATCCTGCCGATCGGGCTGGTCGACGACTCGCCGCACGAGATCGGGACCCCCGACCTCCCCCGGCTCGGCGACTTCTCCCACCTCGAGCAGGTGATCCGCGAGTTCGGCGTGGACCGCGTCGTGATCGCCTTCTCGCAGGCCGGCCACGAGGACCTCCTCCACTGCATCCGCGTCTGCCGGGACGAGGGCGTGGCCGTGGACGTGGTGCCGCGGCTGTTCGAGTTCCTCGACGGCGTCCGCGCGCTCGACCAGGTGGGCGGCCTGCCGCTGCTCTCGATCGGCACGCCCCACCTCACGCGCGTGTCCCAGGTCGCCAAGCGCGGACTCGACGTCGGCCTGTCGGCGTTCCTGATCTTCCTCCTGACCCCGCTGATCGTGGCGATCGCCCTGGCGATCAAGGTCGAGTCCCGCGGGCCGGTGTTCTTCCGCCAGCCGCGCGTGGGCCGCGGCCGCGAGATCTTCGGCATGTTCAAGTTCCGCTCGATGTACGCGGACGCCGAGGACCGCAAACGCGAGATGGCGCCGCTGAACGAGGCGGGGGACGGCGTGATGTTCAAGATCCGCAGCGACCCGCGCGTGACGCGCGTGGGGCGCCTCCTGCGACGGCTGTCGCTCGACGAGCTGCCGCAGCTCTTCAACGTCCTGAGCGGGGACATGAGCCTCGTGGGCCCGCGTCCGCTGATCCCGCAGGAGACCGCCGCCCTCGATGGCGCCTGGCAGGCGCGCCGGCTGGACCTGCGGCCCGGGATGACCGGCCCCTGGCAGATTCAGGGCCGCTCGGAGACGCCGTTCCAGGAGATGGTGAGGCTGGACTACCAGTACGTCGCCGGCTGGTCCCTCGCACGCGACGTCGAGATCCTGCTCGCCACCGTGCCGGCCGTGCTCGCTGGCCGTGGCGCGTACTGACGGACTGCGCGTCCTCCAGGTCATCGAGGCGTACGGCGGGGGCGCGCTCGAGGTCGTCACCACGATCTCCGAGCGCCTGGCCGAGCAGGGCCACGCCGTGGGGATCGCGTACGGCGTGCGCCCCGAGACCCCCGCTGATGTCCGGGCGCGCGTGGCCGAGGCGGTCGAGGTCTTCCCCCTCCCCTGGACCGCGCGCACGGCCCGCGCCCAGCTGAGCGCGGCACGGTCGCTGCGCCGGCTGGTGGCCGACTGGCGGCCGGACCTCGTGCACCTGCACTCCTCGTTCGCGGGCGTCGTCGGCTCGTTCGCCCTGCGCGGGCGGGTGCCGCTCGTCTACACGCCGCACGCGTACTCGTTCACGTCGGCGGCCCACCGGCGCGGCCGCCGCGCCGCCTACCGCGCGCTCGAGCGCCTGGTGGCGCGCCGCACCCAGGTCGTGGCGGCCGTCTCCGAGAGCGAGGCGCGGCTCGCGCGTGAGGTGGTCGGCGCCACCAGCGTGGCCTGCATCCCCAACGGCATCCCGGAGCTGGACGAGGGCGGCCGCCCGCCGCCCGCGGCCGCGGCGGCCGGGCCGTCGGTGGTCGCGATGGGACGCATCGTGCCGCAGCGGCGCCCGGCGGAGTGCGCGCGCATCCTGGCCGAGCTGGACGGCACGGCGGAGGTCGCGTGGGTGGGCGGCGGCGGCCCCGACGGGCCCGACGGCCGGGGCGCCCGGGCCCTCCAGGAGGCGGGCGTCGAGATCACCGGCTGGGTCGACCGCGAGGCGGCGATGGCTCGCCTCGGCGCGGCGACGGCGTACCTCCACTGGACGGCCTGGGACGGGCAGCCGCTGTCCGTGCTCGAGGCCATGGCCCGCGACGTGGTGGTCGTGGCGAGCGACATCGACGCGAACCGCGAGCTGGTCGGCGACGAGCAGGTCTGCGGATCCGAGGCCGAGGCCGTGGCGCTGCTGCAAGCGGTCGTCACCGACCCCGGCCGGCGCCGGCGAATGCTCGATTCGCAGCGCGCGCGCCGAGGCGCCTACGGCGCGCAGCGCATGGTCGACGAGTGGGCCGAGCTCTACGCCGCGGTCGCCCGCGGCCGCTCGGCGAGCTGAACGAAGCGTCCCACGGCCACCGTCACCAGCCAGATGACGGCGGGCACGACCGGCAGCAGCATGCGCGGGTCGGCGGAGAGCAGCAGGTGGAACGCGACCGTCACCACCACGAAGGCTGCAAACGGAAGCGCCTCGGGCGGGAGCTCGCGGCGGCGGCGAAGGAGCAGCGGCAGGCACAGGGCGAGCGAGCCGAGTAGCAGAGCGTTCGGCAGCGCATAGAGCAGCGGACGGAGTGGCTGGTCGGCTTGGTCGGGATAGGGCGCCCCGAACAGGAGGCGGCTCGCGTTGGCCAGCACGTTGCCGGCATAGTTGGCAGGGTCGTCCTCGAGCCACTCCCGCGCCCTGCGCTGGAGCTCCAGGTCGTGCTCCACCGGGTCCAGGTCGCGAATGGACCGGAAGAAGCGGGCGTGCTCCGGCCTCGTCGGCTCGTCGATCGCGTGCCAGGCGCCGAGGTCCCCGTCATACGGAGACGCGATCCAGTACAGCGACAGGCCGCCGGAGTTGCTCCAGTAGAAGACCCGGTCCGTCTTCTCGTAGGTGAAGGCGAGCCACGGGATGCAGAGGGCGAGCGCGATCGCGAAGACGGCAGCCGCCCGCCCGGCAGTCGGTCGCCCGCCGCGCGCGCGCTGCACCAGCCAGGCGATGCCGAACACCACGAGGAGCGCCGTGACGATCCAGCCGAACGCGACCTTCGTGAGCGCCAGCCACCCGAACGACGCACCAGCGAGGACCACGTCCAGCCGCGACCCGCCGGAGAGCGCGCGCGACATGAAGAGCATGCCCGCGACGATGCAGAGCAGGGCGAGCGGCTCGGTGTAGATGTGAGGCAGCAGGATCCAGGCGGGCACGTAGAGGCCGAGCGCGTACGCGCCGAGGAGCGCGTGCCCATCTCGCACCACCCGTCCCAGCAGCAGGTCGAACACGAGCACCGCACCGAAGAGGAACAGGGGCCCCACCAGCCGCAGCACCTCCACCGGCACCTCGACGGAGACGAACGGCGCCAGCAGCGCGGGCAGGCCGGGGCCGTACCAGAGGTAATCCGCGTCGCTGACGGAGGGGTCCGAGTAGCGGCCGTCCGTGATGCGCTCGGCGTAGCGAAGGTAGACGGACTCGTCACCCTCGGGCGCGAAACCGGGCGAGATGACGGCGAGCGCGACGTAGATGCCGAGCAGCGGCAGGAACCGTGTCACGCGCCGCATCCGGCTCAAAGGATGCACGATCGCGGCCGAAAAGACGAATAGGTGACGGCGCCTCCTAAAATCGATTCGCGATGGAGCTACGCGAGCTAGCCAGAATTGCGTGGAGGCGGCGCTGGATCGTGCTGCTCGTGACCACCGTGACGCTCGTCTCGGCGGGTCTCTTCGCGCTCTCGCTGCCGAAGAAGTACGAGTCCACGGCGACGATCGCGCTCACGCCCGATGTGTCGGAGGGCACGGGCTTCATCGCGTCCGACAACCTCTCGGCGCTCCTCGGCACCTACGCGTCGACCGCCGAGTCGAACATCAACCTCGTGCGAGCGGAGCGGCTGCGCGGGCGCTCGCTCAACGCCGAGGTCGACGCGACCACCGAGGAGGGCACCGGGATCCTGCGGATCACCGCCAAGGGCGAGGATCCCGGGGAGACCCAGATCGTGGCGCGCGTCGCGGCGCAGGCGTTCATCCAGTCGCTCCGGTCGAACCCGCTGCTCGTGGCTCAGATCGTCGATCCCGCCGGGCTGCCGGGCAAGCCGGTGCAGCCGCGGCCGCCGCTGATCCTTGGGGTCGCGCTCCTCATCGGCCTGCTGCTGGGGCTCTTGGCGGCATACGCGGTCGACCAGCTCCGGCGCCGAATAGACACCACCGCCGACATAACGGCGCAGACGAACGTCCCGGTCATCGGCCGTCTCCCCCGGCAGCGCGCGCTCGCGCGCGGCGAGGCCCAGGTGGTGTGGGGCTCGCAGAAGCTGCTCGGCATACAGGAGAGCCTCAGGGCGCTGCGCACGAACATCGAGTTCGTGGCCGGCGACAACCTGCGCGTGCTCCAGGTCACGAGCCCGACCGTCGGGCAGGGCAAGAGCACGATCGTGGCGAACCTCGGCATCGCGCTCGGGCAGGTCGGAATCGAGACCGTGATCGTGGACGGCGACCTCCGGCGCCCGCGCCAGCACCGCATCTTCGGCGTCGACAACTCATGGGGGCTCTCCACGCTCATGGTGCGCCGCCACACCGCCGCGATCGAGCCGCTGCCGACCGGCTACGCGGGCGTCTCGATCATCCCGAGCGGCCCCTCGCCGCCCGACTCGACGGAGATGCTGCACATCGCGATCGAGTCCGTGCTGCGCGACATCCGGGAGCTCGGCACGTTCGTCCTCCTCGACACGCCCCCGATCCTCCCGGTGAGCGACGCGCGCCTGGTCGCGCCGCACGCCGACGGGGTCGTGATGGTCGTGGCGGCCGGGTCCCAGAAGCCTGCAGCCTTCCAGAGCGCGCTCGAGAAGCTGAGCCTCGCCGGCGCGAACCTGATCGGGATCGTGCTCAACCAGGCGGGTGGCGAGGAGGAGGGCGGCGGCCACTACTACTACGAGTACATGGACGGCCCGCCCGCGGCGCAATCTGAGCGCATCACGTCCGCCCAGTGAGCCTCGCGGCAGTCGCCTGGCGTGCCGCCTTCGCGCTCGTCCTCGCGCTCGCGGCCGCCGTCGGCTACCTGTGCGCGCGGGCGCCGCTCGCGACGCTGGGGGCGGCCGCCGGCGCCGCACTCCTCGCGTTCGTCGTGCTCCAGGTCGAGGTCGTGCTGCTGGTGCTGGTCGCGACGCTTCCGTGGGAAGGCCTGCTCGAGTACCCGAGCGACACGGTCTCGGCCGTGAAGATCCTCGGCCTCTTGATCGTCGCCGCGTACGCCTTCAGGGCGCTCCGCGCGGGCGAGGTGATCCGGTTCCCGCCGACGGTCCTGCCGGTGCTGCTGCTCGGCGTGCTGATCGGCCTGTCCCTGCTCACTTCGCCGGACCAGGCCGACGGGGTGTCGAAGGTCGTGCGCTACGCGCTCTTCATCACGTTCTTCTTCCTGGTCACGCAGCTCGCGGCGACGATCGACTCGGCAACCCGCGTCATGCGAGTGATCGTGCTGTCGGGCGCCGCCGCCGCGGTCTGGGGGCTGGTGGCCTTCGTCAGCGGCGCCGAGGATCGCGCAGGGGGGCCGATCGACGACCCGAACGACTTCGCCTTCCTGATGGCGACTCTCATCCCGCTGTGCACCTACCTGTTCGTGCAGGAGCGCCGCCTCCGCTGGCTCTGGGGAGCTGCCGGCGTACTGCTGATCGCCGCCGTCCTTGCGACGCTCTCGCGCGGGGCGCTGGTGGGCCTGGGAGCGCTGTTCGTGTGGGCCGTCGCGACGCGCCGCATCCCGCTGACCGGCGTGCTGGCCGCGCTCGTGACGCTGGTCTCGGTCGTGGCGCTCGCATTCACCTTCTGGGCACCGCTCATCAACGACAACATCGAACGCAAGGGGAAGATCGCCGACGAGAACGTCGCGTCGCGGCAGGCCTATTGGAGTGCCGCGCTCTCCATGACCGCCGACCACCCGTGGCTCGGCGTCGGCCCGGGCCGCTTCGGCGAGGAGAGCGCGGACTACATCCGCGAGAACCCGATCGTGATCCCGAACCCGGTGGTGCACAACTCCTACCTCGAGATCCTGGCGGAGAACGGGATCTTCGCGCTCATGGCCTTCCTCGCCTTCCTCGGCGTGACCTGGCGCCTGCTCACCCAGGCGCATCGCCGCGCCCGGGAGGACGGCGACGTCACGCGCACGCGAATGGCGACCGCGCTCCAGGCGACGATGGTGGTGGTGCTCGTCTCCTCGGTCTTCCTCAGCGCGCAGGTGCAGATCCCGTTCTGGCTGATCGGCGGCCTCGCCACCGCGGTCGCGCTCGCGGGCAGGCCGGCGACCGTGCGCGCGCCCGAGCCGCGGGCCGCGCTCGCCTAGGCGCCCCTCCCATGCGGCTCCTGATGCTCCCCCCGTCCTGGGATGCCGGCGGAGCGGAGCGCGTGGCGCTCAGCCTCGCGGGCGCACGCGCCGAGTCGGGTGACGAGGTGGTCCTCGCCGCGCCCCGCGGGAGCCTCGACGGCACTCCGCTGCCGGTGGGCGTGGAGCGCTCGGTCGTGGCGGCGGGCGGCCGCGGCCCGCTCGGCGCCGCGCTCGGCGCCGCCGCCGTCGCTCGTGCCGCGCGGCGCGCGCGGCCGGAGCTGGTGCACGCCCACAACCCGCGCGCGACCGCGAGCGCCTGGCTCGCGGCAGCCGTCGCACGCGGGCGCCCGCCGGTCGTCTCCACGTACCACGGCGTCCGCGCCGAGGACCGCCGGGCCGCCGCGCGCGTGCTCGCCCGCGCGACGGAGGTGGTCTGCGTCTCCGAGGACCTGCGGCTCGAGCTCGAGCGGGCCGGCTTCCCCACCGGCCGCGCCCGCGTGGTGGCCAACGGCGTGGCCGCAGCGGCCCAGCTCCCGGACGAGCGCGAGCGCGCCCTCCGAGCCGAGCTCGGCCTCGAGGGCAGCGTCGTGACGCTCGTCGGTCGGCTCGTGGAGCAGAAGGCGCCGGAGCGCTTCGTGGAGGCCGCCGCCGAGCTTCGGCGCCGTGGCGCGGACGTGACCTTCCTCGTCGTGGGCACCGGCCCGCTGCTGCCGGAGCTCGAGCGCCGTGCCGCCGCCCTGGGCGCCGGCTCCGGCATCCGCTTCACGGGCCTCCGCGACGACGCCCGCGACCTGATCGCGCTTAGCGACCTGCTGGTGTTCACCTCGATCTGGGAGGGGCTGTCGATCGCGGCGCTCGAGGCGCTCGCCGCGGGGGTGCCGGTGGTCGCCGCCGGGGTGTCGGGGATGCGGGACCTGCTCGGCTCGGGCGCGGGGTTGATCGTGGAGGACGCCACGCCGCCGGCCTTCGCGCGCGCGATCGAGTCCCTGCTCGACGACCCGGCGGCCCGGGCCGCGATGGGCGAGCGCGGCCGCGCCCTGGTCGAAGAGCGCTATTCGGTCCGGGCGATGGCTGCCGGCTACGCCGAGGTCTACGACGCGGCACTCGGGCGGCGCCCGTGACCGGCTCGCCGCCCCTCCGCGTAGTCACGCTGGTCAACCGGATCGGCAGGCAGGGCGGCGCCGAGCGGCTCGCCGTGGAGCTCGCCGCCGGCCTCGCCGGACGCGGCCACGACTCCACGCTCTGTGTGTCGCGCCGGCCTCCCGAGGAGGAGCTCGACGAGCACCAGCGCCGCCAGGAGACCCAGGTGCGCGAGGCGGGCGGCCGGGTGCTCGGGCTCACGCGGCGCTCGAAGGTGGACCTCGCCTCGTGGCGGCCCCTCATGGCCCTCCTGCGCCGCGAGCGGACGCAGGTGCTGCACGCGCACATGGTCGCGTCGAACGCGTGGGCGACCGTCCTCGGCGGGCTCGCCGGGGTGCCGGTGATCGTCTCGCACGAGCACACCTGGTCCTACGCCGGGCGCCCGCTTCGCCGCCTCGTGGACCGCCACCTGATCGCCCGTGGCTCCGACGCCTTCGTGGCGGTCTCCGGCGAGGACAGGCGGAAGATGATCGAGGTCGAGGGCGTACGCCCCGACGACGCGGTCGTGATACCGAACGGCATCCCCGACCCGCCGCCGCCGACGGGCGCGGACGTCCGCGCCGGGCTCGGCCTGGCGCCCGGCCAGCCGCTGCTCGTGGCCTTCGGGAGGCTGGACCCGCAGAAGGGCTTCGACGTGCTGGTCGAGGCCGCGAGCCGGGTGCCCGGCGCCGCCGTCGTGATTGCGGGCGAGGGCGGCGAGCGCGCCGCGCTGGAGGCACTCGTCTCGCGGCTGGGCCTCCAGGATCGCGTCCGCCTCCCCGGCTTCCGCGGCGATGTCCCGGACCTGGTAGCGGCGGCCGACGCCGCGGTCTTCCCCTCCCGCTTCGAGGGCAGCCCGCTCTCGGTGATCGAGTGCATGGCGGCCGGTGCCGCGATCGTGGCGACGCCGGTCGGCGGCGTCCCGGAGCTGCTCGAGGACGGGCGGCAAGCCCTGTTCGTGCCGGCGGACGACGCCGGTGCGCTGGCGGAGGCGCTCACGCGCTTGATCGGCGATCCCGCGCTGCGCGCCGAGCTCGGCGCCAGGGCACGGGAGCGCCAGCAGGCGGAGTTCGGCCTCGACGCGATGCTCGACCGAGTGTCCGCGCTCTACGACGAGCTCTGGCAGCAGGCGTGCGAGCGGGCCGGCTATCCGCTCCCGCCGCTCTCGGCGGGCGACCGGCTCAGGCGCCTCGCCGGACGCTGACGCGAGCGCTCAGTGCTCCGCCGGCGCCGCGCGCGACGACCCGGAAGACCGAGGCGCGGCGCGGCTTCAGCCGCACGCTGGCACCGCGGACGGGATTGTGCAGCTGCGCCGTGGGGCGCCACACCCGCCCGCGCTGGGCCCGGACCAGCCGCAGAAGCCGTGCCTTGCTCCAGAAGCGCGGATGCGTGCTCCTGATCACGGCGTTGAGGCGACCCGCGCGGACGCGGACGCGCACGGCGCGCGAGGGCAGCGAGCGGCGGCCGCCGCGCCCGATCGCGACCACGCGGTAGCGGTAGCGCCTGCCGACCTTGACCTGCCGGTCCACGAAGACCCTCCTCCGGGTCGTGCCAATGCGGCGGCCGCCGCGCAGCACCAGGTAGCGCCGCGCGCGAGCCGAGCGGGTCCAGGTCAGCGAGATGGAGCCGGCCCGCCGCGACGCCGTGCTGGCTATCAGGAGCGACCGCGGCGGCTTCGGCCGTCCGCGGCGGGGACTCGGCGCGGGCTTTGCCGGCGCGGGCGCCGCGCCGTCCCGCTTCAGCACTAGCCCCGTTCGCGGCGCCATCGTGACCGCGGAGACGCCGGACAGCCCGGAGCCCGAATGGCTCGCGCCCAGCGCGACCGACTGCGTCGCGGACGTCGGGTTCACCAGCGCAAGGCCGCTGCTGAACGTGCGCCGGTGGACGCCGTTGGCGAGGCGCTGCTCCGGTTCGACGGGGTCGCCGATCGCGAGCGAGTACTCCGGGAACAGCGGGGTCTCGACGGTGGAGTCCCCGAACGAGAACGCCGCGCGGCCCTGGGCGCCCAGCAGCACCGTGGCGAAGCCGTAGCGCGCCGCGGCGGCGTCCGTGTTCGCGGACTGCGTCCTGCCGATGAAGATCTTCCCCTGGCGCTGCGACTCCTTGAGCTCGTTCAGCTGCGTCGTCCACTGCGACTCGCCGCGGTAGCCCTCACCCGCCTTCGTGCCCCACTTCAGGAACATCTCGTCCATCGCGCCGCTCAGGAACTGGAGCCAGTCGACGCCGGTCGAGAAGTACTCGACCCAGCACGCGTTGTTGGCGATCGCGAGCTTGCCGGCCGCCTGGATCCGCGGGCCGATGTGGGCGAGCGCCGAGCGCGTGGCCGCGGAGTAGGCCGCGTCGCTCGGGTACTTCGCCACCGAGCCGACGGAGTAGTGGTACTTCATGGTCGGGTTGACGTCGTCGAGCAGCACTCCGTCCCA
>WUUC01055492.1_pt1 | contig 14032 bp, 14 predicted proteins | sample 6278441 | NCBI WGS metagenome assembly WUUC01 (sample SAMN13675441, study PRJNA597444) | soil metagenome | isolation source: soil | place: USA: Washington | collected 2017-10
CACTCCGTGGTGACCCGCCCTGACCGGGCGGGCTCTGCCAGATGATGCCCTCGCGCGAGCGCTCGGTCATCCGCGCACTGTACCCGGGATCATGCCCTGGGCCGCGCGCACGCTGCCGGCGGCGGTCAGCCGGTCGGGGCGGTCACCCACTCGCGGCGCAGGACCTCGATCACGTCCTGGTCGGTGAGCTCGTGGATGTCGCGGTACCACAGGCCGGTGGAGCTGAAGCAGCACGGGCAGCGCACGTGCACCACGCTGTCGGCCTCGACCGCCAGCATGTCGAACGACTCCGCCGCGCACACCGGCGTGGCGAACACCAGGCGCGCCGGCAGGCCCGCGTGCAGGGCGCGCAGGGCGGCCCGGGCCCGGATGCCGGTCTGCATACCGTCGTCGACGACGATCACGACCCGGTCGGTCACGACCGGGGTCGGGTGGCCGTCCCGGAAGAGGGCAAGCTGGCGGGCGATCTCCGCGCGCTGGCGGGTGACCACCGGGCCGAGGTCGCTGACGGACAGGTTGGCCCGGGTGAGCGTGTCGTGGTTGATCACCGGCGGCCCCACCTCAGCGAGCGCGCCGACGCTGAAGTCCGGGCGCCACGGCAGGCCGACGGGGACCACCACGATGACGTCGAGGTCGCCGCCGATGGCGCGGGCGATCTCGGCGGCCACCGGCACGCCGCCGCGGGACATGCCGAGCACCAGCGGCCGGTCGGTGATCTCCTGCTCGGCGAGGTAGCCGGCGACCTGGGCGGCGAGCGCCTGGCCGGCTTCGGCACGGTCGGCAAAGCGCAGCGAATCTTCGGGCCGCATGCGGCACACCCTTTCCCCCGGCCGACCGGCAAGGTCGGCGCCACTACGCACGGTACAACTGCCAAACGCTTAAAGTAACGAGGTCGGTGTGCCATCTCCCCGGTACGGGCGGCGCGCCGGGTGACCGGAGCTCGTGACATCCTCCTCGGTGTGCTCGCCGTGTTCGATGTCGACGGCGTGGTCGCGGATGTCCGGCACCGGCTGCGCCACGTCGCCCACCATCCTAAGGACTGGGCCGCCTTCTTCGCCGCCGCGGCGGATGACCCGCCGCTCGCGACCGGTGTCGATTTGGCCCGGGAGTGGGCCGCGCAGCACGACCTGACCTGGCTGACGGGCCGGCCGGAGCACCTGCGCCGGGTCACCGAGCGCTGGCTGCGGGCCCAGGGGCTGCCGGTCGAGCGGCTGCTGATGCGCCCGCCGCACGACCGCCGACCGGGCCGCCTGTACAAGGCCGACCAGTTGCGCACGCTCGCCAAGCAGGCCGAGGTGGCGGTTGTGGTCGACGACGACCCGGACGTGGTGGCCCTGCTCACCAGGCAGGGCTGGCCGGTGTACCTGGCCGACTGGGTGCCGTACGCCGAGGCGCTGCGCGCCGCGCAGGAGCGCGACGGCCGCACCTGATCGACCCCGACCCGGGAACGCGCCGACCTGGGAACACGCCGACCGGGAACACCCGACCGGGGGACGCAGCGTATTGATTCGGACATAACGGTTATATTTTGTAGGTGGCGCAAACCGGAACTCCTGCCCCCCGCCCGAGCACCCGCCCGATCCGGGCGGTCGCGCTCCTCCTCGTCGCCGTGGGGCTGGTGATCGCCGCCGGTGCCGGCTGGCAGTGGCTGGGCAAGGTGCGCCACGTCGCGCAGCAGCAGAAGGTGCTGGACCGGATGCTGGCCGAGCGCTGGGCGCAGGCCGGCGCCGCACCCACCCCGCAGGCCGGCGCCGCACCCACCGCGCCGGCCGGCGCCACTCCCACCGCGCCGGCTCCCGACCCGGCTGCGTCGGGCGCGACCGGACTGCCGGCCGCCGCCCGACCGGCGCCGGCCGGCCGGATCGGCAGCGAGCCGGTCCCGGCGGGTACGGCGATCGCGCGGCTGCACCTGCCCACGCTGGACCAGACCCTGGTGGTCGTGGAGGGCACCACCGACGCGCAGCTCGCCAAGGGTCCCGGCCGGATTCCCGCCACGGCGCCGCTGGGCGCGCCGGGCAACACGGCGGTGGCCGGCCACCGGTACCCCGGGGTCTTCTGGAACCTCGACCGGCTCTCGGCGGGTGACCCCGTCGTGGTGGAGACCGCCACGACCTGGCTGGTGTACCGGACCGCGCGCACGGTGATCGTCGAACCCGCGGACACGAGCGTGCTCGCCGAGCCCGCCGACGGCGAGCCCACGCTGCTGACACTGATCACCTGCGAGCCCCGGCTGAGCACCTCGCAGCGCCTGGTCAAGCAGGCGGTCCTGGTGCGCGCCGACCCGCGGGCCGGGCCGGCGCCGCGCGAACTCACCCGCCGGGCACCCCGGTGACGGTTGGAGTTCGGTCGGGATCGGGTGCAACACGCTCAGGTATCCGATCTCCGTGCCGATTGAATCCACGGTGAAGGGAGACAGCGTGGACGAACTGGGCGATATCGTTCAGGAGTTCCTTGTCGAGAGCTATGAGAACCTGGATCAGCTCGACCGGGACCTCGTCGCGCTCGAACAGGACCCCGGATCGCGGCAACTCCTGTCGAGCATTTTCCGCACGATCCACACGATCAAGGGCACCAGCGGCTTCCTGGCGTTCAACCGCCTGGAGAAGGTGACCCACGTCGGTGAGTCCCTGCTGGCCCGGCTGCGTGACGGCGCCCAGACCATGACGCCACAGACCACCGACGCGCTGCTGCGCATGGTCGACTGCGTGCGGGTGCTGCTCACCACGATCGAGGCGAGCGGCGGCGACGGCTCGGGCGGCGATGACTCCGATCTCGCGCCGGTCATCGCGTCGGTCCAGGCGTGCATCGACGGCACGGCCCCGCCCGGAGCCGCGCCGCCGCCCGCGCCGCCCACCGACACCCCGCCCGTCCCGGCCGAGGCCGCCGACACCCCACCCGCCACGCCCGGCACGGAAGACACCGACGCCGCGCCCGCGCCCGCCCGCCCACGCGGCCGGAAGGCGACCGGCGGTACCCCCCGCAAGCGGGCCTCCCGCGCGAAGACCACCGCAGGCCCGTCGGCCCCGAAAGCACCCACCGCCACCCCGGTGAACGTGCCCGTGGTCGTCGCCGACCCGGCCGCCACCGCGACCACCGCCGACGTTGTCGAGCCGGCCGTTGTCGACGAGGAGGCCGGCGGCACCGCCCGCCGCAGCATCGCCGACAGCTCCATCCGGGTCGACGTCGAGTTGCTCGACACCCTCATGCGCCTCGTCGGCGAGCTGGTGCTCACCCGCAACCAGCTCATGCGCGCGATCGGCGCGGTGGCCGACCCGGGTATGACCCGGACCGGCCAGCGGCTCAACCTGATCACCAGCGAGCTGCAGGAAAGCGTCATGAAGACGCGGATGCAGGCCATCGACCACCTGTGGGCCAAGCTGCCCCGCGTGGTGCGCGACCTGTCCGGCGGCTTCGGCAAGCAGGTCCGCCTGGCGATGGAGGGGCGCGAGACCGAACTCGACCGCAGCCTCCTGGAAGCCGTCAAGGACCCGCTCACCCACCTGGTCCGCAACGCCATCGACCACGGGATCGAACTGCCGGAGGAGCGCCGCTACAAGGGCAAGGACCCCGAGGGTACGTTGACCCTGCGCGCCTACCACGAGGGCGGCCACGTCATCGTCGAGGTGACCGACGACGGCGCCGGCATCGACCCGGACCGCATCGCCGAGGTGGCCCTCGGGCGTAGCCTCATCAGCCGCGACCAACTCGCGGTGATGGACCGCCGGGAGATCCTCAACCTGGTCTTCCGGCCCGGCTTCTCCACCGCGCGGACGGTCACCAACGTCTCCGGCCGCGGCGTCGGCATGGACGTGGTCAAGACCAACATCGAGCGGATCGGCGGAGCGGTCGACGTGCAGTCGACCCTGGGCGAGGGCACCACGTGGCGCCTGACCATCCCGTTGACGCTGGCCATCATCCAGGCCCTGACCATCGAGTGCGGTGGGCAGCGGTACGTGATCCCGCAGGTCGCCGTGCACGAGCTGGTGTACCTCGACGGGCACGGCGGCCGGGTCATCGAGCACACCATGGGCGCACCGGTGTACCGGCTGCGGGGCAAGCTGCTGCCGCTGGTGCACCTCGACGCGACACTGGAACTGGAGCACGCCCACGGCAACAGCGACCGCGACGTGTACGTCGCCGTGCTGCAGGCCGAGGGGCGCCGGTTCGGGCTGGTCGTCGACCGGGTGCTGAACACCGAGGAGGTCGTGGTCAAGCCACTGACCTCCCGGTTCAAGGACGTCGGCGTGTACTCGGGCGCGACGCTGCTCGGCGACGGCAAGGTGGCCCTGATCCTGGACGTCGCCTCGCTGGCCCGCCGCTCGCACCTGGGCGCAGATAAGGTGGAGCGGGCGCAGCAGCAGGTCGACGCGGGCGCGAAGGCGACCGTGAGGACCGTGGACCGGCTGCTCATCGCCGGCATCGGTGACCGGCGGGTGGCGATCCCGCTGGACATGGTCACCCGGCTGGAGGAGTTCCCGGCCGACCGGATCGAGCGGGTCGGCAGCCGGGAGGTCGTCCAGTACCGCGAGCAGATCCTGCCGGTGCTGCGGCTCGCACACCTGCTCGGGACGTATCCGGCCGAGGACAGCACGACCGTGCCGGTCGTCGTCTACACCGAGCGCGGGCGCAGCGTGGCGCTGGCCGTCGACCGGATCCTCGACATCGTCGAGGACGTCGTCGACGCCCGCAGCGACGTGGGCGACGACGGCCTGCTCGGCTCCGCGGTGATCCAGCAGCGGGTGACGGAGCTGCTCGACGTGCGTCGGGCCATCCTCGCGGCGGACCCCCGCTTCGACGCGCCCGATCCGGTCCAGGGCGGGATCGCGCTGGACAAGTACAGCGACTTCGAGATGGCAGGAATGTGACGGTGGCCAGCCAGCAGTACGCGACGTTCGAGGTCGACGACCAGCTTTTCGGGGTACCGGTGGCGATCGTGCAGGAGGTGCTCAGCTTCCACGAGTACACGCCTGTGCCGCTGGCACCCAAGGCGGTCGGCGGCCTGTTCAACCTGCGTGGACAGGTGATCGCCGCGGTGGACCTGCGGGTCCAGCTCGGCCTGCCCGGCCGCGACCTGGAGGGTCCGGCGATGAACGTCATCGTGCGGACCGATGAGGAGTCGGTCAGCCTGCTCGTGGACCGGATCGGCGAGGTCGTCGAGCTTGACGACGACGCCTTCGAGCCGCCCCCGGACACGCTGAACGGGCCGTTGCGCGAGCTGATCAACGGGGCGTTCAAGCTGGAGGGCCGCCTGATGCTCGCCCTGGACACCGCGCGCGCGACCGACACCGGAAGCGGCTTTTCCGCCGCGTAGTCGCGCCACGCCCGCGCCACGAAGGTCGCCCTCCCCTCCGGGAGGGCGGCCTTCTTCATTACTATGAGTAGTCAGACGGATTCGCTCCGCGTGACGATCAAGGCACTGAACTCGCCGGATACCGCCGGTGCGACCGCGCTGTCGGTTGCGGAGAGTAATCGCCGGCCCGTTCGGTGGATTGTCGGTTGCAGACCGGTTGCTGAAGACTGTGCAGTGTGTACAGCCTGGTGAGCGCCCCCGTACTGGGATTTGACCTGACCCGCCTCGATGGTGGTGCCGCAGTTGCCGACGTGCTGCTGCGGGCACTGACCCTCACCGCGGACGACCTGACGCCTGTCGCCGCGACGGCCCTGGATGACTGGGACCGGATCGCGTTGTGGCAGGACGTCGAGACGGCCGCCCGTAACCGCCGCGAGCAGGCGGCCGCCGCGACCGCGACCGGAGCCGACTCGGCCGTGGTCGAGGTCGGCGACCTGGCCGGTGCGCTGGCCGTGCTCGAACGCACCCCGATCGGCACCGTCGACGGGCTGCTGCACTGCGTGCGCCACGACGTGCTGGACTGGACGTGGCGCCGCCACCCCGCCGGACTTTCGCAGGTCAAGCCCGCCGACCGCACCGCCGCCGTGCTGTGCGACGCGGCCGTGGCGGCCTACCTGCGCGAGGTGCTGCCGGCCGAGACCCGGCGGCGGTTGGCCGCCGCGTGGGTGAGTGCCGTGCGCCACCTCCCGGAGCGCCAGCCGGACCTCGGCCCGCAGGCCACGGCGGTGACCGCCCTGATCGACCGGGTGCGCAACCTGACCCGGGCCGAGGCCCGCAAGCTGGCCGGCATCAGCGAGCAGTCCCGGCCCACCATCGCCGACTGGTCGAGCGCGGTGCACTCGGCATCGTGGTCGGTGTTCGTCGCCGGCCGGGTCCGTGTCGCGGCTGCCGCACAGCTGATGCTGGTCGCGGCCGTGGACTGCGCCGGCATCCCGGTCACCGAGCGGGCCGCCGGGGTCTGGAACCTGCTCAGCGGGGCCGTGCAGGCGCTGACCGTGCGTGACGTGCTCGACGGACCCACGCTGTACCGGCTGCTCGACCCCGTGGTGACCGCGCTCGGGCCGATCGCGCCGTAGCACGGACCGGCCGCCGCAGCACCGGGACGGGTCGCCGCAGCACCGGGACGGGTCGCCGCAGCACCGGGACGGGTCGCCACAAGCGCCCGGCTACCGACGCAAAGCCGCAATCTCCTTATAGCAGGCCGGACTCCGCCGATACATCGGCTGGAACGGACAGGACTTCGGGCCCTGTCCCCGGCGTTGGAGGCGGCACGCGTGATCTCGGTTCTGGTTGTCGACGACTCGGTCGTCGTCCGGCGCCTGATCACCGACGCGTTGGCCGACGACCCGGGCATCCGCGTCGTCGCCACGGCGCCCAACGGGCGGGTGGCGCTGCAGAAGATCGAGCAGCTACGCCCCGACCTCGTCACCCTCGACATCGAGATGCCCGTCCTCGACGGCATCGCCACCCTGCGTGAACTGCGCAAACTGCACCCCCGGCTGCCGGTCATCATGTTCAGCACGCTGACCGCCTCCGGGGCGACGGCAACCCTGGACGCCCTGTCGGCGGGTGCGAGCGACTACGTGACCAAGCCGGCCAACGTCGGCAGCGTCTCGGAGTCCATCCGCAGCGTCCGCGAGCAGCTCATCCCGCGCATCTACGCGCTGGTTGGCGGCCGCACCGGCGCGGGCCGCCCGCGGGTCGCGCGCCCCGGACCCGACAGCCTGGGCACGGGTGCGGTCGGCCGGCCGGCAGTCTCCCCGTACCCCGGCGGAAGGCCGACCACCGGCGCCCCCGGCGGCCTCGCCGCGGACCGGACCGCGCACGGCGCCGCCCGTCCTCCCGCGCGGCCCGCACCGATCCGGCGCGGCCCTCGCGGCGGTCGGGTCGACGCGATCGCGATCGGCTGCTCGACCGGCGGCCCCGACGCGCTGGCCAATGTGCTGCGGGCGCTGCCCGCGAGCCTGCCGGTGCCGGTGCTGGTCGTGCAGCACATGCCGCCGGTGTTCACCAAGATGTTCGCCGAACGGCTCGACCGCACCTGCCCGCTGCGGGTGGTCGAAGCCGCGGCGGACCAGCCGGTGGTCGCGGGCACGGTCTACCTCGCGCCGGGGGATTTCCACCTGGAGGTGCGCCGGCGCGGCGTCGGTGTCACGACGTCGCTTTCCACCGGCCCACCGGAGAACTTCTGCCGGCCGGCCGTGGACGTGCTGTTCCGCTCGGTCAACAAGGTGTACGGCGGCGACACGCTCGCCGCGGTGCTGACCGGCATGGGTCACGACGGTAGGCGTGGCTGCGAGGAGTTGGCCCACTCCGGGGCCGACATCATCGCGCAGGACGAAGCCACCTCGGTGGTGTGGGGCATGCCGGGGGCGGTCGCCAACGCCGGTCTCGCCACAGCTGTACTGCCGCTCGACGAGATCAGTCGTTACCTGATCACCCGCGTCAACGGAGGACGCGCCGCCCGGTCCATGGAGGTGACCCGATGACTCTGACGGCCCAGGAATTTGCGTTTATCAGCGGCCTGGTCCGACGTGACGCTGCGATTGTCCTCGAACCAGGTAAGGAATACCTGGTGGAGGCACGCCTCATGCCGCTCGCGCGGCAGGCCGGGGTGCCCACCGTGTCCGAGTACGTGCTGCGGGCGCAGCAACGGCCGGAACCCGAGGTACAGCGGCGGATCGTCGACGCCTTGACGACCAACGAGACGTCCTTCTTCCGGGACGGCGAGCCGTTCACGGCGATGACCACGACTGTCCTGCCCGAACTGCTCGGCCGTCGCGCGTCCGCCCGGCAGCTTCGGGTGTGGTCGGCGGCCTGCTCCAGCGGGCAGGAGCCGTACACGCTGGCGATGCAGCTCAGCGACAACCTGCCGGCGGGCTGGACGTACGAGATCCTCGGCACCGACATCTCCACCGAGATGCTCAACAGGGCCGAGGCCGGCCAGTACACCCAGCTTGAGGTCAACCGGGGGCTGCCGGCCGCGTCACTGGTCCGGCACTTCGAGCGGGTCGGCACGCACTGGCGGATCTCCTCCCAGTTGCGCCGCAACGTCTCGTTCCGGCGGCTGAACCTGGCCGCGCCGTTGCCGCCGTTGCCACAGTTCGACGTGATCTTCCTGCGCAACGTGTTGATCTACTTTGACGTGGCGACCAAGCGGTCGGTGCTCCAGCGGGTCAGCGCGGCGCTGAAGCCGGACGGCTGGCTCTTCCTGGGTTCCGCCGAGACCACCATCGGCATCGACGATCGGTTCGAGCGGGTGGTGACCGGCCGGACGTCGGCCTACCGCCTGCGGTCCGCGCTGTCGGCACCGCCGGCGCTTTCGGGAAAGGGGTGAGGCCATGCTCGCCATGGTGATCGACGACTCCCGCGCGATGCGGCTCATTCTGACCCGCATCGCCAAGCAACTCGGCTTCGACGTGGTCGAGGCCGGCAACGGGCGGGAGGCGATGGACAAGCTCGCCGCCCTGGACTCGACTCCGCAGCTTGCCCTCATCGACTGGAACATGCCGGAGATGAACGGGCTGGAGTTCGTCATCGCGGTGCGGGCCGAACCGCGCTACAAGTCGATGACGCTGATGATGGTGACCACCGAGAGCGAGCAGAGCCAGATCGTGCGCGCGCTCGCCGCCGGCGCACATGAGTACGTCATCAAGCCGTTCACCCCCGACGCCATCGTGGAGAAGTTGGCCCTGCTGGGTCTGGTTCCGAACGGAGCGACCGCATGACTCGCAAGCCCAGCCCGACCAGCGAGGATCTCCTGGACATCGCCGAGCAGGTGTGGTCCGCCTACCTCGATCCGGAGGGCGTCAACCCGCTGATCCCGGTGCCACCCGCTCCACGGCGGCCGGTCGACGACGTATCCGCGGTTGTCCGGGTGAGCGGTGCGTGGAGCGGACACGTGGTGATCGGGTTCTCCTCGGTCGGGTCCCGCTGGGCCGCGGCGGCGCTGCTCGGTATCGACGTCGACGAGATCTCTCCGGCCGACGTCACCGACGCCGTCGGTGAACTCGCCAACGTCATCGGCGGCAACGTCAAGAGCCTCCTGCCTGAACCGTCCGCGCTGTCCCTGCCCTACGTGCTGACCGCCGACAACGGGACGGTCGGGGGGCTCTCGGCGATCCAGGTCTGCAAGCTCTTCGGTGAGTGGTTGAACGAACCGGTGACGGTGAGCGTGCTCGCGAGCGACACCGGCTCCGTCGGGGCGACCGCGTGAAGATCCTGATCGTCGACGACAGCCGGGTGATGCGCCAGATCGTCACCCGCACGCTGCGTCAGGCCGGCTTCGATGGGCACGAACTGATCGAGGCCACCAACGGCAAGGAGCTCTTCGACATCGCGACGACGGCCGAGCCCGAACTCGTCCTGTCGGACTGGAACATGCCGGAGATGACCGGCGTGGAGGCGCTGCGGTCGCTGCGCCTGGCGGGCATCGACGTGCCCTTCGGCTTCGTGACCAGCGAGAGTACGCCGGAGATGCGGCGGGCGGCGGAGGCGGCGGGCGCGCTGTTCTTCATCACGAAGCCGTTCACGGCTGAAGCATTCCGCGACGCACTTGCACCTATTTTGGGATGATATGCGGTATGACGCGTCCATTGCCGGTTGCCAAGGACGTCAGGGACCTCCTGGAGGACCTTCTCGGTCGCACGGTGACGGTCAGCCCCGGTGACCCGATTCGCGCCGCCGACCTGCAGAACCTCCTGCTCGTCAGCGTCTTCGTGGACGATGGCGGGCAGTTGAAGGCGGTTGTCGGGATGGACCTGCCGATGGCCGTCTACGCGGGCGCCGCCATCGGTCTCATTCCCGCCGCCGGTGCCCAGGCGTGCATCGAGGGACGCGAACTCACCCAGATGATCGCGGAGAACGTCACCGAGGTCTGCAACATCCTCAGCGCGCTGGTCAACCACCAGGGGTACCCGCACCTGCGCATGCACCGGACGTACCTGCCGGGTCAGCCGCCACCGGCGGTCGCGGTCGGGCACCTGCTGGCGCTCGGGCGGCGCCTGGACCTGATCATCGCTGTGCAGGGATACGGCCAGGGCCGGTTCGCGCTCACACTCGCCGACTGAGGCGGCCCGGTGGTCGGCCCGTTACGGCTGGTCGGCCTCGACCCGCTCGGGCTGGACGCGCGGGTCCGCCGCGCCGCGCGCGTCCGCCTCCGCCGCGCCGCGCCGGTCCGCCGCGCCGCGGCGCGTCACGGGGCGATCGAAGTCGCGGGTGAGGCCGCGCAGCACCATGAGCATGATCGCGGCAACCGGCACGCAGATCAGGTACCGGATCGCCGCGTCGCCCATGTCGACCTCGCCCAGGACCGTCCGGTACAGCGTCGGGCTGGCCAGCGCGGCGGCGAGCAGCAGGGTGAGCGGACTAGTAATTGACACTGTTGTACTCCTCCTCGTACATGCGGCGGCAGAGCAGGGCGGCCCAGCCGTGCGGACCCGCCGGTTGGCCGTCGAGCAGGGCCACGGGTGGTCCCAGCGCCAGCGGGCTCGCCGGATCGGCGGTGGCCTCCAGGGCGTGTACCGCCAGCGCGTCGACCCGGGGCAGCGCCCGTAGCTGGCGCCCCACGTCGGCCGGCTTGCGGGTGGCGTCGACGGCGAACCACAGCGCGTCGGGGCGCAGCGCCGCCACCACCTGCTGTACCCATGCCGTCGGAGCCGGGGCATCCACGCACACCAGGCGGGGCTGGTCGCCGCTGCGCAGCCGCACAGCCTGCCGCCCGGCGTCGCCCGGGTCGGCGATGTGCCGCCCCACCTGGGCCGACTCGCTCGCGATCAGGATCCGAGCGGCGTCCAGGTGAAGGATCCTGGACAGGTCTTCGGCGACCGACAGCGCGCCGGCCAACTCACCGACGATCACGACGATGGCACCCGGGCCGGTGGGCAGCGCCGAAGCGGAAGGCTCGGCCTGCAGCGCGCGGACGATCGCCGGGTACGCCTCGTCGTGCGGCAGCCTTTGCAACACCCGCTCCGGTACGCCGAGGCTGGCAAGCTTCTGGGCCAGGCTCTCGGCGTCCGCCGGGCCGGGCAGCGGCGGATCCACGCCGAGCGTCTTCAACTGGTCGGCAACCGATGCCAGGGTGCTCGCCGGGCGCGCCCGCAGCACGCTGGGAGTCGGTTGGTGGGTGGCTACCGGTGCGCTCGTGGCCGTCATGTCGGCGCTCGCTCCGCTCTGTTGGCTCGTGCGGGCCTCGGGGTCGGCGCCGTCGTGCGCCGTCGCATCCCTCGCCTCGCTCCACGGTCCGGCCGCGGCCGGCGCGGCCACATCGGCACTCGCCGTGGCGTCCGCGGGCGGTGCCGGTTCGGCCGGTTGGCCCGGTGGTGTGCTGGATGAGGGCCCCTGGGCGGCCGGCGCCGCCGGGGCGAAGATCGGATCCATCACGAATTCGATGGTCTCGTCGGAGATCGCCATTCCCGGCTCGCCGCCGCTGGCGGCGCGCGCCGCCTCCAACGCGTCCTGGAACGGCCCGATGGCCGTCGAGTCGGGGGTGCTGGCTTCCCGCTCGTCGAGCAGCTTGAGCAGGCCGTCGACATCGTCCCGGTGTTCGGATGCGGGTTGCGCGCCGTCCGACCCGGACGGTGCGGTCGCGGCAGATGTCCAGCCCAGGTTCGACGGTTCGTTGGTCTTCGGGCCCGCGGCCCGCGGCCCGCGTCCCGGGTTCTCGCCGCCGGCCGGGGGCCGGGCGTTGGTCGGCCGCGCCCCGGCCTGGTTGCCGGCCCCTTGGCCGCCGGTCGTCTGACCGCCGGCCACCAGCGTCTTCGTCATCCGGGTGCCGCCGGCCGGGGCACCTGCCGTCAGCGCCTGTCGGGTGCTCGTCGGCTGGGCCGCCGCGGACCGCTCCACGGCGGCTTCCCCCGCCGGCGCGGCGCCGGTCGGCTCGTCGGGGAGTTCGATGGTGAGTTCGTAGCGCTCGGCCCGCAGCAGCCCGGTCAGCCCGCCCGCGCGTACCCGCTCGGCCGAGACGATCTTCGCCTTCGCGCCGTGCTCGTCGCGCACCTGCGCGAGAAGCTCCTGCAGGTCGCCGCCCTCAAGCAGCAATCGGGTAGGCACTGCTCACCACCCCCACGGTCTCGATCCGGTACGTGCACTTTGCGATCTCGGAGTACGACAAGATCGGCAACCGGGGGATTGCTACCGATATAAGCCTACGCAGTGGCATGCGAAGCTGTGGCGAGACGACCACGATAGGTGTCGCACCCTGTTGCTCAGCCGCTTCCAAGAGGCGGTTGAGGTCTGCGATGACAATTTCGGCCCGGTGCGGATCGACCAGAAGTTGCGGTCCCGCTTCGGTCGGCCGCAGGGACTCCAGCAGCGCTTGCTCCAGCCGCGGGTCGAGGGTGATCGCGAACAACGTACCCTCGCTGAGGTGCCGGGCCGCGATCGCCGGCCCGAGCGCACCGCGCGCGGCCTCCAGCAGGCCGCCATGATCGGCGGTCGACTTGGCGGCCAGGGACAGCGCCTCGAAGATCCGCACCAGGTCGCGGACCGGCACGTTCTCGTCCAGCAGCCCTTGCAGCACATGCTGGATCTGCCCAAGCGACAGCAGGGCCGGGGTCAACTCCTCGACCACCACGGGGTGGCTGCGCTTGACCACGTCGGTCAGCGACCGCACGTCCTCACGGCCGAGCAGGCGGCTGGCGTTGAGCCGGACCACCTCGGCCAGGTGGGTGATGATCACCGACGCCCGGTCCACCACGGTGGCGCCGCTCAGCTCCGCCTGGTGCCGCAGCTCCACCGGCACCCATTTGCCGGGCAGCCCGAACACCGGCTCGACCCCGGCGCGGCCGGGCAGGAAGTCCAGGCCGTCGCCGATCGCGAGCACCGTCCCGGGGGGAGCCTGACCGGTCGCGACCTCGATTCCGGAGATCCGGATCGAGTACGTCGACAGCTCCAGCGCCAGGTCGTCGCGGGTTCGTACGGGCGGCATCAGGATGCCCAGCTCCAGCGCGATCTTCCGGCGCAGGGCCCGGACCCGGTCGAGCAGGTCGCCACCGTTCGAGTCGACGAGGTCGACGAGGTCCGGGGCGAGGGCCAGCTCAAGCGGGTCGACGCGCATCTCGCCGATGAGCGCCTCGGGGGAGTCCGGGGCCGGCGCGTCGGATGTCGGCGCGTCGTCGGCCGAGGCATCCTCCGGGGCCGGCTTGGGCAGGCGCTGGGCGAGCAGCAGCACGCCCCCACCGACCAGGAGGAAGGGCAGTTTGGGCAGGCCGGGGATCAGGCACAGCGCTATCGCCGCGCCGCCGCCGATCTGCAACGCCAACCTCTGCCGCGAGAACTGCGCCAGGACCACGGTGCCCATGTCGCCGTCACCGGCGGCGCGGGTGACCATGAGGCCGGTGGCGACCGAGAGCAACAGCGCCGGAATCTGCGACACGAGGCCGTCGCCGATCGACAGCAGGCTGTAGGTCTGGATGGCGTCCGCGGGCGTCATGCCGCGCTGCAGCATGCCGACCGCGAAGCCGCCGAGCAGGTTGATCAGGGTGATGATGATTCCGGCGATGGCGTCGCCCTTGACGAACTTCGACGCGCCGTCCATCGAGCCGTAGAAGTCGGCCTCGGCGGCGACGTCCGCGCGACGCGTTCGCGCCTGGTCCTCGCTGATAAGGCCGGCATTGAGGTCGGCGTCGATCGCCATCTGCTTGCCGGGCATGGCGTCGAGGGTGAACCGGGCGCCGACCTCGG
>WUUC01008333.1_pt1 | contig 14030 bp, 8 predicted proteins | sample 6278441 | NCBI WGS metagenome assembly WUUC01 (sample SAMN13675441, study PRJNA597444) | soil metagenome | isolation source: soil | place: USA: Washington | collected 2017-10
GCGGAAACGTCTCGATACACCCTTCCGCGTCTTAAGTGACGCGGCTACAGGATTCATTAAACCGCTCTAAGAACTGGGCCAAGACGTTGTTCCGCTAACGGCGACCGGCTCCACTCTCCATCTCTGCGTTTCGATCCAAGCATATTTAACGGCGACTTCTGAAATCTCCGGGCTCTTTGGCTCTTCGCGTCTTTGCGATTCCACATAACCCCCGGATCCACAAAGACGACTAAACGAACCTCACGCCCCGCCCAGATGCTCGGGCTCGGACTCGTCGACCTGCGCGGTCGTGAGCTGCACGAGATCGCGCAACGAGCTGAAATGCTGGCTCAAATCGAAGTCGCCACCGAGACCGCCGATGAGTTTGTCGAACAAGTCTTTCTTCGATGCCTTCAGCGCTTGGATGCGCTCTTCGATGGTACCCGCCGTGATCATGCGGTACACAAACACCGTGCTTTTCTGTCCGATGCGGTGAACGCGATCCACCGCTTGCGCCTCGACCGCGGGATTCCACCACGGGTCGAGTAGAAAAACATAATCCGCGGCATGTAACGTGATGCCTGTGCCGGCCGCTTTGAGCGATACTAGCATCGCCGCCGCCCCACTCGCCCCTTGAAACGACTGCACCGGTTTCTGGCGGTCGAGCGTCATGCCGGTGAGTTCGTACCGCGGCAGATCGGGGAAGTTCGTCGCGAGTGCTTCGCGCACGCGATCGAGCAGCATCACGAACTGCGAGAAGATCACGACCTTGTGTCCGCTGCTGACGATCTCGGCGAGCTTCTCAACGAGGAGGGAAATTTTTCCCGAATCCGATAGCGGCGACTTAAGCCAGGGCAGCATATCGGGATCGCAGCAGGTCTGGCGCAGGCGCGTGAGCAATGCGAGGAAGCCGAAAGATTTTTCCCGCATCGCCGCGCCGACGTCGTCGCCGAGGCGCGTGAGGCCTTCCGAGCAAATGCGCGCATACTCGGCGCGCTGCACATCCGTGAGCGGACAAAGCAGATCCATCTCGACCTTGGGCGGCAGCTCGGTGGCCACCTCGGTTTTGGTGCGGCGGAGAATGAAAGGAGCGAGCTGCGCGCGAAGCCGCGCGAGCGTCGCGGCGCGATCCACGTTAAGCGACGATTCGAAACTCGTCCGCGAGCCGAGCAAACCGGGAAGCAGGAACCTGAAAATCGACCACAGATCGAGCTGACGATTTTCCAGCGGCGTACCGGAAAGCACGATACGATGCGCGGAACGCACCGCGAAGCAGGTCTGCGTCACTTTGGCATCGGGGTTTTTGATGAACTGGCCTTCGTCCAAAACGGCGTAGCCAAACTCCACCTTGTCGAGCATCCCGCGGTGCTTGCGAAGCTGCGTGTAGCTCGCGAGCCAGATGACGCCCTCGTTGTCCTTCCGCATCGTGAAGTCGTGGCCGCTCTTGAGAACATCTACGACGAGCTGCGGATAAAACTTCGCGATCTCTTCCCGCCAAACCGGCACCACACTCGCCGGACACACGATCAGGCTCGGACAACTTTTAACCGGACGCATCGCCAGCAGTGTGATGACTTGGAGCGTCTTACCCAGGCCCATTTCATCGGCGAGTAGCCCGTGGCAGCCGACATCGCAGAGATGGTGCATCCACTCGACGCCACGCCGTTGGTAGGGACGGAGCAGCTCGGGCAACGCCTGCGGAGCGGGCGTCGGTGACAGCACGCTCTGGCGCCACGTTTCCAGCTCGGGCGAAAGCGTGAGTTTGAACCGCGCGTCACTGTAGAGAGAGAAAATCAAGTACGGGGAAATCGCGCCGTCGGCGTGAGTCTCGCTGATATTTTTCTGCCACGCCTTGATCGATTCGAGTCGGTCGGCGGGAAGCGCCACTATGCCGATATCCGGCAGGATAAGCGGACTGACACCGCGTTTCGTGATGAGCGCGACCTCGTCCTCTGTGAGGAGGCGTTCGCCCGCTTTGAAAACCCAGCGCAGGTCGAGCCCTTGTTCGTTGCTACCGCGTTTCTGCGCGACCGCCTCAATCTCAATCGTGCGCGGGCCTTTCAGCAAATTCGCCGCAAGCGCATCGAGCTCGATCGAAAAAAGGCGTTTCCACGCGGGCAGCGTGACCTTGAGGAAATTCGGGATCTCGGGCACCGAGGCCAGCAGATACTCGCCGGTTTTCTGGTCGTAGTTGAAATGCGCTTTGCGCGCGTAGGCGGCGAGGCCGATCAACTTGGCGCGTTCGCTCGAGCTGACCGCGGCTTTAGCGGCCTGCGCAGCCGCGCCGAGTGCGGGCACGCGGGTCTTGTTGGGATTCTGCCAGTTGGCCTGAAAAGAAAGGCCATCCGCGAGCGTCTTGAAAACAAGGACCAATGTGCGCGACGCCGAAGCCAGCGCGGCGCCAGCTGCCGTCGCCCCGCTGCCACGGGTAGATGAGGTCCTAGCGGGTGCGGACGCAGCGGTGGAGCCGTGGGCCGCGGAGTTCGCGGAGCCGGCACCGCCAGGCTTATGCCCGTTGCCATTGGCGCCCTGGCCATTGCCATGGGCACCATGACCGTTTGTGGAGGTCTTTTCGGGCCCGAGAGGTCTCTCACCTTCGGGCGGCGTCGCGGCAGGCAACGGTGAAATCTCATCGCACACGAGTTCTTCGATCTCGTGCAAGCCGGCGACCGCGAGCGCGTGCGCCAGGTTTCGGTCGGTCGAGGACGAGCGGACCGAAAATCCTTGGGAGTCCCATTCGATGACCGCGTACTCATCTTTTTTATCGATGCGGCGATGTATAATCGCGTCCTTCGCGGTCAACTCGAGTTCGCGCACTTCGCCGTCTCGGTAAATCCGCCGACCTTCATCGAGCTGGGAGTCGCTAAAGCGCCCAGCCCAATCGGTTTCCAATTTACCAAACCAGAATTCGAGAGATTGGGGTGTATAGACGCGCTTCGGGCCGTGCGATTGCATCAAGCGAAAAAGGGGAACCGTAGAATTCGCCCTGGGTGCCGCAATCTCTTTTTCCAATCCTTTGCGCATATGAGGCATTCTTGAGCGATTCGTATGCCCAATCGGTCCGCGCACACGCGGCCTCGGGAAATCGACGCTCTTTTAACAGCTAACTCCCACCATATCCGGCGCTTCGCGCGTCATGCTTCAACCCCCATTCTTAAAACACCGCCCCCACTTTGCCGGCTGTGGACTCAATGGCCTCGCGGGGCACCTAACTTTCGCAACTCCTCGGCCAACGCCGCCAACGAGCGAGCCACCGCTCCTTGGTTTGCTCGATGCCAGGCCCGCGCCGCCGCAGCCATTGCCGTGCGAGTCGCATGGTCGCGAAACAAGAGCGTGGTCACGACCGCCAATTCCTCAGCATCGCTCACCGTTCGCGCCGCTCGGTCCATCACCAACTCCCGTGCGAGGGGCCGAAAATTCGACATGCCCGGCCCAAACAAAATCGCGCGCCCCAGCGCCGCAGCTTCTACCGGCGTCTGCCCTTGCGTGTGCGGCGCGAGGCTCTTGCCCACAAAAACCACGTCCGCCAGCTGCGTGAATTTTCGTAACTCGCCGGTCGTATCGCCGACCGCGATGTCGACGTCTTCAAGCGCCACGCCGCGCGAACGCAGATGGCAGGAAAAGCCCGTGGCTTTGAGCGCCGTCTCCACGTCGCCCCGTCGCTCCGCATGCCGAGGCACGAGTAGCAACTTCGCAGGAATGCCGACATCGCGCAGCGCCTTCAACGCACCGACCAGCGCCTCTTCTTCCCCGGGCCAGGTCGACGATCCAAGCAGCACCGGTGCATCAACAACTAACCCGAGCTCGACGCGCAGCGTCGTTTTCTGCGCCTCCGAGAGCACGGGGATCGTGACATCGAGTTTGATGTTGCCTGTCGATGAAACGCTCTCTGGCGAAAATCCCAGTTCCCGAAATCGCGCCGCATCCTGCTCCGAACACGCGAGCACGCGCGTGATTCCACGCATCAGCGGTCGCACCGCCCAACCCCAGGCGCTCATGCGCTGAAAACTCCGGTCCGACAAACGGCCGTTGAGCGCGATGAGAGGCACCGCGCGTCGCCGCGCCTGAGCGATGAATTCCGGCCACCGCTCGCCTTCCGTGAGTATCGCAAGATCGGGCTCCACCTGTCGCCACGCCTTCGCCGAAAACGGCCACCAATCGAGCGGGAAATAACCAATGCCAATGGTCAGCCCGCGATAACGTTCGCACGCGAGTTTGTGTCCGGTGCTGGTCGTCGTCGTCAGATAAATTTCCACGTCGCCGCGTTTGACCAACCCTTCCAGCACCGGACCGATCGCCAACATTTCGCCCACGCTCACTGCTTGCAGCCAGATGCGTTTTACCTCCGCGCGTTTCGCCGGAAGCGTATCCACCGCGCCGAAACGCTGCGTAAACCCGTCGCGATATCCGCCGCGCCTGCGCATCCGCCACAGATAGTACGGCGCGGCGATCAGCAGCACAGGGACGAAGATCGATCGGTAGAACCAGAGCATGGGAAACCGCGCTATTCGCCGCGAGTCGGAGGCGGAGTGCAAGCGCCGCGAAAACAGAGCCATCCGCTCCTCGCCATCCAACTGTTGGATTCGCCGACGCCTTCCGGCCTCCCGATTTTTCACTGGTCATTGGTCACTGACCATCGGTCACTCTTCCGCATGCGTCGCCTCCTCTACTCCTTCGTTTTTTCCGCGCTTGTACCCTGCCTTACCTCCCTGATCGCTGCTCTTCGTCTTACCGCCGCCACGCCGCCCGAGACGCCGCGCTTCGCGCATGAGCAGAGCGACTTGCAGCCCGATCCCGCCGCGCATTTCGGCAAGCTTCCCAACGGCCTGCACTACGTCGTCCTCGCGAATCGCGAGCCGAAGGAGCGCGCCAGTCTGCGCCTCGTCGTCCTCGCCGGCTCCTTTCATGAGACGGACGATCAACGCGGCCTCGCCCATTTCTTGGAGCACATGGCTTTCAACGGCAGCACCCACTACGCGCCCGGCACCATGGTCGAGTTCTTCCAACGCATGGGCATGAGCTTCGGCGGCGACACCAACGCCTACACGTCCTTCGACCATACCACCTACATGCTCGAACTTCCGGATACGAAAACCGAGACCCTCGCCGAGGGGTTTAACGTTTTTTCGGACTACGCCGGCGGACTTCTCCTGCTCGATTCGGAAATCAACAAGGAGCGCGGCATCATCCTCTCCGAAAAACGCGCGCGCGACTCCGTCGAATTTCGTCAGCTCGTCGCCGAGCTCGATTTCGTCATCGGCAACACTCGCCTCCCGAAACGCATGCCGATCGGTGTCGAGCCCGTGATCGAAAAGGCCCCCCGAGCGACCTTCACCGATTTCTATGACACGTGGTACCGGCCATCGCGCATGGCGCTCGTTGCGGTCGGCGATTTCGACCCCGTCGCCGTCCAGAAACAAATCGTCGCTCACTTCTCCTCGCTCAAAGAACGCGGCGCCTCCCGCTCTTCTCCCGATCTGGGCAAGCCCGATGTGTTCGAGGGCGTCCGCACGCTCTATCATTACGAGCCGGAAGCGGGCGCCACCACGGTCGCCATTCAAACCGCGCGTCAGATTCCGCCCACTGCCGATACGAGCGCCACGCGTCTCGAACAGCTTCCGCGCTCGCTCGCGGTTTCCATGCTCAACCGTCGCCTCGGCATCCTCTCCAAACAGGCTGGCGCTCCGTTCAACCGCGGTCACCTCGCAGTCAATGACGCCTACGACTTCTTCCGCAATTGCCTGATCGAACTCACGTGCAAGCCCACCCAATGGCGTGACGCTCTCGCCGTCGCCGATCAAGAACTACGCCGCGCGCTCGAACACGGCTTCCAGTCTGCCGAACTTGCCGAGGCTCGAGCCAATTTTCTCAACGATCTCGATCAGGCCGTTCTCACCGCTTCGACCCGCCGCTCCGACGATCTCGCCGGCGAACTGGTTTCCACGCTCGTCAACGACCAGGTCTTCACCACTCCGCTCGCCGACCGCGCCTTGCTCGCCCCAGCTCTAGATAAGATCACCGCCGAACAATGCGCCGCCGCGCTTCGCTTCGCCTTCGATGCCCCGGGCCGCTTCGTCAGTGTCATGGGCAATGCGAAGATCGATCCCTCTCCCGCCGCCACATCCACACGCGCCGCCGCACCGCTTTCGCCGGAAGCGCAGATCCTCGCCGCCTACGACAAATCCCGCGTTACGCCCGTCGCCGCGCCGGAGAAAATCGCCGCCGCCGCCTTCGCCTACGCCGATTTCGGCCCCGCCGGCAAAATCGCTTCGCGCAAACACGTGGATGATCTCGACGTCGATCTTCTCGCCTTCGCCAACGACGTCCGTTTGAACTTCAAGCGGACAGATTTCGAAGCCGGTAAAATCCGCATCAGTGTCCGCATCGGGGCGGGCCGCCTAACGGAACCGAAAGATCAGCCAGGTCTCGCGTATTTCACCGATAAGGTCTTCACCGCCGGCGGCCTCGGTCGCCACAGTGTCGATGACCTCGAACGCATTCTCGCCGGCAAAACCGTCGGAATCGATTTCCGCGTCGGCGGTGACGCCTTCTTAATTAACACCGTCACCAATCGCGACGACCTGCTCCTCCAACTCCAGCTCCTCACCGCCTATCTCACCGATCCCGGCTGGCGTCCGGAATCGATCCGCGTCGCGCACAAAAACTTCGAGCAACTCTACACTCGCCTCGCTCATCTGCCCGACGGACCGCTCCAACTCGAAGTTCCGCGCCTCCTCGCCAGCGGCGATCCTCGTTTCGGCCTTCCCCCGAAAAACGATCTTCTCGCCCGCACGCTCGACGAAGCGCGGGCCTGGGCCGGCCCGCAGCTCACCACCGGTCCGGTCGAAATCGCCATCGTCGGCGACCTCGATCCCGAAGCCGCCGTCGCCGCCGTCGCTCAGACTTTCGGCGCTCTGCCTAAACGCCAGCCCAAGCCCGCGTACGAAGCCGAGCGCCAAGCTGCGTTCCCCGAGCCGTTCGCCCGCGACTTCACCGTCGTTTCCGAGATCCCGAAGGGTTATGTCGCGCTGTATTGGCCAACTACCGACAGTCGCGAGATCCGCACCGTCCGCCGCCTCAGCGTCCTCAGCGAAGTTTTCAGCGACCGCCTCCGGGTGAAGATCCGCGAAGAGCTCGGCGACGCCTACAGCCCCCAGACCAGCAGCGGCCCGAGCGACACTTATCGCAACTACGGCCTCATGACCGCGCTCATCGCCGTCGATCCGGCAAAGGCAAAAATCGTCACCGATGCCACACTCGAAATCGCCCACGACCTCGCTACCAATGGCGTCAACGAAGACGAACTCGAGCGCGCCAAAAAACCCATCCTCACGAGCCTCCGCGAGGCCGGCCGCAACAACCAATACTGGCTGTTCTCCGTCCTCAGCAACCCGCAGGAACTCCCGCAACGCCTCAATTGGCGCCGCAGCATCGACGCCGATTTCGCCGGCATCGCCAAAGCCGAGATCGACGCTCTCGCGAAGCAATACCTGCCCGCCGCCAGCGCCTTTCGTGTCACATCTCTTCCGATAAAACCCTAGTCGGCGCGCTTTGCCGTCGGCGCGGCATCTCGCTCGCTCCAACGCCCGCCCCCGAAACAGCCCGGGCAGTTTGCAGCCGCTTTTACTTGTTCGCCCCTCGATTTTTAACCAGCGGTCCACCTTTAGCAGCGCTTGGCTGTGTCGATACATTCTCCGCGCCCCAGCGCCAGGGAAACGGGACGCTGCCAACATGTCCGCGCCATCAAACCCAGCCGACCCCGGTCCGTCGTCCTCCCCGGAAGAATCGACGCACCCGCATTCTCCACCCGCGAAACATCGCGCCACAGGCCGTCTTCCCGACTGCACGAAAGACGTCCCGGGACAATCGTCCGAGATCTTCGCGGTTTTCCGCGATTCCGATCTACTCCTGATCTACCTCAATAAAACCGGCTGGCACCGCATCGATCGTCAGTTCGACCTGGAACTGGATACATTCACCCTACCCGATCTCATCGGCGTCGCTGCCACCGAACTTTTCCAGTCCGAGATGCTTCCACGCGCCCGCATTCACGGACGATGGGAAGGCATCTGCGAACTGCGAGACGCGTGGGGCAGCGGCTTCAACGCCCACGTCCGACTTTTTTTCCGCACGCAGGCTGCTCCCGTAAAAACTAGCTACATTTGCCTCGCCGCGATTCCGACCGATCCCACCGCTGCCCATGGTCACGCGAGCCTGGCCGATCGCGAGTTCCTGCATGCACTCATGACGAGCCTGCCGGACAACATCTATTTCAAAGACCGCGCCAGCCGCTTCCTACTCGTAAGCCAGGCCATGGCCCGCCAATTCGGCAAAAATGACCCTCGCGAAGTCATCGGCCGAACTGACTTCGATTTTTTTACTGCCGAACACGCGACTCCCGCCTTCAACGCCGAGCAAGCTATCCTCAAAACCGGTCGACCTCTCATCGACCACGAGGAAGAAGAAACTTGGCGCGACGGCCGCCGCACTTGGGTCTCGACCACCAAGATGCCCCTGCGCGATTCCGAGGGCCACGTCGTCGGCACCTTTGGCATTTCTCGCGATGTCACCGCCGCCAAAAAAGTCGCTAAAGACCGCCGCGATTTCGAGCTTCAGCTCCAGCTCAATAGCAAACTCGAATCCATCGGCCGCCTCGCCGCCGGCATCGCCCACGAGATTAACACGCCGACCCAGTATCTCACGACCAACATCCGTTTCCTGGACGATTCCTTTGCTGTCCTCTCCGCCATCTTTCACGCTCACCGCGCATTCCGCGATGCCGTTGCCGCCACACCGTTCGCATCCGATCCGGCCATCGCCACCGCACTCACCACACTTGCCCAAGCCGATAGCGATTCCGACCTGCCTTATCTCCTCGGAGAGATTCCCGTGACGGTAAAACAATCTCTCGATGGCCTCGACCGCGTCGCCCGCATCGTTCGTTCGCTCAAAGAATTTTCCCACCCAGGCTCCGCGACCAAACTGCCCGTCGACCTCAACAAGATCGCCGAAAACGCCGTCACCGTCTGCCGCCACGAGTGGAAATACGTCGCCGACCTTACCACCGATTTCGCTCCCGGCCTGCGCCCCGTCCCCTGCATCGCCGACCAAGTCGGCCAGGTGATCCTCAATCTCGTCATCAACGCCGCTCATTCCATCGGCGATACCCTCAAGACCCGGAACCGCGAACGCGGCCAGATCACCGTCCGTACCCGGTCCTCCGATACCCACTCGATTATTGAAATTCAGGACGACGGCACGGGCATCTCCGAGCACGTGCGCAGCCATCTCTTCGAACCGTTTTTCACCACCAAACCCATCGGCAAAGGCACCGGCCAGGGTCTGGCCTTGGTCCGGACCATCGTCGAGGCCAACCACAAAGGTCTCATCGCTCTGGAAACCGAAGTTGGCGTCGGATCGCTTTTTAGGCTTAGTTTCCCCTACGATGCCGCGCCGGACCACTCTGCAGACGGCATTGAGTTACCCGTCGGACGCATCGCTCCGCCCTGATCCCCACCCTACTGACCCATTTTGGCTCCCATGAATAATCGCATCCTGTTCGTAGACGACGATCCCAACATCCTTGCGTCGTTCCAACGCAGCTTCCGCAAAACCTTCGAGTTCGATACCGCCGCCGGTGGACACGAAGCGCTCACCGCCCACGAAAAGCAGGGCCCCTACTCCGTCATCGTCTGCGATATGCGGATGCCCGGCATGGACGGCATCGAAGTGCTCGAAGAATTTCGCCGCCGCGCTCCCGACACCGTTCGCGTGATGCTCACGGGCAACGCCGACCAGCAGACCGCTGTCGAAGCAGTCAACCGCGGCCAGATTTTCCGCTTCGTCAACAAGCCGATCGCCCCCGAGGAGCTCGCGCCGATCATTAGCGCCGCCCTCGAGCACTTTAAACTCCTTCAAGTCGAACGCGACGTCCTCGAAAATACCCTCACCGGCAGCGTCAAAGTCCTCGCGGAAATCCTTGGCATGGTCGCACCCGAAGCGCTCGGTCGAGGCCAGCGGCTACGCGATTCGACGCAACGTTTCGCCCGCTTCATCGGGATTGAACGCACATGGGAAATCGAACTCGGCGCGCTTCTTTCCCCTATCGGCTACGCCTCGCTTCCGCCCACACTGCTCCGAAAACTGCTTGGCGAGGGCGACTTCACCCCTGCCGAGACCGGCATCATTCGTCGCATCCCCCGCGTCGGCCATGAACTCCTTATCGGCATTCCCCGTCTCCAAGATGTCGCCGAGATCGTCCTGTATCAAAATCAGCACTTCGACGGTGAAGGTTTCCCAGCCGATGGGTGCGCCCGCGACAAAATCCCTCTCGGCGCGCGCATCCTCAAGATCATCGCTGACCGCGTCGTCCTCGAGGCCGACGGCATCGTGAAGCGAAAAGCGCTGGAGACGATGCAGCTGCGCAAAGGCGTGTACGATCCCGCGCTTCTTGAGAAAAGTTTCCTCTGCTTCCCCGACTTCCTGAGCAACGCGATTTCAGCGAGCCAGCCCGTGCTCACGCTGGCCATTGCCGATCTTAAACCAGGACAGATCGTGGTCGCCGACATCAATTCCCGCTCGGGTACCACCCTGCTGAGTGGAGGCAGCCGGCTCACGGAAATGATTCTCCAACGTCTCAAAAATTATTCCTCTCTCGGCGAGGTGCAGGAACCCGTCATGGTCCAAAACCCCGCCTGACCGGCCTGCGCATCCTGAGCGCTACGACCTGGTGAAACGAAAACTTACTTTCCAGTTGAGCATCTGCGTGAGCCCGAGGAGCCCGAGCGTGGTGACACCGATAACTGCAAAGCCCGTCCAGTCATGAAACCGTCCTTCGATCGCCTCGGGGCCGTACTCATACGCCCAGCCAGTGAGGAACAAGCTGCGGATCAGATTCATCGACAAAGCAAATACAGACGCCGCCGCCAGCAACGTCACTTTTTTCCATAGCTGCTCGAAGCACATCGCCCCGAGAAACGATCCGGCGAACAAGCAGCCCATCAGCGAACGAATGCCCGAACACGCCTCGGCCACGCCGACTTCCCCGAGCGGAAGCACGAGCACGTTGCCCTGCTGCTCGATCGCCATGCCGAGCGATTCGAAAACGAAGAACACCACGCTCGTGATTTTCCCGAGGAGAAAAAGGCTCAACGCGTTTTCGATCGCCGAAATCATCGGCGCCGAAATAAGCCACACCAACGCCGGGAAAACGAACACGCGCGCAACCGACCATCCCGCCACACCCTCCTGCTCCGCCGCCCACGCCACTGTCCCCAAGACCGCACCCGCGGTGCCGAGAGAAAGAGCGAGCGAAGCCGGATACGAAGCTCCCGCGGCCGCATGCATGGTCGCGCCAAAGAGAAAAAAAATGCCGCCTCCGACAACGGCCAGTAGCGCAACGAACCGGACCCGCACATTTCGCTCTCGAGTTTCCCGAGAAAATTTTCCTCCCAGCAACGCCACGACTCGTGGCCAGCGTTCGTACACGACGTACCCGGCAAAAAGGGGCACCAGCCAGCCGAAGACGTAGTCGTCCTTCAGCATCCACCAGTGCGATTGATTCCACGCCGTGAACGCCATGAAGCCAAACACCGCCCAGAGCGCGTACACAAACGAGCAGGGCACGCCCCACAGTATTTTTTTTCGATCCTGAACGGTTGAGTCCGGCCTCATTTGTCCGCCTCACCCGATGCGAGGACGCGGAAAGAATAAAGCTCAGAGTGCGCGGCCTATGTGTCCTCGCACCACGTCAGAAGCGCCGCTCGACTTGAAATTAGACTATCGATCAGCTCGTCCGTCATGCCCACGCCCGACCTGTGGTCCGACTGGAAACCGTTGCCATTTCTCCCGCCGCTCTCCGTGCATACATTGGCGGAGCTCCTCGACGGCGGACAAGCGTTCCGCTGGAACCGACAGCCCGACGGCAGCTGGCTCGGCGTGTGGAGCGACTGCGTTGCCGAAATCCAGCGGAACGAATCCGAGCAGATCCTCTGGCGGGCACCTCGCAAAATCAGTGGCCGTGTAGACGCGGCGCTTCGTCTCTACCTCGGAGAAACCGCATCGGTTGAGACGCTCGTCGATGCGTTGCCCTGGCGCAGCGATACGCATTTGGCGACCTGCCTGCGGGCCTTTCAGGGCCTGCGCATTTTACGCCAGCCGTTCGGCGAAACGCTCCTCGGGTTTTTGTGCAGTGCGACGAAGCAGATCGTGCAGATCAAACAAATGATGGAGCTGCTCGCCATCCGTCACGGTTCATCGTTCGGACTGCTGCCTGCGGGAGGCAGAAACACACCGCAGGTTATTTATCGACTGCCGTCCTGGGAGGAGATTGCCGCCGTGCCCGAAAATAAACTACGCGAATGTCTGTTGGGGTTTCGCGCGCGCTACATTCACCAAACCGCGCAATTCCTCGCCACACATCCCCACTGGCTAGAACAGACCGAGCGCCTGCCATATCCGGAGGCGAAAGAACGTCTGTGCTCGCTCCCCGGCGTTGGCGAAAAAGTCGCCGACTGCGTACTCCTGTTCGGCGCAGGTAAAATGGACGCGTTCCCCGTCGACGTCTGGATTTTACGGACTCTGGCAATGCGCTACGGCCTCGAAGGATGGAAGCCGGCGCAGGTCGCGCAGTTCGGCCGAGCTCATTTCGGCGCAGCCGCCGGTTTGGCCCAACAATTTCTCTTCGCTTACGAACGCGCCGTGAAACGAGGAGTGCGGGCACAGTAGCCGTGTCATTTACGCCGTGGAACGCGGTTCGGTCCCCGCGCGCCTGAAGTGGCGCGGACATCGAAGCTGCTTTGCCCGCTCACTTCGCGCGCTGGATGAGCTCCACTTCGTAGCCCTCCGGCGCGTCGATGAAACCGATGGTCGATCCGCTGCTCATCTGCGTGGGACCATCGCTGAGTGCGTAACCACGTTTTTTGAGGTCGGCCGCGAAAGTATTCAGATCGTCGACTTCGAACGCGAGGTGCATGAGATCGGGCTGCACTTTCACGGGCTCAGCGCCGGCGGGCATCTGACAAATTTCTATTTCTTCGTCGCTGTTCGGCGTTGCGATGAACGCGAGTTGAGCACCGCGCGGCGAAGTGTGACGCCGTGAAACTTTAAGCCCGAGCGCGTGTTCATAAAACGTCACGGTACGCTCAAGATCATTCACGCGCATGCGTGTGTGGAGGAGTTTTTTGACCATGCGCCGGACGGTGTGCGCTGGGACAAAAAAGGCAAACGCCGCGAGCGTCCGGGCACAAGGCAGTGCCTAGCCGCGCTTGTAAAGGATGGCTGCGGCTACGCCGCCGCGCGCAAAGCGGGCGCCTGGCGTTCTCCGCATCTAAAGCGTTTCAAATAAAATCATGGGCGTTTGTCTGCGCCGTTTCCGCAGCGATTGCCGCTCACGCCGAGCCGGGTTTCCGGACACAGCCCCGGAAGGCTACAACTGAATTTGAACCGCTCTAAAGGCGCGCCCTCACGAGCGGGGCTACACGGAGCGGCGCGCTTTGGCGAAATGCTTCGAAACCGCGCGCAAAAAAGCCGCGGACGTTTCCGTCGGCGGCTTTGAAAATTGAGACGCGCTTTCTCGAAATCAGCACATCGCGGTGAGTATTAATTTTTCGCTCAGGAAGCAGACACTTCAGCAACTGGAGCCGCTTCGGGGATCTCGTCGCCAAATGGCAGGGTGACCTTGAGCTTCTTGTACATCGGGAGGCCCGTGCCAGCAGGGATCAGGTGACCCATGATGACGTTTTCCTTGAAGCCCTTGAGCATATCGATCTTGCCGAGCGTCGAGGCGTCGGTGAGGACGCGCGTCGTCTCTTGGAAGGAAGCGGCCGAGATGAAGCTCTCGGTTTCAAGCGATGCCTTGGTGATACCCAGAAGGATCGGCTCGGCTTCAGCAGGCTTACCACCGGCTTCTTCAATGCGACGGTTGTTCGCGATGAACATAGCGCGGTCGATCTGCTCGCCCCAGAAGTACTCGGAGTCACCCGGATCCGTGATGCGGACCTTGCGGAGCATCTGGCGGATGATGATTTCGATGTGCTTGTCGTTAATGGTCA
>WUUC01119658.1_pt1 | contig 14030 bp, 9 predicted proteins | sample 6278441 | NCBI WGS metagenome assembly WUUC01 (sample SAMN13675441, study PRJNA597444) | soil metagenome | isolation source: soil | place: USA: Washington | collected 2017-10
GACGATGACGGATATGGGTGAATGCTGTGGATGGCGTCATTTGTAAAGTCGACAGGTCTTGCAATAGAAAAAAAGTTGCCGGAGACTTCAGTAGTAGGTGAATTAAAATCGAGAACAAGAGAGTTGACAGCAGGCGCCAGGGTAAGCACAGCAACTGTGTAGAAACCCGATGCGGGTGCCATTGTAACGTTACCACTATCATCTACTGCGCGTATGCGATATTGAAGACTCTCGCCCGGAACATTTCCGGAAAACACCGAATTGACGGGAATTCCAAATGTGTAGGTATCCGGCAGGATGGTGGTGGTAAAAGGCATAGACACTGGTGTTGCACCTACCTTTCCATATTCAATTGTTACTGACTGCAACGGACTTGCGTCTGATATATCCACAGTGATCGGTAGCTGGCTTGCAGTACTCATCACATAGTCGAAATGCTGATGGACAATGTTGGGTGGTGTCTCATCAGTTTGAATCCGAAGGTTGTCGATAGCCCATCCCCAGCCGGACGTATTCGGGTCGCTGAAGAGCCTAAACCGGATGGCCACTTCATCGCCAGGGAGATATTTTGATCCAAGATTAATTTCTCTTGAGCGATATAGTCCTGGCGTGCCTGGTAACATCGACACACCATTTACGATGTTGGCATTGTACGTCGAAAGCCACGGGGAGAAATCCCGACTGTCGTACCCATTGCTGATATTCGACCACGTCACACCATCGTCTTCGGAACCTTCTACAACAACGTAATCGTAAAATCCATTCTGACCAAACAATGAACCGGGCTCACCGGGTTCCACAAGTACGATCTCGTCGAACCTGATAACCGCATCGGCCGAAGCCACGATAATGGGAGTTTTCAAATTGTAGATCAGGTTAATGTCATCACCAGATCCTGCTTCAGGATAAGGATGTGTGGTGTGAATAGCTCCGTTTGCAAAACCAGACGGTGTAGACACGCCAAATCCATCTCCAAAAAAATCATCGGCAGCGGTCGGAGAATTAAAGTCGTTAGTGTAAAACTCACTGGGTTCTCCAAAGCCTAATACTTCAACGGGGAAAAAGCCTGTGGCAGAGGGCACCGCTTTAATATTGCGGGCAACAGACGCATCTTTTGCCCGTATGCGATAGTTGATCACATCGCCAACACGCAGCAATCCCGCTGGAAATAAAACTGAAACCGCGTAGGTTGAATCTGTTCCGGCAGCAATACTTAGTGAACGAACAGGTTGGTTAACACTGTTGATTTGCCAATCCATTACCACTTCTGATATCCGGTATCGATCTGAAACCACGGCCTCTACCTTCAATGGATCGTGGGTCGTAATAAATTCCAACGGTTCATGACTAACGAATGGTGGTCGTGAATCCGGTCCGACTTCAAATTCATACAGGGTTTGAACGGCCGCCTGACCTTGCGCATATCTGATGCCGGGGTTAGTAAAAACCCGATTGTAATTGTCTGTTGCAGCGATCGTGTATTTATACAATGACGCACCACCGGGAATCGATGCTGTAAAATGATTGTTGAGCCCCATTGGTGTCATTAAGATCACTACGGGGGTTCCGCCATCGGGTGTATATGTTAGTTTTACGGTGTTGGCACTAAAGCCAATATCACTTACGATGTCGGCATCTACCTGGAATGGTCCCACGGCAGTCTCGGAGCTGATTAATGCACTGTGACTGATGCGCGTGCGTGTCCATCCTATATCTTCCAGTATGCCGGTAACGGCAGGACCGGGATCGAGAATTCGCTCCTGCATTCCGATGTTTGGTGTCATCAGGGAATTTGGATTTCCTGTCGCAAAAGATTGCTCGTCAAGGTGCGCGATGCTGGATCCCGGTTTATATATCGTTGGCGCAAAAATTTTTGCTGTCCCCTGAAATCTGGATAAAACACGAGGGGAATTATAAAACAGGTTATTGCTGGTTAACTGTGTGCCTAACGACGAGGATGCCTGTTGAAATTGGCTGACTATATTCTGCCCGGTTGCATTTTCAATATTGGTCTCGTAGATCACAGGCATACCATCGAAGGAGTTGCTGATCATGCCAATTCCTCCCTCTGCGTCGTAGGAATCGGTAATACCCAACCCGTGACCTATCTCATGAAGTACAACCGTGAGAAGATCGTATTTGCCCGCTGGTGGATTGCTCCCCACAATACCATAGTGCCAGTTAACGTCGCTGTTGAATGACGCAACAATGTCCGGAGCGGAAGTGCTATTCAATTCTTCATCAGAAATTTTCTCCGCGAGGGCTACGGGATACCAAACGTCGGCACGGGGCGCTCCATCGAAATTCATAAAATAAGAGCCCGGTCCAGCTCCGCCTAATGCTGGTGGGTTAAGCTGCTTCCATTCTGCGCGGACCCGGATCGTGATGTTAGAGGTGATCAATTCTTCCCAAACGTCTACAGCGGCCTGAAATGCCTGCTGTGCCTCCGGAGAAAATCCGACATATGTTACCTGGAAATTTGCCGACTGAGTTTTGGAACTTGAAATCTCGCTATTGCCTTTCGTTCGCGATGGTACCAGGGTGCCGGCATTTTCTGCACTCCGGAAACACACCGTTCCTGAACGCGGCTCAAATGAACGCATTTCCCCAGGCGATTGTGCCAGGACGGAAAAATGCGCAATTAAAGCGACGCCAAGAATGCCAATTTTCATGCGAGGGGTTAGAAATTTAACAAGAAAAAAATCAACAGGCCCTTATTCCTTGAGGACCCTGCGAAAACGTTGAAAACATGCTGACTGTATTTTTGACGAACAGGAAGTGCAGATCAATCAGCCTTCTCCGATGATTCGATCACGTCTCTCCATACGCGGAGAATGTTGCCAGAGCATATCTTCCCGATGTCCTCCTCTGAATACCCTCTTTTCAGCAAAGCAAAGATCAGGTTCGGGTAGGTCGAAACATCTTCAAGTCCCGCCGGTAGATTTCCGTCGACGCCGTCAAAATCAGAACCAATACCAACATGATCGACGCCAACCAGGTTGACCACATGATCGATGTGATTGGCCACTGTTTCCACGTTGGTTGGCGCCGGGTGTGCGCGCCGGAACGCTGCGATGACACCTTTTGCCACGGAATCTGTTGATTTCAGGTTTCGCGCCTTGAGGAACTGGTCAAGCTTCATATTGGTATTGACCACAGCGGAGTCCAGGAAGGCAGTATAATAATTGATCATGATCACACCATTGTTCTTTCCTAATTCGCGGATCATATCATCTGTCATGTCGCGCATCACGGTTGGTGCAAAGGCGCGGCATGAAGAATGTGAAGCGATCACGGGAACCTTCGTGAGCTTCATCACAGCGTAGAATGTGCTGTCGTCGACATGAGAAATATCTACCATTATACCCAACCGGTTCATTTCGGCTACCACCTCTTCACCAAATGGACTTAAACCGTTCCAGGTGTGAGTAGTGTCGCGCGAGGCATCACATATCTGATTGTCTTTGTTGTGTGTAAGTGTGATATACCTTATACCCCGGTCAAAAAAGTATTTAAGCTTTGTGATGTCATTGCCTATCGGTGCACCATTTTCCATTCCCATGGGTAATGAGATCTTACCTGCCTTTGTGTTGGCCTCAATGTCGTTGGGTGCGTTGGCAAGGGCGAATTTGTCGGGAAGTTGCTGTGTGATCCCGATAACAGTATTGATGAGTGAATCCGCGAGTGCTGCGCCATGGTCGGATTTGTCCTGGTATTCGATGGGAATATAGATCGACATAAACGGTGCATCCAGCCCACCTTTTACGGCGCGTGTGTAGTCGAACTCGCCTTTGCCAGTGCTGATCAATGTATCGCTTGAATGAATACCAACCTGAAACTTTTTCTCCCTAAGCAGATCAGGAAGATCGATATGGCCATCGACGATTGTAAATTTCATCGCCAACTCGGTTGCATACGACCGCAGTTCATCGTCAGTCATCGAAGTTGCGTCATTTGATGGCTTGCATGCCGGGAAAAGCGCAGTTAAAATGATCAGAAAGGGGAAAGTTACTTTCCGGTGCATGATGGTTAGGTTAACTTTGACCAAGATAGAAAGTTTATCGCCAAAAAGTGACCGACCAGGAGCGTCTGCCAGCCATCACTAAGTCTCAACTTGCTCTTCGCAACGGGCAGGATAAAGAAACAATCTGGATCGCTTACCGGGGACTGGTGTACGACGTTACGGCATCACGTCTTTGGTTAAAGGGAAAACATTATGAACATTGGGCGGGGCAGGACCTGACCGACGAATTGAAGGATGCGCCACACACCGAAAAGGTCTTCGAAAAATTTAAAGTAATCGGAAAGTTGGTCTAAATTCCGCCGCAAAGTAAGTTCAACAAATACTATTCACGCATGATATTGATAGCTGACAGTGGAGGATCTAAAATTGATTGGAGACTATTGAAGAAAGACCGCTCCATTGGCCAAGCCAACACGCCAGGTTTCAATCCATATTATCAACCGATCCAGGACCTGCATCAAACGTTAAGCACCACGATTGCACCACTGGCAACAGAAGATGTGACCATGATCTTTTTTTACGGTGCCGGTGTTTCATCGGAAAAAAATCAGGAAGTTATCCGGAACTGCTTCCGCGAATTTTTTCCGGAATCAAAAATCGAGATCGGCTGGGATCTTCTTGCAGCCGCGCGAGCGCTGTGTGGCCGTGAGCCGGGTATTGCCTGCATCATGGGTACCGGATCCAATTCATGCTTATATGATGGCAGGGGGATTACTGGCAACGTTGCTAACCTGGGTTGGATCCTCGCCGATGAGGGATCCGGTGCAAACATTGGCAGGAAATTTCTTGTCGACTACCTGCGCGAAAATTTTCCGGTGAGTCTTGCTGAACAGTTTCACGGACGATTCCCTTTTTCACGTGAAGAGTTCCTGGAGAAAGTTTACCAGAAAGAAAAACCCAGTGCCTTTCTGGCAAGCTTCATGCGCTTCATCTTTCAGCATCTCGATGAGCCTTATTGCTATAAGCTGGTGTACAACAGTTTCCTGGAATTTTATGAAAACAACGTGATGCGTTATCCCGACTATCAGCATCTAAAAGTACATTTCACTGGCTCTGTTGCTTTTTATTTCAGTGACGTCCTCCGGCAGGTCGCCAACGACAAAGGCATCACGGTAAAGAACATTCTTGAGAGTCCTATAGCTGGCTTAACTTTGTATCACCAGGAATAAAACTATCCAGGGAAATCCTATGAGCTTAAGCACGACAGAATCATCATCCAACTACGATGGACTTGAGAAGATGAATGTTGCTGACCTGCTGGCGGGAATTAATGCAGAAGATCAAACGGTACCTTTAGCGATCAGGAAGGAGATACCCAGGATCGAAGCACTAGTCAACGCAATTGTGACGAAGATGAAAGCAGGAGGCCGTCTCTTTTATATTGGTGCCGGCACAAGCGGCAGGTTGGGTGTTTTGGATGCATCGGAGATCCCTCCTACTTACGGGGTTCCACAGGGTCGTGTGGTAGGCATTATCGCTGGAGGCGACAAAGCCATCCGTGTATCGGTAGAACATGCTGAGGACGATCCTGCACAAGCATGGAAAGATCTTGCACAATACAATATCAATAATGGTGATGTGCTTATAGGCATTGCCGCGTCCGGCCGCACACCTTACGTGATTGGCGGGGTTAAAGATGCTCGCGTCAACGGAATGATAACAGGTTGCATTACGTGTAATGCTGGAAGCGAACTGGCCAGGCATGTCGATCATCCCATCGAAATAGTTGTCGGCCCCGAATTTGTAACAGGCAGCACAAGAATGAAATCGGGCACGGCACAAAAGCTTGTGCTGAACATGATATCGACGGCGACGATGATTCAACTCGGGCATGTGAAGGGGAATAAAATGGTTGATATGCAATTGACGAACAGGAAACTCGTAGGAAGAGGAACGAGGATGATCATGGAGACGCTTGGTATCGACGAGGTGAAAGCGGAACAATTGCTACTCCAACATGGCAGCGTAAGGAAAGCAATCGCCAGCCAGCGAGGATAGCGTTATGCACACCATCGAGCCTTTCTCTAACTGGCTTCAGTATTACGATACCTCTCACGACGAAAACTCACCTTATTTCGGGAAGGAATACAACTTCGATCTTTACGAAGAAACGATTTACGGTTATTATATAGACCCCGCCTGGGATTCGTTTGGATCTGAGACGCTTTACGCAAAGATGCTTTTTGCGGATTATCAGCGTGGCTTTGCAGTGATCGAATTCATCGGTGAATGGAACGACACGATCAACAATGATGTCATGTCATTGAAACGTGGATTGATCGAACCAATCATGCAGCATCCCATCGATAAGTTTATTCTTATCGGAGAAAACATCTTCAATTTTCACGGAAGCGACGACAGCTACTACGAAGAGTGGTTCGACGACGTTGGTAACGGCTGGATCGCTGCTGTGAACTTTCCATTGTTCGTTCAGGATGAGATGAAGAAATACCATATCGATCAGTACATATCGATGGGCGGCACCTTACAACTTGAGAACTGGCGAACCTTTCCTCCAACTCGATTTTGCGAAGTAGTAGACAGTCTGATTCAAAGGAGACTCAACTGAGCATCGCTCACGGGCATATCGGCTGGCACAAGGAACTGTCGCTTCGTTTTTATTTCGATACACAACACCCTGGTTCGTTGCAACGCGCCCTTCCGGAACCATTTACCATTTAAACCAAAAAGACTTCCTTCGGAAATTTCGGAGAGCAGCGTTGTCCGGCTCCATCGTGGATCGAATGAGCGGAAAAGCTCTGTAAGTTTTGAATCGGTGAATGTAGAAGCGGGCGGATCCGTCATGTGCCGTGCGAGTGCCTTCAACAGGTTTGGCGGAAACACATCGCTGTTCATCATGGGCATCATTAGTTCCCTGAAAGTATTTTTCCAGATATCACCGTGTGCCTCGATATGATGGCCGTACATTTTATGTACATGAAGGTGTGCCACCTCATGGAGGTATGTCATGAGGAAAAGATACTGATGGAGATCTTCGTTGACTGTTATTTGCGGTGTGCCGCCATGCTTGCAGGAGAAATCTCCAACTTTTGTCTGGCGTGATTTTCTGATCTTCAGTGTGAAGGGTGACTGTTGCCACAACTGGTAGCAATAGTTGAGTGATGGTGTTGGTAAATGTTTGCTGAGTGTTTTGTAAACTTTATCCGGTACCATGTCACTTCACTGATCTCTTGCTTTGGAGACAAATAAAGCACGAACCGTCAAAAAATAAAAAAGGTCTTAGTTTAAACTAAGACCTTTAACAAGGACTCGCGAGCGATAACTTAGTTAACCGCTGTAGTGTCTGTAGTGTCTGAAGCTGTAGTATCGGCTTCCACAGGTGCTTCGAGAGTTGTTGTGTCAGTAGCAGTCTCATCAGTAGACGTGCTGCTTCCACCGCAAGCCACGAACGCCAGGGCGAAACCGCATACCATAAGGAATGCGAACAGTTTTTTCATAGTTTTTACAGGTTTTTACTTGGCTGCAAATATAGCGGTAAAGGCCGATTCTAGGGCCGCAGGTAATAAAAAATTGCTTTTTTGACATTAATCGGGTGAAAAATCAGCCAAGTTGACGTCCCCGCCTGCTATTGCAATGGTATGCGGAAAAAATACACCTATTTTTTCCGGAAGAACAGGCGGATCGGGACGCCTTCAAATTCGAAATTTTCCCTCAGTTTATTCTCCAGAAATCGCTTGTACGACTCCTGGATGTACTGCGGAAGGTTGCAGAAAAAGGCAAAAGCCGGGCTCCTGGCGGCCACCTGAGTGATGTATTTGATCTGGATGAGTTTACCCTTCATTGATGGCGGCGGGTAATGAACGATCTCCGGCAACAGGGCGTCGTTCAATTGCGACGTTGCTACTTTTTTTGTCTTGTTATTGAATACTTCGACCGCTTTTTCAACAACCTGGAAGATGCGTTGTTTTTCTAATGCTGAAGCAAAGATGAATGGTACATAGTCTATGGGTGCAATCTTTTCCAGCATGTCCTTCTTCAGCTTATCAGATGTCTTGCTGTCTTTCTCCACAAGGTCCCATTTGTTCACCATGATCACAATGCCTTTACTTTGTTTCACAGCAAGAGAGATAAGGCTCACATCCTGAGCTTCCAATCCAACCTGTGCATCGGCAACAAAGATGATAACATCACTCTCCTCGAGCGCACGAAGCGAGCGAAGTACAGAATAGAATTCAATATCCTCTTTCACCTTCGCTTTCTTACGTATACCGGCCGTATCAATAAGGATAAAATCCTTACCGTACATTTTATAGCGTGAGTGAATCGCATCGCGTGTAGTTCCGGCTTCATCGGTCACTATGCTGCGGTCATGTCCCAACAAGACATTGAGCAACGACGACTTGCCTACATTTGGACGACCGACGATAGCAATTTTAGGAATCCCCGCGTCGGGATCTTCAACACCTTCGGTTTGAAATGTTTTCACCAATTCATCAAGCAATTCGCCTGTTCCCCCGCCATTCTCTGCGGATATAGGATAGATCTCTCCCATTCCCAGCGCATAGAATTCCGCAGCGAGTATCGACTTATCCGGAGTGTCGGCTTTGTTGGCCGCAATGAGAACCGGTTTCTTCGATCTCCTGATCACGTTGGCGAATTCTTTGTCGTACCCGGTGAGCCCATCTTTGCAATCGAGCATGAAGATGACAGCGGTACATTCCTCAATGGCAATTTCAACCTGCCTGCGTATCTGGCTCTCGAACTTATCGTTGGAGTTTGTTACATAACCTCCTGTATCAATAACAGTAAAAAAACGGCCCGTCCATTCCGCATAACCATAGTGCCGGTCGCGCGTTACTCCCGGCATATCGTCCATGATTGCCTGACGCTGTTCCACTAACCTGTTAAAGAAGGTTGATTTGCCGACGTTGGGTCGCCCGACTATTGCTACTACATTCGCCATGAGTTCCGATTATTCTGCGTTTCCACGTTGGAAAACAGGATTTAGCGGCAAAGGTACGGAAACGTACTCATGTGTTGACGTGTTTGCGTTTTGAAGTGTTCACGTAGCACGGTCTCCGCAGTGCGCCATGGGCGTTAACACTTCAACACTTACTCGAGATATCCGAACTGCCGCAGTCGATTTTTTTCCTTTCTCCAGTTCACTGCCACCTTCACGCGGGTTTCCAGAAAGACTTTGCGACTGAAAAACTTCTCCATGTCTATTCGCGCATCTGTTCCTACTTTTTTGAGTGAGCTACCTGCCTTACCGATAACGATCCCTTTCTGCGAGTCCCGTTCAACAAAAATGATGGCTGCAATCTTGATCATCTTGCCGTCGTCTTTAAAGGAATCGATCATCACTTCGCAGCTGTACGGGATCTCCTGCTCGTACTGAAGGAATATTTTTTCACGAATGATTTCCGCAGCGAAAAAACGCTCGTAGCGATCCGTCAAAGTATCTTTAGGATAATACCCCGGATGCTCGGGCAGGTGGGATTTTACCAGGTCAAGGATCTCGCCCACATGGTCGCCGTTCTTCGCCGACACCGCAACAATGCTAAGCGGATTTAACTTTTCTTTCCAGTACGCAATTTTGTCATCCACCTGCGACCCTTTCGCAAGATCAATCTTATTAATAATAAGAATGATCGGCGTAGTGATCCTTTTAAAACGGGAGATCACCTGTTCATCATACTTCTCACCGAGTTCTACCACCAGCAAAATCACATCTGCATCTTCCAGCGATACGGTAACATAATTCATCATTGCATTATGCAGATCGTATTTCGGTTCGAGGATACCCGGTGTATCCGAGTATACGATCTGGAAATCCTCGCCATTGAGAATACCCATGATGCGGTGACGGGTGGTTTGAGCCTTTGCGGTGATAATGGAAAGGTTGTCGCCCACCAGGCGGTTCATCAAACTGGATTTCCCCACATTAGGCTTCCCAACAATGCTTACAAACCCCGATCTGTGCGCCATACATCGTAAAATTATCACTATCCGCGCGGCAGCCAAAACACCCCTGATTTTGAGGATTTTTCGGTTGGTAAAAAGTAAAGAAGAGGGTTACAGAACTATTGCGATCGGTATCAACTGGTGCGTAATATTGACGTGTGTTCTTTTGTTTATTTTGCGCATTAGTTCGGTCCTTTAATACCTGCTTGTGAGATCCCATCTTATATGTATCCTGATCGCGGTGTGCCTGCTCACGCCCCTTTCAAAGGTTCTTGCCCAGGCATCTCTGGTTGGAGGTACCAACTCGAATGCGATGACAGCTTATTCGGTGCCACAGGCGTTCAACCGGCTTCTGGTTGTCTCTATCTCTGGAGAATGGGCCGCTGCACAAAGCGGTTCTGTTAACACCCTTACTTACAAAGGCCAAAGTCTTACCCGTGCGATCTTTCGCGCATCGGCCACTAACCTTACCCGGACCGAGATCTGGTATCTGAACGATGCTGGTTTACGCGCTGCCGAAAGTTGCACTGCCGGTAATTTTGCGGTCACCTGGACGGGCAATACACCAGCAACAATTGCCTTCAACGCACTGGCCTTTCAAAACATTGATCAGACCACACCCATCCCTGCCGGCACTGCTACCAGCAGTCAGGTCAACGCTACTGGCACTACAGTCACACTCGTTCCCGTTACAGCAGGCGGCGCAAACGACCTGATGATCTATGCATCATCGAACAGCACTAACAAGACGCACACACCATCGGCAACACCGGCCGCTTACACAGAACAATCCGATCAGATTGTAGGAGCAACGTTTTCACAAGCCGTTGCAACGCGAATCAGCCCGTCAGCATCAGAAAATCCGGTAGCCACATGGACGGCAGGCGCAGCCTCCCTAATCGTTGTCGGTGTGGTCTTCAATGGCGTTACACCGATCACGGCCACACAACGCACTTTCTATTCTCTCGCGGATGGCGCATGGGACAATAGCAACAACTGGTCGCTGACCTCCGATGGATCGAGCGGTGCCGTTACAGCCGGTCTTTGGCCAGCCCGCACCGATAACGCAGTCATTCGCGCAACGCACGACATCACGATCAATTCAAGAGAAGACAACAGGGCCTGCGCAACTACCGCCGAGGCGTTGGGTATTACAGGTGGCTTCAGTGGTTCAGGCGTAAACGCTTTCTATCAAAGTGGAACTGTACAAGTCAACGGAAGTCTGACCTCATCTGTGGAAATGATGTTCGGAGGAGCTTCACAGTTTGCCGCCGGCTCTACAATGGACTTCAGTTCGTTCCTCATCCAACTGGGAAGCCTGGAAGCCGCAAGTGGAATGACCCTCTTCCGCATGCTGGATGATCTTGTGATTGCTGGCAACAGCACAACGGTGGTCAACACGACCTCGATATCTTCGGACGACCTCATCGTCAGCGGTACAGTTGCAACGCTATGCGGTTCGGGTAGCCAAACATTAACAAATGGAGTTGGTAGTGTTGTTACCTACCACAACAGTGCAACGTCTGCACAGATCTGTAATGCGTTTGTGGTGAGTTGTACAGGTGGGGGCTGTGTTGGATTTCCGCAGACGGGTACGGGCACAACAATTCCCGGCAACACGGGACCCGGTGGTGTTGGAGGCTCAAGTGTAAACCGGGTGTGGTTGAAAGCCAACGATCTCTCGCAGGCCAACGGGACCCGTGTGACAACCTGGCCTGATGCTTCCGGAAATGGATTCTCAGCAGTTGCCAACACTAACCCAAGCTTGATACCAACCAATCAACCTGGTTTCGCACCGAACTCCATCAACGGATTACCATCACTGACTTTCGATGGTGGCGATTACCTCACGCTTGGAACACCAGCGGCGCTCAACTTATTACCACAAACAGATCCGATGGTGTTCTACAGCGTAGTCAATGCCCCATCCGTAGCCGCAAGCATCGGAACCATTCTTTCCAAAGCACACAACTCTCCCGGTGATAACAGGCAGTATCAGTTTCAACTGGACTACACTGCTCCAAACAACAGGTTGTCGGGGTGGTTCGGTAACAGCTTCAACATAGCAACTACGGGAACGCCCACCGGAAGCTGGAAGGTGAACTCGACATATGTTCCGGCAGCAGCAACCGGCCTTACTTCCTGGATTGATGAAACGGCTGTTACAATGGGAAGTGATAACATCGGTACCGGTACAACAACAGTCGATATCCTGGTCGGCGCACGCCGTGGTACGACCGCGACCAATGCTGCAGGCTTCTTTCTCAACGCCAGTGTAGCTGAAGTGATCCTTTATCGCGCTGTGTTCGGTGAAGTTCACCGCACATTGATCGCGAACTACCTTGCTGCGAAGTACGGCACTACGCTGCCGGGCGCCATCGACCTCTACACGCTGGATAACGCAGGGGGCGGCAATTACGATTTCGACGTAGCAGGTATCGGGTGGGATGGCGATGACAACTCCCGCCACCTCGATTCAAAAGGCAGTGGCATTGTCCGTGTATGGGCCCCTAACAATATGGCTGCGAATGAATATTTCTTCTGGGGTCACGATGGCGTGCCGCTTTCAACAGGTCAAACCACAGATGTAGACGGAACTATTATCCGTGACCGTCTCTCCCGCGTGTGGCGAGTGAGCGAAAACGGCGATGTCGGCACAATTAATATTTCATTTGATCTCGCCTCCATTATCGGAGTCGGCAATGTCATTGGATCTAACCTTCGCCTTTTAATCGACACAGACAATGCGGTGTCAGCGTCTTTCGCTGATAACGATGTTGCACCGATCAGCGGTACCTTTTCTGGCAACACGCTTACCTTCACCGGTATTAACCTGGCCAGTGGCAGCCGCTTCACGATCGGCAACACCGATGCAGCACATCCACTGCCTATCGAACTGATCTCATTCAGCGCTAATGCTGATAAGGGTATAGTGCTGCTGGACTGGGCAACCGAGTCTGAAGTGAATAATGATTTCTTTACGATCGAACGATCACGCGACGGGAGTAACTGGTCAAACGTGTTAACCGCGAAGGGTGCCGGTACAACCTCTACGCGTCATGAATACCGCGCCGCTGATGAGAAGCCTTATGCAGCAGTATCGTACTATCGTTTGAAGCAGACGGACTTCGACAGGAATTTCTCTTATTCACGCGTGGTTAAGGTAGATGTTACTGCCGGACCGGACATCACCGCTATTCCAAATCCATCAGCAGGAAAATTTGCTATCATATCCAATTCACTTATTGATCCACTACAAGTCAGGTTCCTCGACCTGCTTGGAAGGGAAGTACCATTCACACTTGCTGAAAAAGACGGGAATCTTGAACTCGATCCTGGCACTGCACCGGCTGGCATTTATATCATCCGCGTTAGCAACGGCCACTGGACACGATCGGTGCGTGTCGTTCGGCAATAGTACAACTGCCAGATACTATTTTATTTTTTCTCGAAGCGAAGGTTTCTTACCCTGCCATTGGTAACAAACATACTGGTAACATTTCCTTTTTCTTTGGTGAATACTACATTACCCATGCCCCGCGCAAAGAATTCGTTTGGCCGTCGCGGCTCGAACCTGATGTCGTCAACACGCTGGTGATGGGCGACGAGAGTGTCGTTTACAACTTCCAGGTTATACGTTGTTTGAAGTTCTGAACTATAGAATGATCCCGTGTAGTCATTCAGCTTTACCGACGATGGGTCGAAAGGATCTTCGGGCGCGGGTGGCGGAGGTGACGACGGGCGTGAGGTATCCGGCTTCATCTGGTCGCCCAGGTAAACATTGGCGATCGTGTTTGCCAATGCACCCGGACTGAAGCTGGCCAGATTACTGAACACCGCTATGGAAAGATCCTGGTCCGGAAACCTCAGGAATGCGGTCCGGTAACCAGCGTCAGCACCGTTATGGCTGATCAGGTTAAGTCCATTATACTTATCGATCACCTGACCAAACGCGTAGTTAATGGTGTCTCCATTGTTCAATACAAAACGACGATTCATCATTTCCATCACCGCTGAATTTCCAACTGCCATCGTCTTAAAATTCACCGCCCACAAACTGAGGTCTTCTACAGTGGTGAAC
>WUUC01151418.1_pt1 | contig 14027 bp, 12 predicted proteins | sample 6278441 | NCBI WGS metagenome assembly WUUC01 (sample SAMN13675441, study PRJNA597444) | soil metagenome | isolation source: soil | place: USA: Washington | collected 2017-10
AGGTGTACGACAAGAACGGTCCAGCCCTCAACGCCATCGTTCTGACCAATCCGGAGGCGCTGAAGCAAGCCGATGAAATGGATCGCCGCGGTGCGCAGAATTTTGTCGGGCCGCTGCACTGTGTGCCGATGATCGTCAAGGACAACTTCGAAACGATCGGGTTGCAAAGCGCAAACGGGTCGCTCGCGCTTGCCGGCTTCGTCTCGAGCAAGGACGCGTTTCAGGTACGTCGTATCAAAGAGGCGGGCGCGATCGTATTGGCCAAGTCCAACATGGCGGAGTGGGCGTTCACGCCGTACGAAACGCTCAGCTCGATCCTGCCTGGGTATACCAAAAATCCATATGCGCTCGATCGCGTTACCGCCGGATCAAGCGGTGGAACAGCGGCCGCAGTCGCCGCCAGCTTTGCTGCCGCCGGCCTTGGCTCCGATACCGGCAACTCGATCCGCGGTCCCTCGTCTCACCAGGCACTGGCGGGAATTCGCTCCACGATGGGGTTGACGAGTCGTGCGGGCGTGATGCCGCTGAATCTATTGGCCGATATCGCCGGACCAATGGCCCGTACGGTCGCCGATGCGACCGCGGTGTTTCAGGTGATTGTCGGAGAAGACCCCGATGATGCGGTCACTGCTGCCGCGCGCGGGCGCACACGTGAGAACTACAGCGCATCACTGGTGAGAGACGGCCTTCGCGGGGCCCGGATTGGCGTTCTACGCCAGGCTTACGAGCGCGACACCACCGACGCGGAAATCGTGGAGGTGTTCATGCACGCGGTGGAAGATCTTCGGCGCGCCGGAGCCACCATTGTCGATCCCGCGCGTGTTGCCAGTCTTGAAAATATCCGTCGTCAACAAGGTCTTGGCCCTTGCATGGGATTCAAGTACGACATCAATCGCTACCTCGCGTCTCACGGTGACAAGGTACCGGTAAAGAGTCTCGCCGAGATCGTGAAGTCGGGCCGCTTTCATCCGACGGTGCGCCGCCAGCTCGAACAATCGGAGCAGGGCGTTGAGAATGGTCCCGACACGCCCGCGTGCAAAGCGGAACGTGAGTACAGGGAGCAAGTCCGCGCAGCCGTGTTGAAGCTGATGGACGGCGAGAAGCTCGATGCGTTGGTGTATCCGACGTGGAGCAATCCGCCGCGACTGATCGGCGATCTCAACACGCCGCATGGCGACAACAGCCAGTTTTTCTCGCCAGTGACTGGCTTTCCGTCGATCCAGGTGCCAATGGGTTACACGCGCGCGGTCCTGCCTGCGGGCATGACATTTTTTGGACGGGCCTTTTCGGAAGCGACGTTGATCAAATTCGCGTATGCCTACGAGCAGACCACGCGTCACCGCCATCCGCCGACATCGACACCGCCGCTACGCTGACGCGGAGGTAGAAGCGAGGCTCATCGTCCTCGGTGAGACCGCGACCGCGCTCGGCCGCGAATAAATCCACCGATAAACGCAGATGGCGCCGATACGAGCGAGCCGCACCGGCGGCCGGAGGCCGCCGGTAAGCAGGTGGCGGAAGGGTCAGAAACGAGAGCAACTCTGAATCCCGCAGTTGTTCTCGTTTCTGACCCTTCCGCCACCTGCAAACGGGCTCCGCCCGTTGCGGCTCGCACGTCAGACACAGTCCTCCGCGCGGTGACACATCTGTGCGATCTGTGCGTATCTGCGGATGCTTCTTGGGCTCACGGGCGAATGCGGGTCGGTCGGCGGGACACTGCCACAAAGAAAAAGGGCCGGCGATCAAGCCGGCCCTTTTGGTTGCGATGTCGTGCGAGCCGTTTAGCCCTGTTGCGAGGTCGTGACAGGCGCGCTCATGACCTTCTTGAACGCCACCATGAAGCGATCCATTTCTTCCGGAGTGCCGACCGACACGCGGAGGTGCTGCGTCATCGGCGGGAACGGACGACCGACGAGCACGCCTTCTTCGCGGAACGCGGCAATGACCGGCTGCACTTCGCGGCGCAGGCCGACCATGAAGAAGTTGGCTTCCGACGGAATGACTTCGTAGCCAAGCGCCTTGAGATCCTTCGCCGTCTTCTCGCGCAGTGCAATGGTCTTGGCCTTGACCTCGGCCATCGCCGCCTTGTCCTTCAGCGCGGCGACCGCGCCGTACTGCGCCAGCACGTTGATGGCGCCGCCCTGATACACGCGCATCTTCTGCAGAAGATCAGTCGGCGCTACCGCGTAGCCAATGCGTAGTGCGGCCATGCCAGCAATCTTCGAGAAGGTGCGCGCGACGACGACCGGGCGTCCTTCGGCAACGTAGGGCATCGACGTGGCGTAATCCGGATCGTTGACGTAGTGGTGATACGCCTCGTCGATGAGCACCGGCATGCCCGCCGGAATCGAATCAAGCAGTTTCTTGATTTCCTGCTTCTTGACGATGACGCCGGTGGGGTTGTTGGGATTGCAGATGTAGACGAACCCGAGTTCGTTCTTGTGCTTGTTCGCGAGCTCGATTAGCTGATCGATCGGCTGACGATAGTCCTTCGTCAACGGCACTCGGATCGCTTCCGACTTGATGTTGGACGCGTGCGAGTAAACCGACGCGTACGTCGGATCGACGCCGAGCACTTTCTTGCCGCCCTGCAGCAAGGCCGTGCCAATGATCGAGAGAATCTCGCCCGAGCCGTGCGAGAGCATCACGTTCTCGGCCTTGACGCCATCGTATTCCGCGATTGCCTGCTGGACGCCTGCGCCGGGATAACCGTAGCGGCCGGCGTACTTCCAGTGATCGGTCATTGCTTTCATGACCGAGTCCGGGATGCCAAAGTTGTTTTCGTTATTCGCGAGCTTTGCGAGCGCGTCGTACTGCGCTTCGGTCTGCGGCGCGCGTGCCGCGCCTGCGGCCGCGGGGCGTCCCTGGCCGGCTGCTCGACCCTGTGCAAAGACGTCGAGATCGGGACCAGTGCTGACATAACCCAGTGCTGCGGCCAAGCCGCCTACGAACTTGCGGCGCGATACGGCGTTCCGTTCTTTCATGACTCCTCCGGTTGTTGAGCCGAGCGGTAATTCTACCGCTTTCGGGCCGACTTGGCGGTAGCAATCAATGCCTCTGGCGGTGTCGATGCCACGACCTTGGCCACTGCGGGTAGCGGTAGGTCGTCTATCGTTTTGAAGCGAATGCACGACTTGCCCATGTCGAGCTTTTTGCCCGCCTTTTCAAAGCTTTCTTCAAGAAATTTGCGCTGACCGGGATCGCCATAGGGTCCCATCACGTACAGCGCGTTGTGGTTTTTCTGAGCCGCCAGGGCGATGTAGCAGAGCGGTTTCCCGTTGTAGGTATCGGGATATGTCTTCAAAGGTATCTGATACGTAATCATCCCCCAGTCGACAACCTCTTGGTACCCCTTCGGCAGGTTCTTCTTGATCAACGTTCGGAGTTTGGCGATGACCTTGCGCCGGTCATCGGGAAGCGTGTCGAGGTACTTGGCAACGGTGGTCGCGGTGCTCTTCATAGGACTGTGACCTCGGACGTTACTGACTAGGGGACGATGCGGAATGGCGCATGTTGCTCGACCTGCTTGTCCGCGGACTTGGCGCGGATCCGCAGCACGTACACCGCCGGCGCCAGACTCTGCAGCGGTATTTCAAAACGCGCTTTGTTGTTGGTCAGCGCGGGCACCGGCAACGTCACGAGCGAGGTGCCCTTTTGATTGAGCAACTCAGCGACGAGTTCGGGCTCACCTGAGGCGCTATACGCTTCGACTTCAATCAGCAATCGATCCGTCTTGCGCAGCCGCCGAGACGCTGTCGGTGCCGTATTTGGTGCTTCTCGCAGCGCGCGCAGCTCGAACGCCGATCGCGCGAGCAAGAAGCGGGGTGTTGCCAGCGCCAGCGCTTCGGAGGTGATGGCCGGCACATTCACGTCTTCCGTCCAACGATCGAGCACGTCGCCCGCCGTGTCGTAGGTTGTAAAGCGCAGCGTCGACTTGCCGGGGGCGAGATCAAATCGCGCCGCGCCCTGCGCCGTTGCCGCCTCGCGGCGTACGACCGACTGCAAAGGTGGTTCGGGCGAGCCGTCGCTTCGCAGGCGCTCAACCTCCAGCTTGGTGGCGGCGTCTTTGCCCACCCGCGTTGTCGGATCCCAGGTGATCGTGACATTGGTCAGACGGTCGCTGCCGGGCGCATATCCGATCCACACTTCCGCGGTGCGTCCGCTTTTGGGCTCGGCGAGTTCAGTGAGCGCGCCCATGACCTCGGCATCGATCGGCACGATGGGCGGCGCATTCATTTCCTCGGCCTTTGGTGCCCAATAGCCGCGGCGCGCGGTGACGCGCAAGCCACGGCGTTTCAGCTCGACGTCGATCTTGTGGAACTTGCCATCGGCGAGCTCGCGTGTTGGGGCATAGGCCACCAGGTAGTAGGCACTTGCGTCGGCAAACACTTGATCGAGATGCTCGGCGTGGTCGTTGGTGTTGAAAATCGCGCGGCCGCCGGTTTCGTCGGAGAACCGCCGCAACACCATGTTGCCGCCAAACTCGATCATTCCGAGGGGGCGCGGATCGAGGGTGTGAATGGTCACGTTGCCGCGGTTGGCGGCGACGACGACATCTTCCATGCGTGGCCAGTTCACGCTGCGAGGGCCTATCACCGGCGGGCCCTGGCTGACGAACAAGATCGACTTCCGTCCCTCGCGCAATCCTCCGAGACGCAAAGCCACGGCGTTCATCGCGTCGAGCGTCACGCCGGCTCGCAGTTCAAAGACGTTGCGTTGCGACTGCTGCGCTTCTTCCGCAGCGCTCTTGACCGGAAACAATTCGCCGCGCCTGCCCTCGAAGCCGCGTACGCGCTCGTGCAGTTCATCGCGATTGCGCGTGAATTCGAGATGGGTGAGCGGCGTCAACGGATCCATGATCGCCACGAGGTCGTACGGACCCAGCTTGTCGATGAACGCCTTGAGCGTGCGGCGCAGGGGAATCATCACCTGCGGCGACTTGTCGACGTGATAGTCGTCCAGGAACAGGACGAACAAGCGGACGTCTTCTTTGGCGGCTTCAACCGCCGCGTGCTCGGGCGAGCGGATATCGATCGACTCGCGCATCCCTTCGGGCGGGTTGCCGCTGAGCCGCACGAACTGCGCGGTTTCGACCACCTGCGGGATGCCGTCTTCTTTGACAAGAAAATCGGACGCCTGCAGGTCGTCAATCGGCTCGCCATCACGGCCCATCACTGAGACGTCGACGCGAACGAGGTTCACCTTGGCGCGGAAAGTCGGCTGTTGTGGGGGCTCTGGCGCAGACTGCTGCGCCAACGGCGCCGCGGAGACGCAGACCAAGAGGGTAAGACCGAGGCACGCACCGGCGCGCAATGAAACAGCAGCGCTCATCAAATTGGCCTTAAGACATGGCTGGCAGGTAGGTCGATTGTACGCAACTTAGCGCGCGGGTGCCAAAGACATCCACCGATATCCGCAGATGGCGCGGATACGAGCGAGCCGCACCGGCGGCCGGAGGCCGCCAGTAAGCAGGGGCGCGGGAGGTCAGAAACGAGAACAACTGCGAATTCAGAGTTGCTCTCGTTTCTGACCCTCCCGCGCCCCTGCAAACGGGCTTCGCCCGTTGCGGCTCGCGCGGTCAGACACCGTCGCCGCGCGGTGACACATCTGTGCCATCCGTGTGTATCTGCGGATGCTTCCGGGGCTCAGGAAAGCGCGGGGTCGGCCAGCGACGCAACGTTCGCGCGATCGGTAAAAGTCAGCGATTCTGAATTCACGCAATAACGCAGCCCGGTCGGTCGCGGGCCGTCCTCGAAGACATGGCCAAGATGACAATCGCAGCGCGCGCACAGAATCTCGACGCGTCGCATGCCGTAAGCGTGATCTTCGTCAGTCGTCACATTCTCTTCGGCGACGGGCCGAAAAAAGCTTGGCCACCCTGTGCCGGAGTTGAATTTCGAGTCGGATGCGAACAGCGGCAAATTGCAGCAGACGCAGCTATACACGCCGTCCCGCTTGTTATCGAGCAGCGTGCCGCAAAACGGCCGCTCGGTGCCTTTGCCGCGCGCGACCTGGTACTGCGTCGGGGATAACTGTTGACGCCACTCAGCGTCGCTTTTTTCAACGCGCGTTGTCTCCACCGGGCCAATCAGATTGCCCTGCTGGTCGAACACCTTCACACGAATCGTTTTCATCATCAGAACAACCCCACTCGTCCAGCCACTGATGCAATCAGCTTGGCTGGGTCGTAGCCGACGCCTTGACGAAAAACGATCTCAGTCTTGCGTACGTCAGCAATGTTCGCGAGCGGGTCACCATTCAGCACTATGAGATCGGCTTGTTTGCCAACGGCAATGCTGCCGATGTTCGCCTCGCGACCCAGGTACGTGGCGCCGTTGAGTGTGCCGATGCGGATTGCTTCGGCCGGTGTAAAGCCGGCATCGACCAGCAATTCAATCTGGCGTTGATTCGAGTAGCCGGGCAAGACGCCCCCCGAACCTGTCGGATCGGTCCCCGCGACCAGCATGCCGCCGGCGCGCGCGAACGCACGTTCGAGGGCCATCGCTTTGGGAAAGAGCCGGATGTAGAGCGAGTCCTTGCTTTGCGACACGCGCTGGTGCGTCTGCTCGAATTGTGACCGGAGTTGTGGCGTAAGTACCTCGAGGCCAGGCGGCAGCGGCCGCCCTGGCGTAAACGTCTCGAAGATAGTCAGCGTCGAAGTGAGCGCGACGCGCTTGTCGACCAACTTTTTGACCAGCGTCTTAAAGGCCTCGCTGTTTTCGTCCAGCGCGGCGATCGACTGCTGGCCGCGACCTTGACCGGGACAGGTGTCGGCCTGCTTTCCGTCCACAAAGTCGGTGGCCGCCAGAAAGCCATGTTCGAGATTGTCGATCCCGAGATCCGCCGCCTCGCTGTAAGTAACCGAACAGAGGTGCCCCGTGACTTTCATGCCGCGCTTGTGACCCTCTTCGATGGCCGCCCCAAGTGCAACACGCGAGATCTGCATATAGGCCTTGAGCGAGGTGGCGCCTGCGTCGCTCCAATACGCGACGTGCCGACGCGCCTCGTCCGCGGTTGTGAGGGCGGTCATCTGTTGAAAGGTGTTCGGGCCGTTCACGTACGGCGCCGTCGCGTCGATGGCCGGTCCTGCCTTCGCGCCCGACTCGATTGCACGCTTCAGACTGATGTCCATGAAGCCGTTCATGTTGCCGCCCGTGCGCATGGTGGTGACGCCGCCGGCCAGATACAGTCGCGTGAAGCTTTCGCCCAGTTGTCCGTAGACGCCCGGCCCGGTGGGGTAATACAAGTGTTCGTGCAGCATCACGTAGCCGGGAATGATCGATCGGCCAGTCAGATCGATCACGTCGGCTCCTGCCGGCGGTAATACGCGTGCGGAGTCGCCGATTTCCACAATGCGTCCGTCGCGAATGATGATCGTTTGGCGATCGCGCGCGGGTCCCCCGGTTCCGTCGATAACGCGCACGTTGGTCAACGCGACGAGCGCCGCACTGGTGCGCACGTAGCCTTTGAGGTTATCGCTGAGCGTTGGTCGCTGCGCTACAAGCGCCGCGGTGAGGAAGATGGCGGCGGCGAGCGCCGTAAGTACGCGGTGGGTCACAAAACTCGTCCTCTGGTTACGTGCTGAAGGTCGCGCGGCGCCACTTCAAACACCGCATTGGGTGTCCCCGCGGCACCCCACACCGTGGCATGCTGAAACAAATCCGAATCGAAAAACACCAGAGGGTCACCCAGGTGGCCGAGCGGTGGCACTCCGCCTATTGCGTAGCCCACATTCTGTTTCACCCAGTCCGCATCAGCGCGTGCCAATGGCTCGCCAGCAGCGTGCGCCACCGCGTTTTCGTCCACCCGATTGCTACCTGGCGCGATCACGACAATCGCACGTCCCGACTGCGCACCGCGGAACACAATCGACTTGGCGATCTGCGACACGGTGCAGCCGATGGCGGCCGCCGCTTCGGCGGCCGTGCGCGTCGAGGCGGGCAGTTCGACGACACGACACGACAGTCCGTGTTGGTCGAGCGCAATCTGAACGCGTTCAGCAGTGGCCTTCATCGTCACAGGATAGTATCGCCGAGTGCCGATTCTGAACGCGGCCTTGACCGGGTGGGCAGTCATTGCGCTGGTGATGACGCTGCTGTGGATGTGGCAGAAGAGCAGCCGAAAGGCCGGCATCGTTGACGTCGCGCGGACGCTTGCCACAGGTTTGCTCGGCATGTGGTTCGCGTGGAGCGTTACCGGCTACCTGCCGCGCAAAACGCTGGTGATGGTGCTCGCGGGCGGCTGGGCGATGCGACTAGGGCTGCACTTGCTGCGCCGCGTGCTGATCGAGCCTGAGGATGGACGCTACCAGTCGCTGCGCAGTTCGTCGGCCGTCAGTGCCGATCCCAAGCTGTTTATGTTGTTCCAGGTTCAAGCGGTGTGGGCCGTAATCTTCGCCACGTCGATGTATGCGGCGGCGGCAAACCCTACGCGCGGCCTCGGCATGCTCGACCTTGCCGGCGCGCTGTTGGCGTTTGCGGCGATTCAAGGTGAGATGGTGGCGGATCGCCAGCTCGCACGCTTCCGCCGTGACCAGGCCAACCGCACCAGCATCTGCGTCGTCGGCCTGTGGCGATACTCACGGCATCCGAACTATTTCTTTGAATGGCTTCACTGGTGGAGCTATGCGCTTATCGCGATCGGGTCGCCTTTATGGTGGATGGCGGCGCTTAACGTCATGCTCATGCTGCTGTTTTTGACCAAGCTTCGTGGTATTCCCGGGGCCGAGCGCCAAGCGCTTCGAAGCCGCGGCGACGCCTATGCCGAGTATCAGCGGACGACGAGTGCCTTTATCCCGTGGCGGCGCAAAAACGCCGGCAGCTAACCTGCGTCCTTGAGCGCAAGGCGTCCGGTATAGATCGCCATTCCCACTACGGCATCGACACCGATCGCGTCGAGTGCGTCAATCTCTTCACGCGTCGTAATACCGCCCGCCGCGGTCAGTTTGCGCCCTGTCGCCTCGGCTACGGCGCGAATCGCGGCGAGGTCGGTGCCCTGCATCAACCCCTCCTTGTCGACGTGGGTATAGAGAAATTCGCCGCAGAAGGGATCGAGCGCACGCACTGCATCCACGGCAGTGATTGGCAGCGTTGTTTTCCAACCATGTATGACAACCCTTCCGCCCTTGGAGTCGACCGCGGCGATGATGCGGTCCACGCCGACCGCTTCGCGCAGTGCCTTGGCGAAGTCGTATTTGATCACGCCGCCTTCCTCCGCCGAGCGGCGCATGTCGAAGAACGCCGAGCCGACGATGACCGACTGCGCGCCTGCGTCGAGCAAGTCCTGGGCCCGTCCAGCAGATCGCACACCACCACCCACGCGGCAGGGTAACCGCGCCGCTACCTTGCGCACGAGCGCATCGTTGGTGCCGATCCCCATTGCCGCGTCGAGATCGATGAGTTGAATCTTCGGAAAGGTAGAGAAGCGCTCGATCCAGCCGTCGAGATCACTGGATTCAATCGCGAGCTTCTCGCCCTGGATTAATTGAACGACCTTGCCGCCTTTGAGATCGATTGAGGGAATCAGCATTTGGACAATTCATTAGAGCCACGGAGACACAGAGGCGCGGAGGAGATATTCCCGGATCTGAACATGTGAAGAACAAGTCCTATTTGACTCCGTGTCTTCGTGCCTCCGCGGCTAAACACTTGTAAACGAAAGTCCGACGGCATCCGTGGAACATCGGCATCTGGGAATTCAGCAAAGCCACAGAGACACGGAAGCACGGAGCAGATGTTCAAGGATCGAGACATGTGAAGAACAAATCCTATTTGATGCCACGTCTTCATGCCTCCGCGGCTACACACTTGTAACGAAAGTCCGACGGCAATTCGCGGAACATCGGGCATTTGCGAATTCAGCAAAGCCACAGAGACACAGAGGCGCGGAGAAGATCATTCACGGATCTGAACATGCTAAGAACAAATCCGATTTGACGCCGTGTCTTCGTGCCTCCGCGGCTAAACACTTGTAACGAAATTGATGGCATCCGTGGAACGTCGGCATCTGGGAGTTCAGGAAAGTCACGGAGACACAGAGGCTCGGAGAAGATACTCACGGATGTGACATGTGAAGAACAAATCCTCTTTGACTCCGTGTCTTCCTGTCTCCGTGGCTAAACATTTGCAATGGAAGTCTGACGGCAATCCGTGGAACATCGGCATCTGGAAGTTCAGCAAAGGCCACAGAGACACCGAAGCACGGAGCAGATGTTCAAGGACCTAAACATGTGAAGAACGAAATCTAATTGACTCCGTGTCTTGGTGTCTCCGAGGCTAAATCTTTTGCAATGGAAGTCTGACGGGAATGCCTCGACCCAATAGGAATTGTTTCAGTTCCGCCACGCTCTGCTCATTGAAATGAAAGATCGACGCCGCCAGCGCGGCGTCGGCGCGACCGGCCGTGAACACCTCGGCAAAATGATCGAAGTTGCCCGCCCCTCCCGACGCGATGACAGGAATCGGCACGGCAGCAGACACCGCAGCCGTCATCTCGCAATCGAACCCTGCCTTGGTCCCATCTCTATCAATCGAGGTGAGCAGGATTTCGCCGGCGCCCCGGTCCGCGGCCTCGCGTGCCCACTCGACCGCGTCGCGTGACGCGGTGGCCGTGCCGCTTCGACCATACACGTTGAACCGGCCACCCTCTCGCTTGGCGTCGATCGCGACAATCACCGCTTGACTGCCATAGCGGTGCGCCAGCCTCGTGATGAGCGACGGGTCGTGCAACGGGGCCGAGTTCAAGCTCACTTTGTCGGCGCCCGCCTCGATCGCCGCAGCTGCGTCCTCTTCCCCCCTGATGCCCCCGCCGACGGTGAGCGGCAAGAAAATCTCCCGCGCTACTGCCTGGATCGTCTGCGCGCGCCCCTGGCGCGCCTCGAGTGTGGCGGTGACGTCGAGTACGACGATTTCGTCAATACCTTCGCGGTTGTAGCGCGCGGCGAGCGCCGCCGGATCGCCAGCCTCACGAAGGCCTTCGAAGTTGATGCCTTTGACGACCTTTCCGTCGCGAACGTCCAGGCAGGCGATGATGCGCTTAGAGAGCATCGAGCCAGTTACGAAGGATGCGCAAGCCGACTGCGCCAGATTTTTCGGGATGGAACTGCACGCCCGAAATGCGGCCCCGTTCGACCGCGGCGCTAAAAGGGAGGCCATACGTGGTGATCGCGGCCGTGTCGGTAGTGACAGGTGCAACGTAGGAGTGCGTGAAGTAAACCTGTGCGTCGCCCTCGATCCCGGCCATTAACGTGCTGGCGTGCGGCGTGAGGCCATTTGGCACCGAAAGGTCATTCCAACCGACGTGCGGCACTTTCAGTTCACGCAGCCGCTCACACACACCGCCAAATTCGCCGAGCCCGGGCAGTCCCGGCGCCTCGTCGCTGCCCTCAAACAACCACTGCATACCGAGGCAGACGCCGAAGAGCGCCGACCCACGATCGACTGCGCCACGAATTTCCTGGCGCCACTCACCGGTGATGGCATTGGTCGCAGCGAAGTGGCCGACGCCGGGCACGATGATGCCACGCGCGCCCGCTAGCTCCGACGCCGTCGCAGGCGTGGTGAACTCGGCGCCGAGAAACGCCAGCGCCTTGCGTACCGACGTGAGGTTACCTGCGCCGTAGTCGATGAGGGCGATCACAGCAAACCCTTGGTGCTCGGCAACTGCTTTGCCAGCCGCCGATCTTTCGCGCACGCCACGCGCAGCGCGCGTGCAAACGCCTTGAAGCACGCCTCGATCTTGTGATGATTCGAGCGCCCGTACATCACCTTGATGTGCACGTTGGCGCGGGCGCCCATCGCGAATCCTTCAAAAAAATCGTGCACCAGTTCGGTCTGCAGATCGCCAACCAGACGCACGCGTACTTTTACATCCACCACCGTATGCGCCCGTCCGCCGAGATCGATTGCGGCAACCGCCAGTGTTTCATCCATCGGCATTACGAAATAGCCGGCGCGATTGATACCGCGTCGGTCACCTAACGCGCGCGAGACCGCCTCGCCCAACGCGATGCCCACGTCTTCGACCGTGTGATGCTGATCAACATCGAGATCACCATCGGCCACGACGTTCAAATCGAACGCGCCATGGCGCGCGACGAGATCAAGCATGTGGTCGAGAAAACGAATGCCCGTGCGATTGACAAAGCGGCCCTTGCCATCGAGGTTGAGCACGATACGGATACTCGTTTCGGCCGTGCTGCGTTCTATGACCGCTTTACGCACAAATCCTCCAGCGCCTCGACTGCCTTTCGCGTGTAGTCGACAACCCCCGCCGTGATGCGAAAGCAGGTTGGAGTGGACGGGTCCTTCGTGCGATCGCGCACCAACACCCCGCGTGCGATCAGCCCGTCAATGAGCCTCCGGACATCGGCGCCGCCATCGATCAGGACGAAATTCGCCGCGCTCTTCCAGTATCTGAGGCCGACACGATCACACGCGCCGTAGATCAGCTCCTTGGAGGCGTTGGCTTGGCCCACGGACCAGACCGTGAAATCACGATCGGTCAATGCTGCGCGTAAGGCCGCGACCGCGACAACGTTGAGGTTAAAGAGCGGGGTGACGAAACGGATCGGTTCGAGGAGTGGGGGTGGCGCGATCATCACACCCATGCGCATGCCCGCGAGGCCGTGGGCTTTTGAAAACGTCCGGCCGACCAGCACGTTCGGAAAGGTCAGCGCCTCCGCGAGGAAATTGTCACCCATGAAGTCGTGATACGCCTCGTCCAGAAATACCAACGCGTGTTCCGCGGCACGAATGACTTTACGAATGGACTCCTTTGGCACCGGTTGTCCCGTCGGATTGTTTGGATTGTTGATGTACACAATCCGAGTGTTGGGTGTAATGGCCGCGCAAACGGCGTCGACTGGAAAGGTGTAGTCGCGGCCCGGCGGCACACCCACAACCCGAGCCCCAAGTGCTTTTGCCGCAGTGATGTAGGTTTCAAACGCCGGCAGCGGCGCCACGATTTCAGCCTGCCCACCGAGCGCGACCAAGGGGGCTCCGGCTTCCACCAGCGGCGCTGGCGTCTTCGTCGTCAGGTAAGCGATCGAGGTCAGCAGCACGCCTTCATCTAGTCCATTCGTCAGCAGCATCCACTCCGGATCGACGCCAAGAAACGCGGCCGTCTCGATAACCGCGGCACGATAGTCCGGGTAAGTCGCAAGGGCGTGTGCATCAAACGACTTGACCGCGTCGACAACCGCAGGCGAACAGCCGCCCGTGTTCTCGTTCAAATGCAGCCGCAGTCCGGGACCGAGATCGGGAATGCCTTGTATGCGCGTCATCGTGTGAAGGTCCGGATGTCAATTGAGCGCGCGTGACCTTCGAGCCCCTCGGCCCGTGCCAGCGCGGTGATTGTCGGTCGGAGCCGCTCGAGTCCGAGGCGCGTGACGCGTTGTACTGAGACGACGCGCACAAAGTCTGACGCGTGTAAGCCACCTCTGAATCGCGCTGCGCCGGCAGTAGGTAATACGTGGTTCGATCCGATGGCGTAATCTCCCGCTGCTTGTGCGGACCATGCGCCAATGAACACGGCGCCGGCGCACGTCACCTGGCGCGCGAGTCGTTCGCTCTCGACCACAAGGTGTTCTGGTGCCGCAGCGTTTGCCAATGTCATGGCCTCGGATTGCGTTTTGCAGATGATGATGCCGCCATGGCGTAGCAGCGACGCGCGCGCTGGACCGTCGTCGGGCGCGAGGCGTGTCACCTCCTGTACAACGCGATTCGCCAGCGTCGTGCTCGTGGTCAGTAGCACTGCGCGTGCGTCGGGATCGTGCTCCGCCTGAGCGATGAGATCAGCGGCGATCCAATCGGCGCGGCCACGGTCAGCCACAACAAGAATCTCGGTAGGACCGGCATAGAAATCAATCGCGCAATCGCCGCTCACCAGCGCCTTGGCGGCGGATACCCAGCGATTGCCCGGGCCAACGATCTTGTCGACCCGCGGCACCGTCCGTGTGCCGTAAGCAAGCGCAGCCACTGCGTGAGCCCCGCCGATTTGGAAGAAGCGATCAATGCCTGCCTCGAGCG
>WUUC01196505.1_pt1 | contig 14027 bp, 10 predicted proteins | sample 6278441 | NCBI WGS metagenome assembly WUUC01 (sample SAMN13675441, study PRJNA597444) | soil metagenome | isolation source: soil | place: USA: Washington | collected 2017-10
CAACATGAACCAGCCTGACGTGAAGGCTCTGTTGCCCGACCTCAAAACCTATCTGCCCTGAATCATGACGAGCGAGCAGCATGTCGTTTTGCGTATGCGCGGCATCGAGAAGAGCTTCGGGCCGCAGCGCGCCTTGCGCGGCGTGAATCTCGAAGTCAGAGCCGCCGAAGTGCATGCGTTGATCGGTGAGAACGGCGCGGGCAAGAGCACGCTGATGAAAGTGCTCTCGGGCGCGCACGCGCACGATGCGGGCAGCATGGAGTTGCGGTCAAAGCCCTACGCGCCGGCGTCGCCACGAGCGGCGCGTCAGGCAGGCGTGGCCATGATCTACCAAGAGCTCGCGCTGGCACCGCACCTTACCGTCGCCGAGAATATCGTGCTCGGCAGCGAACCGCGCCGCTTTGGCCTCGTCGATCGACACGCCGTCCGCGCGCGCGTAACCACCGCCCTTTCTCAGCTCGGACATCCAAACCTCGCTCCAGACCGCAAAGTGCACGCGCTCTCGCCGGGCGAGCGCCAACTCGTCGAAGTGGCGCGGGCGCTTTCCGAAGGCGCCAGCTTGGTGGTCATGGATGAGCCGACGAGCTCGCTGTCGCGTCACGAAGTCGAGCAACTCTTTCTCGTGATCGAACGTCTGCGCGCACGCGCGGTGTCCATCATCTACATCAGCCACTTCCTCGACGAGATCCAGCGCATCGCCCAGCGCTACACCATCCTGCGCGACGGTGCGACGGTAGAGAGCGGCGACGTGCCGCGAGCCGACGAGGACGGCCACTTCGCTACGCACGTCATCGAAGCGATGGCCGGTCGGAGAATCGCCGAGGCCTACCCACGGGTGGCGCACCGGCGCGGTGCCGATCTGTTTGAACTGCAATCAATCAGCGCGAGCCCCCAACCGGAGGCGGCGAGTCTCGTGCTCGCGCGCGGCGAAATCGTGGGCATCTTTGGGCTGATGGGCAGCGGTCGCACCGAACTATTGCGCGCCCTGTTTGGTCTCGTTCGTTTACGCGCAGGCAAGGTTCGGGTGGGTGGGGTTTGGGACGAGGGACGCACGCCGCAACAGCGACTCGGTCAAGGCATCGGCCTCAGCTCCGAGAACCGCAAAGAGGAAGGTCTCGCGCTTGGCATGTCGATCGCGGACAACCTTACTCTTTCGAAGCCGCTCTCGCGTTGGGGCCTCGTTTCGGCTTCACGGCGCGATGCAGCCACGCGTACCCTCTCCGAACGCTTACGCTTACGTTACCGCGAGCCTTCGCAAGCGGTGGGCGAGCTCTCGGGCGGCAATCAGCAAAAGGTCGCGCTTCTTCGCCTCTTGCACCACGGGGTCGACGTCTGGCTGCTCGACGAACCCACGCGCGGCATCGACGTGGGGAGCAAAGCCGAGATCTATCGCTTGATGGGTGAGCTCGCAGCCCAAGGCAAGGCCATCTTGTTCGTGAGCAGCTACCTGCCAGAGCTGCTCGGCGTGTGTGACCGGATCGCGGTCATGAGCCGCGGCGTGCTCGGTGCAGCGCGTCCGGTGGAGGGTTGGTCCGAAGCCTCGTTGCTGTCCGCCGCGACCGAAGGCAGCGCGCGAGCTGAAGTGGACGCGAAGGATCGTGCGTGACTGAGACTCGCTTGCGAACGCTCTTGCGCTTGATTGGGCCTTTTTTAGGCCTCTTCGGCGTGATCACGCTGTTTTCCGTGCTGCAGCCGCAGACCTTCTTATCCGCTTACAACTTCCAAACCATCGCCGCGCAAACCGTGATCGTCGGACTCGGCGCGATCGGCATGACGTTCGTGATCGTGAGCGGCGGCATCGACTTATCGATAGGCTCCGTGATCGCGCTTTGCTCGGTCGTGACCGCGGTGGCGCTGCGTGAAGGGGCATCGCCAGGCGTGGCGGCGCTGGCAGGCGTGGCCACCGGTGCCGGCTTCGGAGCGTTCAACGGGCTGTTGATCACGAAGCTTTCGATCGTGCCTTTCATCGTGACCTTGGGCAGCATGGGTATCGCCCGGGGCCTCGCGAAATATCTGGCGGACGAGCAAAAGGTAGACGCACCCGCAGCTTGGCTGGCCGACGTGATGGCCAAAGCCCCGACCCCTTCTTGGTTGTTGGTCTCGCCCGGCACATGGCTGATGTTCGCGCTCGCGATCGCCATGACGCTCGTGCTCAAGCGTACGGTCTTCGGCGTTCACACTTATGCAGTGGGCTCCAATGAAGCTACGGCGCGCTTGTGTGGCGTGAACGTTACGCGGGTCAAGCTCGGCATTTACGTGTTGGCAGGCTCGCTCGCGGGACTCGCGGGCGTGATGCAGTACGCGCGGCTGACGGTTGGAGATCCAACGACAGCGATCGGTAAGGAGCTCGATGTAATCGCAGCCGTGGTCATCGGCGGCGCGAGCTTGGCCGGCGGGATCGGCGATATTTTGGGCTCGCTGGTGGGCGCCTTCTTGATGAGTGTATTGTCGAACGGCTGCACGCTGACTTCCGTGCCCAACTACGTTCAAGAGATTTTGATCGGCATGATCATCGTCGCCGCCGTCGCTCTCGACCGCGTTCGACAAGGAAGGACGTCGTGATGCACAAGCTCAGCTCGATCGTGGGCGTGGTGCTGCTGCTGGCTTGTGGCGGTAGCCTCTCTACAGGGAGGAAGAACGACATGGCCAATCATTCCGCCGGCTCCTTCGGGCACGACCTGGCATTTCTCGAACGGCATACCGAGGTGATCGTGCTGACGAGCGCCGATGAGAGCGCGCAAGTCGCGGTCGCTCCGCAATATCAGGGCCGCGTAATGACGAGCACGGCCCAGGGTCTGCAAGGTACGAGCTTTGGTTATGTGCATCGGGCCGGGATCGAAGCCGGAGTCAAGCAGCCTCACATCACCGTGCTAGGCGGTGAGGACAGGTTTTGGCTCGGCCCTGAGGGAGGCCAGTTTGCCTTGTACTTCGCGCCTGGCGCTCCGTTCGATCTCGAGCACTGGCAGGTTCCGGAGCCTATCGATTGGGGGGGTTGGCCGGTGACAGCGCAGAGTGCGCAGGCCGTGACCTTTCAAAAGGACATGACGCTGACCAACTACGCGGGCACGCAGTTTTCGCTGCGGGTCGAGCGCACGATTCGCTTGCTGCAGGGCGAGGCCATCGTGAGCGCTCTCGGCGGTACGGTGGGCCCGAACATCGGCCTGGTCGCGTACGAATCCGACAACGTGGTCACAAACACGGGCGAGGACGCCTGGCGCAAGGAACACGGTAGCGTCGCGGTCTGGATCCTCGGCATGTTCCCGCCCGCAGCGCGAGCCACGGTCGTGTTGCCCGTTCATGCTGGCGAGGATCAAACGCTCGGACCCAAGCTCAACGACCGCTACTTCGGCGCGATTGCGAGCGACCGCCTCAAGAGCACGGAGGGAGCTATCTTCTTTCGCGCCGACGGCAAACAACGGGGCAAGATCGGCGTGCCCAAACCGCGCGCGCGCGACGTGGCAGCAAGCTTCGATCCCGACGCGCATATCCTCACCATCGTTCGCTTCAGCCTGCCCGAAGGGGACGCGCCGTACGTGAGCTCGATGTGGGAGCAACAAGACGCGCCATTCGGAGGCGACGTCGTCAACAGCTACAACGACGGTCCACTCGGTCCCGGCCTACCGCCACTCGGCCCCTTCTACGAGATCGAAACGTCATCGCCGGCGCTGCTGCTCGAGCCGCAAGCCAACGCACGTCACATCCACAAAACGTTGCATCTCCAAGGACCAGACGCAGAGCTCGACGAAGTCGCAAAGCGCGTACTCGGCGTGTCACTGGCGGAGATCACATCCGCCCTGCCCTGAGCTCGGCCGGCTCGTGGACTACTCGTTGTTGACGACGCCCTTGGCGAAGTAGATCTTACTTCCGCCGTGATCGGTCATCAGCGCTGACTCCAGGCGCAAGCCGGTGGCCCAAGCGCGCTCGGGCACCGCCACGGCCATGGCGATTTGAAACATGCCTGGCAAGGCTCGCAGGCGATCGCCAAGCGTTCGATACAAGTTGTCGAGCGTGGCGTCGCGACCGACCCGCAAACCGTATGGTGGATTGGTGACGAGCGCCCCGCGCGACGCGTCGCCCGCGAAAAGCTCCGCCTGCGAGAGCGTGGCCTGCGCGAACGTGACGTCACCAACCTTGGCGCGTTCGGCGTTCTCACGCGCCGCCTTCACCGCTCCGGGGTCGCGATCAGAACCGCGAATTTCGGGCCCCTCGGAGCGCGCGCGGGAGAGCGCCTGGTTGCGTAGCGTCTTGAACAAGCCCGCTTCGAAGCACGGCGCATCCATGAATGCAAAACGTCGCAGCGCGCCAGTGGGCACCCCGCGCGCAAGCCAATCGGCTTCGATGGCGATCGTGCCCGAGCCTGCGAACGGATCGCAGAGTGGCGTCATACAATCCCAGCCCGAGCAAAGGAGCAAGGCGCGCGCGAGGTCTTCACGCAGGGGTGCTTTGACGACGTTCAGTTTGTAACCTCGCCGATGCAGCAGCTCACCGGACGTATCGACCGAGATTGTGCATTTGTCATCGACGATACGCGCGTGCACGGCGAGGCTTGGTTCATCGCTGTCCTTGCGTGGCACACGCATTTGCGCGCCAAGGCGCTCGCCGATGCCGAGCAACAAACGCTCTGCGACCGCTCCACTGTGATAAAGGCGCGAACGCTTGCACGTGACGCGAACCTCCAAAGCGAGATCGGGTTGGCACCAGCGCTCCCAGGGCAAGGCTGCCACGCGCTTGACCAGCACGTCGAAACGGCGCGCCGAAAACTCGCCCAGGCGCAGCAAGACCTTGAGTCCGAGCCCGAGCTCCAGATTGCAGCGATAGAGCAGCGTCGCGTCGCCCTCGAGTTCGACCCCGCCGTCCACGACACGCGCGCCATGTCCGCTCACGCCGAGCGCCGCGATCTCTGCAAGAAGCAATGATTCGAGGCCCGGTCCACAGGCTACGAACAAAGGTAGACGCTCTCCCACAACTACTTCCTTCGCGAAGGCGGCGCGTTGTAGCGCGCGCGAGCCTCACGAGCGAAGCCGCCCACGGCGCTCAGCTGCGCGGGCGGGGTGTCGGACGCGGCGACGGAGCGGTCGCCACCAGTCCCATGGCGCGAGCGTGCTCGACCAGCTCCTGGCGCGTGCGTGCGCCTAGCTTGTCACCGAGCCGACTACGATAAGTCTCGACGGTTTTGAGGCGCACACCCATTTGTTCGGAGATCTCGCGATGCGTGAGACCGCGCGCGAAGAGCTCGAGAACTTGTCGTTCACGCTCACTGAGCGGACGCGACGATTGGGGCGGGCTCATGACCGTGGGAGCCTTGCCCCCTCGTCCCACGACCTCCATCGGCACACTGACGAAGAATCGGCCCGCGGCGACGGTGCGTACGGCATTCACGACTTCTTCGGGCTCGGCGATCTTGTTCAAAAAACCGTGTACGCCTACCGCGAGCGAGCGGCGCACGGTGTCCTGCTCCGAATGCATCGTGAGAATGAGCACTTTGGTATTCGGCGAGGCGGCGCGAATCCTGGGCAACACGTCGAGCCCGAAACCGTCAGGCATGTTCAAGTCGAGGATCGCCACGTCTGGTTGCTCGCGCTCGATCATGCTGAGCGAGCTGTGGATCGTGCCCGCTTCGCCAACAACTTCGAGATCCGGTTGAGCCGCGAGCATCGATCTCAAGCCCACGCGGATGATTTGGTGATCGTCGGCGATCGTAATGCGCATCGGTTTCATAGGTCCTCTGTTAAAGTAGTCCAAATCGAGCGCATAAACAGCTGCCCACGATCATGCATTTGCGATTCGTTGCGTGCGGCCGAGAGCACATCGGCGAAAGACTCATAAATACCGCGATGCGAATCCAGATGACGTGAGCGGCGGTGTAGGCGACGATGCGCGTGGGGCAAGAGCGTGCGCGAAAAGCGCGCGCTCTTGGGAGCCGCAAACCATCCGGCAGATGAAGTTTCTCATTCCAACACGACTCTCGAGTAAGTGTCATGGCTAACTCTCGGCCCAAGTCATCGACCGGCGCGCGCCTCAAGGCAGCCGGCAGCGGGCAAGCTACCTCTCCGCGCGGCACGCGGCCGAAATCGACCACTGGCACGCGCCCGAAGGCGACCCTGGGCAGCGCGCTGGATTCTAGTGCCGACGCGGCGAAGACCGCGAGCAGCGCCAAGGCCGTTCCGGCGAACGGGGTTCAGACGAAGACGCGAAACCAGCGTCCAAGCCAGCCCCAGCGCGGCGCGGACAGCCAAATTGCGGGCCTCAATGAGCGGATTTCCGAGCTCGAGGATCAAAACTTCCTGCTCGAGGACCAGGTACGACAGCTGCACCGCGTGAAAACGATCGTCGACCTCCTGGCAGGCGTGTCCCACGACTTGAGCAGCGCCCTGACAGGCATCGTTTGGTGCTCGGAGGCGGTCCGCGGCCGAATCGCGGCGTTTGATCAGGATTTGAGCGCTGGTCTGACCGATTTCGTCAACGCGGCGGACTACGCCCGGCGGCTGGCGAGACGTTTGATCTCGATTGGCCGGCAGCGGGACGATCAGTTTGGCGTCTGCCGCCTCGAGCCGTTGGTCGAGGAAGCAGCTTCGCTTGCGGAGACGCTCAGACCTCGTTCCATCGAACTGCACACCTATCTCAATGCACCCGACGCTTGGGTTTGGGGCAATTCCGATCAGCTGCAGCAAATCATCGTGAATCTCGCCACAAACGCCTTCGACGCGACGAACGCGAAAGGCGGACGGGTCGATCTCAAGCTCGAAGAGGGCGAGATGGACGACGACGGCGAACTGCGACCTTGCGCCCGCATCACGGTGATCGACACGGGAACGGGCATGACAGCCGAGACGCTGGCCCGCGCGTTCGAACCATTCTTCACGACCAAAGGCCCTCAAGACGGGAACGGGCTCGGGCTCGTCGTCGTCCGCATGATCGTCGAGCGCCACGGCGGCCGGGTCCGCGCCCTCAGTAAGCCGAACCAAGGCACGACGATGGAAGTCGAGCTGCCGCTCACCGACGCGCCGAGCTTGAGCGAGCCTTAGCTCACCCGCGCTTGCGCCTTTTACAGTGAGAGCCATCCCGCTTGCCCCGTGCGGGCACCTACGGGATTACCGCGCGACGTGCCTACGCTGCCACGGGCGCGCTGGCACGCCTTACGCATCATCGCACACCGACACACGACCTTACTTCGTCGCCAGTTGGTTCACGAATGGTAGCGGCATGACTCGCATGAGCATGTGGGAGAGTGGAGTGCTCTTGACGCACTCTGTCGCAGTCGTTCGGCCGACTCACATGGGCCGTGTTCGACACTCAAAGCCTCACCCCAACAATCGTCGGTTTGGCGTTTTAGGGCTGTTTCCTGGGGATTAACCACACCGAGAAGACCCCGTAATGGATCCTGTAAGGATTGAATATATCAAGTAAGGGACATGCAAATAGAGCTCAGAAATGTCTTTCAGAAACTCCGCAGGACATTGTACAGACGTCCTAAGAGGGTGGGCGTGTTCACGCGGCGAGTGCAAGAGAGCGCGCGAACAAACCAGCCGACGAGGGGAGCCTATGAAGACACAGAGCTCAAAGGCTGATGCTTTTCTGAACGTCCAGTACGTTGAAATTGGTAATGGATTGTCCTTACGGGAGACAGCGCTGACCGAATCAGCATCCGGCAAGGAGTCTGACAGGACGCAGCTGGAAATTACCCGCACCGGGCAGACGGACGTGCTCGTTTCAGCGCGGATCGTCACTGCGAACCACTTGACGTCGAGCGCGTTGGCCGAATCTGTCGACGTGCGCGCAAACGACCCCGTCGCAATCGCAGCGCTGCTCTATGCATGTGCGAGGCGCGCGCGTATTGCAGAGCGCAGCAACCTGCTGATGAATCGGCAGGACGAAGCGCTCGTGCAGGGAGCTTCGGTACTTCGCCTCTTGGATTGTTCGGCCGACCACGAGGACCGGCTGATTCAGCGCGTCGATCTCGCGGCGCACTATGCCTGCCTCGCGCTCGAGCGACAGCATGCGGCGCCGAGCCCGCGTTTTCGCGCGCTGGAGGTTGAAGAGACCGCCAAGCGCTGGCTTGCCACTGCGCAAAAGTGGGGTTTTTTTCAAGCTGTTCACGCGCGCAAGCTGACGCGTCAGCAATACGTGTATGCGCTGTCGAATATCTACCAATTCGTGCGTCACACGACTCGTTTGGCGGCTCGCGCCGTAGCGCATTCGCCAACGACGGAGATGCGGAGCCACTTCATCAACCACCTCAATGGCGAGATCAATCACGAGCTCATCATCGAACGTGACCTCGCCCATCTGAATGAAGACGTCAGCTTCGTGCGTGACCATATGGCCCCCAACGGCCCGACCCAGGAATTCATGGCCATCCAAGAGAGTGCGATCGGCTACTACAGCGATCCCGTTCTTTTGATGGCCGCTCCCGTCGCAGCCGAAGGCGTAACGGCCCATTTGGACGAGTCATTCGTAACTGCGCTGCAAGACTGCATCCGTAGCTGGGACGTCGCTAGCCCGGAGAAAGCGAGCCGCTTTTTCGTCTCGCACATGCATACCGATGGAGGCGACGACGGACACTGGGAGATGACCATCGCCTTTCTCTCGAAATGCTTGGTCGACGAAAGTAAGCATCAGTTCTTCTTGCGAAGCATGCGCAGCGCGATGCGCGGAACCGAGCGTCTTTACGACTCGTTCGTCCGCGACATCCCTGCCTTCGCAGGCACTTCGAGCCCAGCCACGGACGGAGAGTCGAGGATCGGCGCCCACGGATAGCGAAAGCAGCATCACGCTAAGGAAGGGGGCAGACAATGGCAGGAGGAGGACAGGCGAAACTGGCGCGCCACGCGGTCGAAGCCACAGAACGCGCGCATCGACCCGCCGAGGTCTGCCTGGACGCTCAAGAGATTCGCGAACTGCTCGAGTTTTTCGCGCGCGAGGGTCTCAGCGGCAGGATTACGAACGGAGCGACCACGCGCAGCGCGCAGATCGCATCCGTGGATGCGACGAGAGGCGTGATGAGCCTCGAGTTGTCTGGCGACCTCAAAGGCCCCGGCACGGCGACGCTGGAGCTCTCGCATCTACATTTGAACTACACACTGTCAGTCGCCCATGACGGCAAGTCTTCACCGATCGTGCGCATCCCCGATCACATGATCAAGACGGTGCGGCGCGCTGCCCGGCGAAGCACGCCACCCGGTGAACTCACCCTCTCCTTCGAGGGTCCCGGACTCGGTACCAACGGTCTGTCTGCGCCGGTCCTGGACCTTTCGCGCACCGGCCTTTCGTTCGCGATAAGTTACGCCGAAGCCGCTCCCTATACGCGCGGCCTCGTACTGCGCTTCTCGTTGAGCACAGCGACGGGAAAATCGGCGCGCTTCACCGGCAGCGTGAAGAGCTTTCGCGAACAAGCAGCGCAGATCGTCATCGGCCTCGAGATTCAGCCCGCCGAACCGAGCGCTGCACACTTGCTCGAAGAAGAGCTCGAGAGCGCGCTCTATCCGGGTACGCGCTGTCGTGATCTCGACGTTTGGGACGTCTACGCGTCGTCAGGGTATCTCGAGCTATCTGGGAAGCATCCCAAGGACTTTGCTGACTTACGGCGCGCCTATGACAACACAGCGCGCAAGCTCGAAGAGGCGCGCGACGTGGCCAGCGTGGCTTGCTCGCCTCGGGAAGGCATTCCCGTCGCGGTCGGTTCGCACCTCAAGCTGTATCAGAGCACTTGGCTCGTCTGTCAGCTTTCCAAACGAAAGCTTACGTCCGGTGGCGATTCCAATCGCGACGCCCTGCGTGAAATCTATCTGCGTATTTACGAGACGGCGCAAGCCGACGGCGATACGCGCTGGCTTCTCGCCTACGTTCAAGACCTCGCACCGAGCTGGTCCAAGCGACTTCACATCGAAGTTCCGCAACGCTACGTCGCGAGTGGTGACGGTTGCCTCGTCCCTTTCCGCGCGCTCGAGACCCATACCGATCCAGAGCGCTTCTTTGCGTTGGCGCGTGAACGCGGCGTGCTGCCGCGCTTTCAGGTCGCTGAGAACCACGCCGAGTTGGGACGGCTGGCCGCGCGAGACCTGTACCGCATTCGCCCTGCTCAGTATCTCGACGCCTTGGATCTAACCGCGGATCGACTTTCCCTCGCAGGAACCACAGCTCGCTGGCGTCGTGCCGGTCTGCGCCGTGAACGTAGCGTGCTGATCGCCTCGGATGGCGGCTCGCGCTGCGCCATGGCGGTGCTTGAACGCGCAGAACGCGGCGCTCACCTCTATGGCTTGCTGGATTGCGTGCGCATGTACCCGCTCAGACTGGGCGGCGAGCGGGCGTTTGCAGCCCTGCTCGCCGAAGCTCATCGCTGGTATCAGCGGCGCGCAATCGAGCAGTTCGTGTGGCTCGATGAGTCCAACATGGCGCTGCCTGCCTTTGATCTGGGGTTTCGCGATCTCGGCAAAGCCACGCTCACTCTGCTCTCCATCGATCGCTTGCCGGAACTCATGCAGGGCGTGGCGGATCTGTCGTCCAAGAAACTCAAGGTGGTCAGCCCGCGTGCCGATCCGTAAAACGACTTGTGTCCGCGACGCGTGATGACATCACGTACGTCCGCGTACGTTCACCACGGTGCGCAAAAGCGCGTTTCCCGCTTCGGCGCCAACAAGTTTTTCGCCCGATTTCGTCTTGATGTGCGGGCCGAGCCACTCGGCGCCCTCGGCGACATCAGAGAAGACTTTGATCGGGTAGGGACGCCTTTGCACGAGGCGCATCGCCGTCATCACGCTGCGAGCGGTGACCGACCAGAGATTGCCGCCTTCGACGACGTGCGCAACGGCCCTCAGGATAGGCTGAAACCGCTCATAGTAACCCTCCGCTTGACGTCGCTGACTACTGTCCAGAAACGGGGTGCCGGGTTCGACCACGACCAACAGCGTAATTCCGTGCGCGCAACCCGCGGCAAAGGTCAGGGTGAAATCCTCGAGTGAGGTGAACTGGACGAGCTCAGCGTCGCCCGACCAGGTGGTGATGATGCAATCCTCGAAGGTTGCGATGCGCATGCCTCCGACTTTCACGATGTCGAGCATCTCTTGCCGTTCGGCAGCAGCGGCCATTCGTCGATCATATCCGAATCGCTCGATATGGGAAATGTCGCGCACCCGATTGGCAAGCAGACTTCACCATCGTGTTCAAGCGCAATTTTTCATGCAGCTGCCGTTGGAACGTGTTGCGAATCATTCGTGACCCATTCGGCTGAAGAGCGTCGGTTCCAAGTGACGGACGTGGTGCCCGTCACTCCGCCGCGTTTTGATTTGCAGGCGTCTTGCCTGCCTGCAAGCGCGCGGGAGCAATCTTGCGCACGATCGTTGCCATGCGATCGGCCAGCGTGACGAGCTGACTCGTCGCTTGCTCGGTTTGCTTCAGTCCCGAAGCGGTGGCGTTCGTCGCGTTGCTGATCGCCACCAGCGCCTGGGCAACTTGGTCGATTCCTGCACTCTGTTGACGCGCGCTGTTGGCGATCAGGCGTGCTGAGGAAGAGGACTCCTCCATCGACTGCGCGAGCTCTTGGATCTTCTCGCCCGACAGATCAGCGAGCTCCATTCCGGATTCACTCTTCTTGGTGCCCTGTTCGGCAGCCACGACAGCGGCATTGGTACCCGCCTGAATCTCGCCGAGAATTTCGCGCACCTGACCCGTCGCCTCTTTCGACTGCTCGGCGAGGCTGCGGATTTCGCTCGCCACCACGCCAAAGCCTTTGCCGTGTTCACCGGCGCGCGCCGCTTCGATCGCGGCGTTGAGGGCGAGCAGCTTGGACTGCGCAGAGATCTCGTTGACGGTGGAGATGATGCTACCGATTTGCGAGGTTTGATCATTGAGCTGCAGAATGCGTTCTGCGATCTCGCCAACCTGCTCGCGAATAGCGCGCATGCTGTCGATGGCTCGGCCCACGCTCTGGCGACCGCTGGCGGAGATCTGAAACGCACCTTCCGCCTTGGCGATCACCGACTCTGCGTTTCGCAATGCCTCGCCCGACGTCTCGCGTAGCTCACTCAGCGTCGCTGTGACCTCGCCAATCGCGCTCGCCAGCTCTTGCGCCGAAGCGCTTTGCTCGGCGGTCGTGCCGCGCAGCGCGCCCGACACCTCGGTGAGCTCGGAGGCGAAGAGCTGTAGCGATGCAGCAAAGCCATCGCGTTCTTCGAGACGCTCCAGGGTGGAGGACACAGCACTCGCCACGCTGCGCAAGCCTTCGAGGCGCGCGCGCGACAACACGAGCTTGCGTCGTGACCAGACCTCGATGACCGCGATGACTTCGTTGTTCGAGACCAAAGGCAGGCAAACGCCAGCGCGAATCGAGGCGGCGCGTGCCGCGACGGCGCGGGGATCGTTGGCGGCTTCGCTCAAATCTTCGACGACCACGAGCTGACGCGTGAGCCACGCTTCGCCCGCAAAGCCGCGACCGAGGCTGATGCTCGTGCCGAAGACCGCTGTTCGAAATACTTCCTCCGCCGTGCCCGCATCTGAAACCGCTCGCAGGACCCCGTCGTCGTTGCGAGCGAGGCATACGCCATAGTCCCACTCGAATGCGTCACGCACCGCTTCCATCGCGCCGCGCGCAGCTTCCGAAGCGCTGCCAGCCAAGGTGATGCGGCGTAGCACGCGATTGACGGCCTCGGAGCTGCTCGCGAGATCCTGCACTTCGCGCACCTGGTTCATGCGTTCGAAGCTCGATGACATGAGGATGGCCACGTTGCGCAACACGTCACGTCGCGACTCGGACACTTCGGCGCCTTCTTGGGAGACCAGCAACATGATGCCGACCACCTTTTGACCGAGCAGAATCGGCACGGCGATCTGCATCACGTAGCCGGCACGCGCCACCGCGCTGCCTATCGGATCGTCGCTGCTGTCCGCGCGGGCTTCGCCGATCGCGACGTCACCTCGCTTGAACGCGCGTCCCACGACGCCGCTACCGCTCTTCGCTTTGGCGCCTTTGAGGTGCTCCAGCAAGATGGGCGGGGCTTCGCCCGAACAGAGAGAGAAGCCGTGGAATTGCTCGTCCTCAGAAAGGGTCCAGTAGACGCCGAGTTCCCATCCGAACGACGCACGCAGCGCCTCGAGCGCGCGTTCGACCGCATCGATCGGAGAGACTGCTTGCGCGAGCACAAAGAGTGTGGCGCTGGTCGCCTGCACGTTCTGCGCGACCTCGTGGGCAAAAGTGACGAGTTCGTCATCGCGCTCTCGCGTGTCCACACTCCCCTGATCGGCTTTGACGAGAGCAGACATCTTGGCTGCGGCCTCCCAGGTCGCCGCCATACCTACCTTACTTTGTGCAGACTGGCGTAGAACCTGAAAGGCCTGCTCCAAGCATTCGGAAACGAGCGCTACGCCCGTGCCTGCGGCTAGATCGCGCTGGCGAGCGGCCCGCTCGAGTTCTTGAAGCTGCTGGCTGCGCGCGGCCGCGTCGGATGAAGGAGACGCAAGCGCTTCGATGTACGCCGCGACGAGCGTCTGCAACGGCGCGCGTTGATCGATCGCAAGCTTTTCGAGCGTCGGCGAGTGGGCGACTTCCGTGCTAGCGCGCGCCACGGCGGCGTGAACTGCTTTCACCGCGTCGTCAGCAAGCGTTGCCGGATCCACTTCCTTGCGCTTTCTTCTGGCGCGCGGAGGGCTACTCGACTCCGTCATGATCGTTTGTCCCTTTCGAATGTTCCGGGCTGTGCCGTTTGAATCTTCGCGAGCTGAATCAGAACCCCGGCGATTTGATCAGGATGCATGACGTGGCGAACGGCAGAGGCCGCGCGGGCGCTGTCCGGCATGCTCGCGACGACGCACGTCTCTGCAGACTGCGCGACGGTGAACGCACCGCGTTCGTACAGCGCGCGCAAACCGGCGGTGCCATCTCGGCCCATCCCGGTGAGAATCACGGCAAGAGCTCGTTCGCCCCACACGCGTGCTGCACTCGCGAACATGGTGTCGATCGCCGTGCTCGCCTCGCCGCGTCGCGTCGCCACGAGGTTGACACCACTCAAGGACAAAGCGAGATGCTTGTCCGCGGG
>WUUC01098870.1_pt1 | contig 14025 bp, 13 predicted proteins | sample 6278441 | NCBI WGS metagenome assembly WUUC01 (sample SAMN13675441, study PRJNA597444) | soil metagenome | isolation source: soil | place: USA: Washington | collected 2017-10
GTCATCACCCGGCTTGTCTGGGATGTCATCACCCGGCTTGTCCGGGTGACTTACTCTGCCAGAACTTCAATTTCTACTCTCACATTCTTTCGTGCATTATTGCTGTTCTTGTCGTGGATCATTCGTGTACCGCCCCAGGCCTTTACTTCCATGCGATCTGCGGCGATACCCTGATCCATCAGCCAATCCCTGATCAGTTCCGCACGTTGTCCGGACAGTTCCTTCGAAGAACCACTGCCCTCTTTCACGTCGGGCGCATTCAACGAAAAGAATTGTTTAGACGGACCCATGGATAAGATCCGGCCCCGGCTGTTCCCGTTGGTGTGGCCGTTAAGCATAATGCGATAGCGCGGGTTTGATTTCATCATGTCGAGAAGTCTGATGAGCTCGTACTTGGACTCAGGCATCATGATGGCTGCATCGTTGAAGAAGAACACATGATATAATGTGGCAATGTCACCCTTGTGATAACGGACCATCTCGAAGCGGGCTACGAAATAGTCACCTTCGATATCAAAGTGCTGCTTCGATGTATCCATTACAGGAGTCTTGTAGTTGATCTCATGGTGGATCTTCCGGTACCCGAAAACATCCGTGATCAACGATATCATTCCGCTGTCGCTGTTAGGGTTTGGTATTGAAACCGTATCAGACGACTTGCTGCTCTTGATCAAACGGGCTCTCTGGGTATCTACAATCTCAATATTGCCTTCTACGATCTTGTCGTTGTCATTGGCATCATAGAGATGAAAAAGGACCGGAGTGTTTTTTAAGGTCCTCGGTTCTTTGGATTCTTTCGCTTCAGGCTGTTGTTCGGGGATCACGACAGTGACCGGCTGGGATTGTACAGTGGTCGATTCAACCGGTTCTTTCACCTCACTTAATCCCGGTGACTGTGCGACAGGTTGTTGAACAGGTTGTTGGGCTTGCTGTTGAGCTTGTTGTGGTGGTGTAGTGTTTTCTGCAACGGGTGCTGATTCCTGGACAATTGCTACTGACTCGGCAGCTTTCAACGGGGCAATCCCTTCACCTTCTTTCAAAATTCTTACCCACGCTTCCGGAAACTTTCCTTTTTTCCGTACAGCGAGCATCTCATTGATGGAAGGCGTGAACTCATCGAATTTTTCAATACAAACCAGGAGCAGGTGTCGCCGATGGTCTTCAACATAAAATGCCTTCACGCCGCCTTCACCGAGTTTGGTCACAAAACCTTCGGAGTAATGGCCCTTGCTGGCGTAAGCCCCAACTACTATAAAATATCTTTGTGAGTGTGCATAGCTCGCGCAGCCGGCAAGCAGCAAAACAGTTAGAAATATTCTCATTCGTTATTTGGAAATTAAAGCCTTCAAAAACCCGGAGCCATAGCCGGTCATTTGAACCAATACGGAGGGCACAGCCAAAACAGCGACACGAAAATCTTTCACAGTCCGCCAGGCGTCAAAAAACACAGCCACCAGGTATACAATATATACGGATAAAAGAGCGGCTCCAAGTGGCCAGCTCACAATCGTTACAATTGGAATGGCAAAAAGTCCGAGAAGGAACACCGCCGGGGCAGCGTGCGTGACCTTCACCGCGCCCTTGTGAGCCCGCCCCACATTGATCCTTCCCCTCCCGAAGCTGGACACCTGGTTGAAGAACTGACCGAGGGTCGCGCGGCGCTTGTGATACACAAAGGCGTCGGCGATCAGACCAACCCTTAAGCCAAGCTTGCCCGCGCGTATGCTCAACTCGATGTCTTCGGCGTAACGATCGAACTTAAAACCTCCCGTTTTGTCGTAAGCCTGCCGCGACATTCCCATGTTGAAACTCCGGGGTTGAAATGACCCGACGCGTTTTTTACTTCCACGGATCCCACCCGTTGTCAGCACCGACGACATCGAATATGCCATCGCCTGCTGCAGCAAAGTGAACTCATCATGACCGCGATCGGGCCCGCCCCAGATGTCGAGTGGTTCTTTTGCAAGATGCCTGTCGACGATGAGAAAATAATCGTGTGGTATCACACAATCACTGTCGAACACCACCATATAATTGCCTTTAGCTTTCGCGAACCCGAAATTCCTGCTTGGTCCCGGACCGGAGTTTGGTTTAAAAAAATACTGGATGGTTAATAGCGAAGCATATTTTTCATAGACCGATTGAGACGTGATATTCGATCCGTCTTCTACCAGTACGACTTCGAAGTTGATGTAGGTTTGCTTGCAAAGACTCGCCAGCAACTCCTCCACCTCTCCAGGACGATTGTAAACTGGAACGACGATAGAGTATTTTGGGGCGGTCATTCGAACAAAAATACATATCGTTGTCCGTTGTTCGTTGTTTGTTGTTCGTTAATTTCAGACCTATGAAAGCATATATTCTCACATTTGTTCTTGTGATCATTGGAACCAGCGCTTTTGCACAGGTGAAAGACTATTCGAAAGATGTCGCCTCCGTCGACGCGATTATCACAGCCGTTTATGACGTCATCTCGGTCGCGCCCGGGAAGGTTCCCGACTGGGACCGGTTCCGGTATCTCTTCCGGCCTGAGACAAGACTGATCCCCACCCGCAAATCCTCACAAGGTGAACTGATAACCCAGGCTATGACACCTGGGGAGTATGAACAGAGCTTCTCATCAAGGATATCAACCGGTTTCTTCGAACAGGAGATCCATAGAGTCACCGAGCAATTCGGAACAGTAACGCATGCGTTCAGCACTTATGAAGCCCGGGAGAAAAAGGGCGGAGCAATCATTGCGCGTGGCGTCAACAGCATCCAACTCTTTCATGATGGAAAGAGATATTACATCGTCACAATTTTCTGGTGCGCAGAATCGATGGGGTTCGAGTTACCTGAAAAATACCTGGCAAAATGAGGCTACTGACCTTATTGGTATTCTTTCCCGCGATAGCATTCGCGCAAAAGAACTGGCAGGATGTTGCGACAAAAAATGCCGTGGCTTCATTCAAGGATTTTTATACGCTGCTGAGTATTCCCAACGATGCTCATAACCCCACGGATATCGAAAAGAACATACAGTGGTGCGAGTCGACATTCAGCAAGAGAGGTTTCACCACAACGAGGCTGAACACCCCCACGGTTCCATTGTTGCTGGCGGAACGCAAAGTGAAGAACGCGAAACGCACCGTTCTGATTTATCTCCAGATCGATGGCCAGCCGGTGAACCCTTCGCAGTGGCAGCAGGAAAGTCCATGGGTACCAACCCTCAAAGAACGGTCGGCCGACGGAAACTGGAAAGCTATCGAATACGATAAGGTATACGACAACCCCAACCCCGACTGGAGGATTTTCGCCCGGTCGACGTCCGATGCCAAAGGTCCCGCAATGGCATTCGTCGCAGCACTCGATGCTGCTGCAGAACTCAAGGTGACACCGAATTACAACATGAAAATCATCATGGACTTCGAAGAAGAACTCGGGTCACCCCGGCTTCCTGCGGCGGTCACGCAATTCAAGCAGGAACTCGCCGCCGACATGCTCATCATCTACGATGGTCCACGTCACATCAGCAATCAGCCGACACTCAGTTTCGGAGCCAGGGGGATCTGCGAGATAACGCTGACGGTTTTTGGTCCGCGCGTTCCCGTACATAGCGGCAACTATGGAAACTACACACCAAATCCCGCCATGCGCCTCGCGCAGTTGCTTGGCTCCATGAAAGATGCCGACGGCCGCGTGATCATCCCGGGATTCTATGATGGCATCACGCTCAGCGACCAGGAGAAAGCTATTTTGAAACAGGTTCCTGACGACGAAAACGAGATCCGTAAGTTCCTCGGGATCGCTGAACCCGACAAGATCGGATCGAACTTCCAGGAGTCGCTTCAATACCCGACATTGAACATCCGCGGGATGGACGCGTTGTTCGTGGGCAAAGAATCCAGGACACTCATTCCCGCTACGGCAACAGCCGAGATCGATATCCGTCTCGTGCCCGGGAGCGACCCCGAAAGACTCCTCGGCCTTGTGAGACAACATATCGAAAAGCAGGGTTACCAGATCATCGACGGCGCGCCGACGGAAGAACAGCGGATGAAATATCCGCGCATTGCTTCGTTTCACCCTGTCACGCTGTATGGCGCGTTTCAGACTCCCTTCGATTCGGACTGCGGCAAATGGCTCTCGGGCGCGATGGTGAAAACTTTTGGAAAAGAACCTATCCGTATCCGCACGGCTGGTGGGTCAATTCCTATTTCGCCGTTTGTCGTCACTCTGGGAATACCCGCGGTGGCAGTTCCCACGGTAAATCCGGACAATAATCAGCATGCCGAAAACGAAAATATCCGCGTAGGAAATTATATCGACGCAGTTAAGACATTTACCGCGATTTTGCTCGAAAAAATGTGATGAAATCACGGCTAAATCTTAAATCATAAATCATAATTCTTAAATCATTTCTATCTTGCCGATCCGATGGATCATTTTGTTGTCTCCGCCCGCAAGTACCGCCCACTCGGCTTCGAAGAAGTCGTGGGTCAGGAGCACATCACGACCACGCTGAAAAATGCCATCGACAACAACAAGCTCGCACAGGCACTTTTGTTCTGCGGACCGCGTGGTGTAGGTAAAACAACCTGCGCGCGGATCGTAGCCCGCATGATCAACGGCTTCGAAGAAAAAGCAGAGGTCAATTCACTCAACATCTTCGAACTCGATGCAGCTTCCAACAATTCCGTGGAAGATATCCGGAGCCTGATCGACCAGGTTCGCTACCCTCCGCAGTTTGGAAAATACAAGGTCTACATCATCGATGAAGTTCACATGCTTTCAAATGCGGCTTTCAACGCATTTCTGAAAACACTGGAGGAGCCACCATCATACGCGATATTTATCCTGGCTACAACGGAAAAGCACAAGGTGATTCCCACGATCCTTTCACGTTGCCAGATATTCGACTTCAACAGGATCCAGGTTTCGGATATCGCAAAGCAACTGAAGAAGATCGCCGACCGCGAAGAGATCAAAACAGAAGACGAGGCACTTCACCTCATCGCTCAAAAAGCCGACGGCGCCTTGCGAGATGGTCTGTCGATCTTCGACCTGATGGTTACCTTCTCGTCTGGCAAAAAAGTTACTTTCAAAGACGTTCTTAACAATCTCCACATACTCGATTACGATTATTATTTCAATGTGGTTGACGGACTTCTCGCTGAGAATGCAACACAGCCGCTGTTGTTGCTCGATGAGATCTTACGAAAAGGTTTCGATGGGCAGAATTTTATTGTTGGCCTCAGTGAGCATCTGAGAAATCTCATGGTGTCGCAGGATGCGCGTACAGTCCAGTTGATGGAAGTACCCGAGAGCATTCGCAAGAAATATGCAGAGCAGGCACAAGCGGCACCCGCCTCCCTCCTTCTTTCGTGGCTGAACATCTCCAACCAGTGTGATATCAACTACAAGAACAGCAAAAATCAACGCCTGACGGTCGAACTTGCGCTGATGAAAATGGCAAACGTGAATTCTGTTTTCAAATCGAACGGAAAAGGAGACCCCGCTACTGCCGAACCGGCAGGATTAAAAAAAAAATTGAACTAAAGACTCAATTGAAGGATCCTCCCGTTGAGGAACCCCTGATAAACAAGGTTGCCGAAGTTCTTGTCGGCCCCGCGCCAAAAGTTCCACCGCCACAAGACGGAAGACAGAAGGCGACATTCAATCTTAGCAACATTGGTAAAGTCACCAAGACCGCCGAAGAAGTCCCGGTCACAAAAATAGACCAGCGCGGGCCCGACAAACCGATCGACGCCGGCGTGTTGCGCAAAGCATGGGATGAATTCATAGCCCTCAGGCGGGATCAACACGCCGAACTTGCCGTGCTGAAAAGAGAGTATGTGTTATCGGGAACGATCATCACGGTCTCCCTGGTCAGTGACGTGGAGGACATGTTGATCAAGAACATGAAAACCTCGTTGATAACTTTTCTCCGCGATCGGACTGGCAGCAGTTCGCTCATGGTGGAAGGTAAAATAATCGAAATCATACAGACAGATAAAAAGCCATATACCAATAAGGATAAGTTCGAGCATCTCGCCAAAAAAAATCCTGTACTCAAGGAAATGAAAGAGCGATTCGGCCTCGATCCCGATCTTTAAGGGTTCAACAATTTTCCTGAATCCAGTAATTCCTGCTAAATTCCAAAATGCCTGGAAGCACCGCCCCCGACGAAAAATACCTCCCCGGTTTCGCGCGCTTCCTGCTCGATCATCACGTGGAGGAGCTGGTAAAAGATGCTCTTCGACTTTCGAGGGAGATGAACGTTCCCATGCTCAAATATCTTAAGCTGACGGATGAAGACCTGCTAAAAATGGCGCGGCCCTCTTACGTCGAGTTGCTAAATGCGTTCATCAACCATAATACAGCAGAGCTCATCAACCGGAACGCAGCCCTTTGGAAAGCCAACCAGGTTTCGATCATCGAGAAGGACCAGATTGTTGCCGAAGACATTACGCTAGTCGCACGCGTGAGAAGAAAAATGTTTCACAATTTCCTTCCCCGCTACACGACTGATCCTTCGAAGATGCTGGCTATTATCGATGAGATCGAAGAGTTCTTGCTTCAATACACCACGGTCACCTTCAGAACCTACACGAACATTCTCCAGGAACGGATCGAAACACACCTCGACGAATTCAGGCACAGCGACAAGCTCTTCCGGCAGGCCCAGTCAGTGACCCATATCGGCAATTACATGTGGGACCTGAAAGAAAAGAAACTCACGTGGTCGGAAGAACTCTACCGCATTTACGAGCTCGATCCGGCGACGGCGACCATCAACAACGAATTCCTCCGCGAGTTCAACCACCCGGACGATAACATCATTGTCGACACCGACATAGGAAACTGTATCAAGACCGGCGAACCATTCAATTTCTATTACCGGATTATTTTAGGAGACAGCCGTGAAAAGATCCTCCACGCCCGTGGAGAAGTTGAATACGATGGATCCGGAATACCGTGGAAGCTCTTCGGAACAGCCCAGGACGTTACCGAACAAAAGGCTATCGAACGACAACTCGAAGAAAATAAGAATTTCATTTTCAAGATCGCCGATGCAGCACCATCGATCATCACATCATACAACCTGAAAACAGGTCAGTACCTGTTCGTCAGTCAGGGTCTGCAGAAATTGTTAGGCTATTCACCACAGCATGCTCTCAGGGAAGGTATGCCCTTTTTCGTCAGTATCGTTCACCCTGACGACGTCGGACGGATCATGGACGAGAATGCACGCGCGGTCCAAACCGCCAATGTGAATGTCGGCGCAAACAACGATGAACCGATCGTCGAGTTTCAGTATCGCATGCGACACCTGACCGGTGAGTTCCGGTGGTTTCACACATTTGGCACCGTGTTCAGCCGAAATGCAGCCGGCGAAGTGGAACTGGTCCTCAACATTTCTCTCGACATCACCGAAAAGATAAAAGCCGAACAGGTACTCGTACAGAAATCATTGGAGCTCGAACAGTCCAACAAGAGTCTCGAAGAATTTGCATTCATCGCCAGTCACGATCTCAAAGAACCGCTTCGCAAGATCAGTACCCTCACGGGGCGCATGGTGACGCTCGACAACGTGAACATTAGCGAAGAAGGAAAAGGTTATTTGCAGAGAGTCATCAACTCATCGTTACGGATGCAACGAATGATCGACGAACTGCTGGCGCTCGCACAGGTAACCAGCGATCGTTCTTACCAAAAAGTAAACCTGCAGGGCCTGCTGACCGATGTACTTCAGACGTTCGATCAGAAGATGGAAGAAACCAGGGGCAAAGTTATTGCAAGCGACCTTCCTGAGGCAGTGGTGGTCCCCTCACAGTTCAGGCAACTGTTCCAGAACCTTATCAGTAATTCCCTGAAGTTTGCGAGAACAGACATCCCTCCGCACGTAGAGATCAGTCACGAGTATCTTCATGCCGGTGATATTGTCAACGAAAATCTTCAGCCCGCCGGCAGGTATCTCAAGCTTACTTTTTCCGATAATGGTATTGGTTTTGATAACCGCTTCCTGTCGAAGATATTCTCGATCTTTCAGAGGCTTCATCCACGTCAGAAATACGAGGGGACGGGCATCGGGCTATCGATATGCAAGAAGATCGTGGAGAACCACGGAGGAATTATCCTGGCAAGCGGGGAAGTTGATAAGGGGGCGATCTTTACGGTTATTGTTCCGGATAAGTTGTGAACCGCAAGTTTTACGTCGGTGAAGAACACCGACGTAGGCGCTGGGGTATTACTTGCTCCGTACTGTGCCTGTGTTGGTGTCCTTCGCCTGACCTACTGCGCCTGTGTTGGTGTTCTTCACCAACACACGAAGCCTGACTTACACTTTAACATATATCTTCCTCCTATCCATAAGATATCCCACCACCCAACAGCTGAGCATGACCCACAGCGCAAACAATGGCGAGCCGTTCATGTCCCCAGCCCAGGACTGAAAGAGGTTGACGTATATCCATCGATACAGCGAATCATCGCCGATGGGAATAGACCACATCAGTATCACGAAGACTTCAGATAACAAATAAATGAACAGCGTGTTCCGTCCGAATACTTCGAAGAAGTAAGTCCACTTTCGTTGCCCGGCGACGTCGATGATAAATATGAGTAGCGACAACACGCAAAGGTCAATCCCGACAGTCAGCAGCACATAGGGACTGGTCCACAACTTTTTGTTGATGGGGAACAAAAGATCCCACCACACAGCCAGCAACACCAGGACCACGCCGACCATCAGCATCTTGGCTATCGTCTCATAATTCTGCCCGTTGCGTTGGATGTAAAGGCCGGCTACATAACCAGCAATCACGTTGACGGTCGCGGGCAGAGTACTGAGCAATCCCTCGGGGTCGAATGCAACGCCTTCGCCGTGGTAGAGATGGTCGGGCCCGATAAGCCAAAGGTCCAGGTATGTTCCTGCGTTGCCCTCCACTGAAAGGTCACCGAAGGCTGCGAGCAACAGGCGGTAAGCGATCAGCGCAACCAGGCTAAACACCAGGGCACCCTGAACTTTCAGGTAGTGGATCACCATGGAAGCGATGAAGTAGCATAAGGCGATCCGCTGAAGCACTCCGAACACGCGGGTGTGCGAGAATGGTTTCATCTCCCAGCCGGCTTCACCAGGCTGAACAAACGGGAACCAATACATTATATACCCGAGAAGGAAAATGATGAGGGTGCGTTTAAGAATCTTAAAGAAGAATGCTCCTTCGCCCAGTTCCTCATATTTTCTTTGTGAGAAACTCATGGCATTCCCGACTACGAAAAGGAATGTCGGGAAGACGAGATCCGTTAGTGTAAATCCGTCCCAGTCGGCGTGAGTGAGGGGCGAATAGGTTTGAGAACTTCCAAGTGAATTAACGACGATCATGAGCGCGACATCCATGCCGCGAAAGACATCGAGAGACAAATAGCGCTGTTGACCTAATGTCATTGAATCGGGGCTGTTTTTTTCCTGCTACGGATAACTTCGATTATGGGGGGAAGTATCGATACGAATATAATCCCAAAAACCACATAAGTGAAATTGTCCTTGATAACAGGCAGACCTCCGAAGAAGTACCCGATCAGGAGAAAACTACAAACCCACGCTATACCTCCTATTACGTTGTAAGAAGCAAACTTCGCATAACTCATCGTGCCGATGCCGGCCACGAACGGCGCAAAGGTCCTGATGATGGGCACGAACCTCGCATAAATGATTGTCTTACCGCCGTGTTTGTTATAAAACGCCTGGGTCTTCAACAGGTACTCTACCTTCAGTAGCTTAAATTTCCCGCTGAAGGCCTTATGCCCGATGGCTTTACCGATATGATAGTTTACGAGATCACCCAGTATTGCCGCGATGCACAGCAGTACGATCATTAACCCTATACTAAGGCCCGATTCCGGCTTGGCGACGATGGCTCCAGCGGCAAAAAGCAGCGAGTCTCCCGGTAGTATGGGAGTCACCACCAAACCTGTTTCTGCAAAAATGATCAGGAACAGGATCAGGTACGTCCACGTCTCGTAATCCCGAACAATTTCGACCAGATGCTGGTCTATGTGCAGAACAAAGTCAATCAGGGATTTTATCAGCTCAACCATAAACAAAGATGCTTTGCTCGCCGAAGCTTATGCGTAGGCGACGCTTTGCTCGCCGAACTCAAGCGAGGCGAAAATAACCCGATTTTATGCCCGCTCCAACCCGTCCACCAATTCCCTCCATTTCTCCAGCTCAGGTATTCCAGGTTTCCTCAAACCGAAGAACTGGGCGATCATTTCCTTGTTGCTGTCGAACACTTCGATGCCGGTAACAACGCCGTCGGTTGTGGGTTTCTTCACGACCCAAACGCTGTCCACGAGGTCCTCGCGCAGGTGCATATTGAAGTCGGGGTCAAGGATGTTCAACCAGTTTTCCATCACACGAATGGTCATGATCTTGCCTTGGTGGATCTGGAGATTGCCACGGTTGCCCGCAAACACCATGATCGGCAAATGATCTTTCGCAGCCGTCTCGAGCATAGGCTGAAGAGACTTCTTGTTCAGCCGGTAGCTGAATGTACCTTCCGACAACACCACTGCATCGAGGCGGTTCACGCTGTGCTTGCGAAGCATGCCGAAGAAGTCATGTGTGTCTTTCATATTCTCCCAGTCAGAGAGAAGTGCTGCTTTGTCAACTTCACCGATCGCCTTCGTGGGTGCATTTCTTACCGGTGCTATTTCAACCTGCTGTTTCTGAACGGGAGCTGTGAAATCTGCTACAAGTTTATCATATGCTTCCTGGTTGCTGCCGGCTTTGTTGCCATTGGCAGCTTGCAGGAAAATTTTGGTTACGGCAGTTCCGGCTTCGTCGAAGATCTGGATGCTCTGCTGTATGCCGTTGGGTGTCGTCTGCTTCACGGCAAAACCATATTTCCATGCAGCAAAGAACACGCGCGACTCGATCGGACCGATCACTGTCGCCATCTTATGGCCGGGGCCACCCATGATATCAACTTTCTGGAACGGACCTTTGTGTTCAAGTACACAGGCTTCGTTACGGGTAAGCGACATCACTCTGCCAAGTTCCGGAAGTCGTTGTGTCAGCACTGTCCAGTCGCCTGCGAGTGCTGTTGTGTAATCGCCTACAGTTGTCGCGAGCAATTCTGCTTCGCTTACGCCGAGTTCGACCGCGCAATCGCGGATACGAAGTGTGGGTTTGTTTTTCTTCAATTGTTCCCAAGCGGAACGAAGCTCCGTTACTTTGCCTTCAATGACCTGGCTCATGCGTTTACAGTTTTAAGAGGTGATGTGAATAAGTTTTTGTCTGGTACGATATACGGACAATCGGTGCAGGGATCGTGATACACGTTGACCTTGCAGCAGAATGTCTCTTCTATGATCTTCTTGGTAAAAATTTCCTTGGGATTTCCGTTGGCTACAATGCTCCCGCTTTTCAGGAAATAAAGGTTGTCGGCAAACTGAACAACCTGGTTCAGGTCGTGTACAATCGCCAGCACGCCGATGTTGCGCTCGCAAGCATGCTTTACGAGACTGAATATGAGTTGCTGTTGTACCAGGTCGAGGCTTGATGTGGGCTCGTCGAGGAGCACGTACCGCGGGTAACTCTGAACCTCCCATACCTGCGCAAGCACACGGGCCAGTTGTACACGCTGTTGCTCACCGCCCGAAAGCGTCAGGTAATTCCTGTTTTTGAATTCACTCACGCCGGTAAGTTCCATCACCTCTCCTACCAACGACCGGTCCTTGCCGGAACGGGTGCCGTTGATCTTACGGCCGAGATGAACCACCTGTTCCACCGAGAAAGGGAATTGCAGGTGTGTCGATTGCGGCAACACCGCCCTTACTTTTGAGAGTTCAGTGACGCTGTAGCTGGAAGCAGGCATTCCATTGATCTCCAGGTTTCCTTCGTACGTCGATTCTCCTGATATCGCTTTGAGAAGCGAAGTCTTTCCGGCTCCGTTGGGTCCTGCGATAGCTGTGAACTTCCCGGCATGAACTTCCATGTTCACACCGTTCAGAAGTTTCCTTCCACTCTTCGTGATCGACAATTGTTTTGCAGCTATCATCCTACGATTTCATTTTTTCGTTTCGAGCGGATCAATAGAAATATAAAGAATGGGGTACCCACCAGGGCAGTTACTACACCAATAGGCAACTCCGCCGGCGCTACCGCCGTACGCGCTATGATATCCGACAGGATGAGCAACAGCGGACCGCCAATAGCAGATCCGGGCATTACCAGTTTGTTGTCGGAATGGAACATTACCCGGATAAGGTGTGGTACCACGAGACCAACAAAACCAATCGCGCCCGCGAGCGACACACTTGTTCCCACAGCAAGGGCAGCAAAGAAAATGATAGACTTCTTCACACGATCGACATCAACTCCCATGTGAAAAGCCTCCGACTCGCCGAGTGCAATCGCATTCAATGCATTCGTGTATTTTAAAAGAAAGAACGTGCCGAGAATAAGTAGTGGGGTCGCGATCATCAGGTTGCTCCAGCTTGCCCCGCTAAGATCTCCCAACGTCCAGAAAGTGAACATGTGCAGCTGGTTCTCATCTGCGTAAAAGATCATCAGGCCCATCAATGCTCCGCACATAGCATTCACGGCAACACCGGCAAGTATGAGCATAGCGATCGTCGAAGGACCCATTTGCCTGCCTATCTGCATCACTAGAAACGTCGCCAGCAGTCCTCCCCCGAAAGCAAACAATGAAGTGATCACCGACATCCCCATCGAATGGCGCTCGATGGCGAGAAACGATCCGAATACAATTACAATTACGACAGCCAGTGCAGCTCCACTAGAAACACCGATCAGGCCTGGTTCCACCAATGGGTTGCGAAACAGTCCCTGGAGCGCAGCTCCACTTACTCCCAACGCCGCCCCGATTAACACCGTCATGAATAAACGCGGTAACCGGATACTCATCAATACAGTCTCATGCACTGCATCGGTGGAGTATGAAGTAAACAGTCCAAGTTTTTTCAAAAAGATCAGCGCGATCTCATTCACAGGAATGAACATCTGCCCGATGCTGAGACTAATCAGAAATAAAACTACAAGTGCAATAGCCAGGCTTGTGAGTATGACCACATCTTTCTGTTCCTTCCAGATCATGGTCGTGGCCACCATTTAGTTCGCTTGTGGCGTTGAATACAAATTCTCGGCGAGTTCTTTTACGGCTTCACCGAGGCGAGGTCCGAAATTCGACAGCTTGATGCCGTCCATCACGATCACCTGTTTTTTCTTACCGGCCGTTGTCTGGTCGACACCGGTGACTTTCAACACACCTTCCACACCACCAAGGCTCTTCACGCCCGATTCGAACATGAGGAGGTAATCCGGGTTCGATGCAATGAGCGCTTCGGTATTGAGTGGCTTATATCCTTCAACGCCCGTTACCGCAGGTGTGGCATTTACGAAAGGAAGTATGTTCGAGAACGTATTGTTGCCCGCCACATCGAATGACGATGTTCCACGGTTGTAGATACACAACACCTTCGGGCTCGTCTTTGCTTTTTTTACTATTGCATTTGCCTCTGCTAATTGAGTCTCGATCTTCGCAATGATCTGCTCACCTTGCGACGTCTTGTTCAGGCTCTTTGCAATACTCCTAATCAGTTCCTTCGTTCCGGCCAGGTCGTAGGCCCTTGCGACCTCGATCACTTTGATACCAGTAGACTTGAGCTGTTGTACAACCGTACCCTCTACATAATTTTTTTCTACAATGAATAAACCCGGTTTCAGGGCAATGATACCCTCCGCATTAATGCCGGACCTGTACCCGATCGACGGCAGTTGCGTCACCTCGGCGGGATAAAGACTGGTCTTGTCAGTCGCCACGATCTTATTGCAATCGCCGAGTGCACAGACCGTCTCGGTCATCGCGCTCCCGGCGGTCACAATCCTCACATCCTGGCCAAAAGAGAGGGTTATAACGAGGAGAAATATTATTGTGAAAAGGGGTTTTCGCATTGTTTAGATTTATTCTAAATAGGGGACAAAAGAATTAACTATTTGGAATTAATCCAAAC
>WUUC01188944.1_pt1 | contig 14021 bp, 16 predicted proteins | sample 6278441 | NCBI WGS metagenome assembly WUUC01 (sample SAMN13675441, study PRJNA597444) | soil metagenome | isolation source: soil | place: USA: Washington | collected 2017-10
CCACATCCACGGCCCCGAGGGCGTCCGCTTCTACACCCGCGGCAAGGCGATCACCAGCCGCTGGCCCGCCACCAACGCCGCCGACCCCGGCTCGATGCACTTCCCGACCTCGAGCTGAGCGCGAAACCGTCTGAGTGGCCGCTATAGGGGTGTTGAGACGGTTTCGGCGAGCCTCGCAAGCGGATGTTCGATTTGATGGAGCGCGAATATGGAACTGCAGAACCGCCGATCCCTGCACGAGGGCAAGCACGTCGACTTCGTCGCCAAGCGCTACCGCCACGAGGACGGGAGCGAGGTCGAGCGGGAGATCGTCGAGCACCCGGGCTCGGTGGCGGTGCTCGCCTACGACGAGGAGTTCGCCTACCTCGTCGCCCAGCCGCGGGAGGCGGTCGAGGAGGAGCGGCTGCTGGAGATACCCGCCGGCACGCTCGACGTCGAGGGGGAGAGCGAGCTCGAATGCGCGCGGCGGGAGCTGGCCGAGGAGGCGGAGCTGCGGGCCGAGCGGTGGGAGCTGCTGCACGTCGTCTATCCCAGCCCCGGCTTCCTCACCGAGAAGGTGACGATCTTCGAGGCCACGGGGCTCTCGCCGGCCGGGGGCGAGCGCGACGAGGACGAGGAGATCGAGATCGTCCGCCTGCCGCTGGCCGAGATCGAGGCCGCCCTGCCGGAGATCCGCGATGCGACGACCGTGATCGCGCTGCAGCGTCTGAAGGAGCGGCTTCGCGGGTAACGGGGAGGCTCCGTGTTCCTCTTCTTCTCCAACAACCTCGGCTGCGGCGGCTCGCTGCTCGTCTCCGCCGTGGTGACGTTGATCCTGCTGCTGCTCTTCGGCGTGATCGAAATCGGCTAGCCGCCTGCGGCAACTTTCGCCAGCGCATCCTTCCCTCCGGTCAGGACGGGCGCGCCGTGCGAGGCGAGCACCATCTCCACCGGCAGCTCCAGCGCCGGGCGCAGGGACGCGCGAAGGTCGGCGAGGGTGATGGCGCCCGGCAGCCAGGAGGCGGGGCAGGTGTGGAGGCCGTCGCCCCTTTCCCCGTCGCCGAGGAGCGCGTCGCCGACGATCAGCGCCCGCGAGCGCGGCTCCCAGAAGAGGACTTCGCTGCGCGGGCGCGCCTCCAGCGCTCGCAGCCCGGCGGGAAGGGGATCGCCGACGCGGAAGACGTCGGTGACAGGAGCGCGGCGGGCGACCGCGGCGCGGTTGCGGGAGTGGGCCCAGATGCGGGCGTCGGGAAAGCGGCGGCCGATCTCGCCGGCAGAGCGGGCGTGCCAGTGGATCGTCAGCAGCACGTGGAGCCGGCGGCCGCGGAGGCCCCGCTCGAGCTGTCGCCACTGCTCGCCGACGAGCAGCGGGTCGATCAAGGCCATTTCCTCGGCGGCCTCGACCGCCACCGCCGCCACGTCCTGCTTCCACTCCGGGTAATAGGCGGTCCAGCGCCAGAGCCCCGGTCGCAGCTCTTCTCCGAGCATCAGCGGCGGGGGCGCCGCCGCACCCGGCGCTCCCGGTTGGCGAGGGTCAGGCTTGCGAGGAATCTCATCGTCGGCTCCTTTCGTGCCTACACCGGCTAATTAGATTTGCCGGTGTCCTACGACACTAGCTAAACTGGATAGAAGGTGTCAACTCTCCTTAACAGAGCCGATCTCGAGGCGGAGGCGGAGCTCCTGGTCGCCTTCGTCAACACCCACGACCTCGAGGAGGAGACGGACGCGCTCGCCGCGCCGGCGCAGGTGGAGGCCTGGATCGCCGAGCGCACCGGTGACTATCTGCCCGCCCCCGAAGGCGATGCGCACGCCCGGCTGCTGGCGCTGCGCGAGTCCCTGCGGGCGCTGCTGGCGACGAACAACGGCGCCGTCGCCGCCGAGGAGGAGCTGCTCCCGCTCCGCGAGGCGGCGGAGCGCAGTCGCTACCGGACCGCCATCTCCGCAGACGGCGAGCTCGAGCTGCTTCCGGCCCGCTCGGACCTGACCGGCTTCGAAGCGCGCCTCCTCCTCGCGCTCGAGCGCCTGCAGTCGCACGGCCTCGGCCCCCGCCTCAAGGCCTGCACCGAGGACGGCTGCCGATGGGCGTTCTTCGACACGACCCGCAACCGCTCCCGCACCTGGTGCTCGATGGAGGAGTGCGGCAACCGCGAGAAGACGCGGCGCTACCGCTCCCGCCGCGGCAAGTAGCCGGTTCCCCGGCCGCCCTCGCGGGTACTTGAGGTCAACCGCAATGCGACCCCCCGGGAGGCTGCCGTGCGCAGGATGCGCGTGGACTCGACCAGCATCGCTTCGATCGGCTACGAGCGGGACGTGCTCGAGGTCCAGTTCCGCAACGGCGCCGTCTACCGCTACCACGGCGTCCCCAGGGCCGTCTTCGCGCGGCTGCTGGCGGCGGAGTCGAAAGGGCGGTTCTTCAACCGGCGAATCCGCGACGCCTTTCGCTGCGAGCGCGTCGAGAGAGTCCCGGTCCCGTAAGAAATCGGGAACGGCGTGCGGTCTACGCCTAGTGTCTTCCCCGAAGGGACCGATGAGCGACGAACCGAGGCCAGCCGACGCGCGCGACGAGCGCTTCCTGCGGCAGGCGCGCGCGGCCCGCGCCGCCGTCGACGCCGTGGGCGAACGCGAGGCGATCTCCCGCCTGATCGAGCCCTACTGGCAGTGGGGGCGGACGATCGCCTACAGCCGCATCGGCGGCGTCGACGACCCGGGCGCCGACGCCGAGGAGATCGCCCAGGAACTGATGCGCCGGCTGGTGCTCCTGCTCGGGCGCAAGCTCGAGTTCGACACCTCGTTCCGCGGCGTCGCGGTGGCGAACCTCAACTTCGCGATCAAGGACTACTGGCGGCGCGCCTCCCGCACCAAATCCCGCCCGGTCGACCCCGAGGAGCTCGAGGAGGTGGAGGCCGAGCCCGGGGCCGCGCCGGCGGGCGAGGCCGCCGACGCGCTCGGGCCCTACCTCGCCGACCTCAGCGAGCGCGAGCGCAGGCTCGCCCACGCCCGCTTCGTCCTCGACCTCTCGCCGAGCGAGATCGCCGAGCGCGAGGGGATGAAGCGCGGCGCGGTCGACACCGCCATGCACCGCATCCTCGTGAAGATGCGGGAGAAGGCGCGGGCGGATGTAAGAAACCCCCAGAGGGACGCGGTCTAGGCGGTATGGCACAGTTCGACCCCATCGAGGAGAGAGCCATCGAAATGCTCGACGACCTCCATCTGGAGGCCGTCCGCGCCGAAACCGTCGACTCCGACGAGGAGCGCTTCGAGTTCGTCCTCTGGAACCTCTGCCTCCGCGGCGTGCCGGTCATCGAGCGGGTCTGCGCCACCCGCGGCAAGGCGCTCGGATTGAGCGAGCAGGAAATCGAGCTGGCGACCGAGGACGCGGCGGCGCGGATGCTCCTGCGCCTCTCGCGGCCCGAGCCCCAGCCGCAGGTCCACGCCCTCGCCGCCGAGATCGCCGCCGAGTGCGTCGAGCGCTCCTGGCCCTCGCAGGGCGGCGGCGGGCCGCGACTCTCGCCGCAGTCGCCCAAGCTCCGCCTCGTCAGCGGCCTCACCGCGGCGATCGAAAGCGGCAAGGTCCGCCCCAACGACTGGGAGAGCTCGTGAGCGCCGCCGGCGACGCCTTCGAGCGGGCCTTCTGGCAGGCCCTCGAGGACCTCAAGCAGGGGACCGAGAAGCCGGTCGAGGACTACCTGCGCCTCGTCCCCCGCGAGGACCGGCCGGAGCTGAGCCGGATGCTCGGCGACGTCCTCCTCGCGCGCGGGCCGGCGCCGGTCCCGGACGCCCCCGCGAGCGAGGGGTACAAGCGCGCGGTCGCGGTCGTCGACGGCGTGCTCGGCAGCCGTGGAACCGCCGGGATCCTGCCCGGCGCCCTGAGGGCGATGCGAAACGCGCGCGGGATCGAGCCCGAACGCGTCGTCGAGAAGCTGGCCGCGGACTTCGGGGTCGAGGGGGAGGAGGGCCGGCGCAGCCTCGCCCGCAACTACCACCGGCTCGAGACCGGCAACCTGCTCGGCTCCAAGCTCTCGCGCCGGCTGCTGGGATCGCTGGCCGCCGTCTTCGAGGTCGACCCCGCCGAGCTGCTCGCCGCGGCGCGGCCCGCCCGGAAGGAGGCGGGGCTGAAGGCGCTGCCGGCGCTGGGCCGCGGCGGCGGCGAGCGCCCGCCCCGGCGGAAGCCCACCCGCGAGAGCCTCCCCGACCCGGAGGTCGAGCTGGTCGAGCGACTGTTCAATGGCGGCCCCGACGCTTGACCCGGCCACAGCGGCGCGTGAGCTGCTGCGCGACTTCGAGCAGCGCTACGACGCCGGGAAGGCGCCGCCGGTCCCGGTCGAGCGGGTGGCGATCGCCCTGCTCGGCCTCTTCCTCGACGAAGCCGACGACCTCCGCGCGCTGCCCGGCGCCCCCGCCGACCAGGGGCGCCTCTCGGGGATGCTCGACACCGAGGAGATGGTGATCTGGGTCGACCGCGGCGAGGCGCGGCGCAGCGCCGGGCGCCGCCGCTTCACGATCGCCCACGAGATCGGCCACCTCGTCCTCCACGTGCCCAAGGTCCAGGCCGTCTTCTACGACCGGGCCGGCGACATCCAGGAGATCGACGAGGCGGCGACCGCCGCGGAGCTGCCGGCGCTGGCCGAGCGGGAGCGGGAGGCCAACCTCTTCGCCCGCGAGCTGCTGATGCCGGAGAAGCTGGTCGAGGAGCAGGCCCACGCCACCGGCTTCAACCTGCCGGCGCTGGCGCAGCGGTTCGAGGTCTCGGTCCCGGCGATGCGGCTGCGCCTGCGCTTGCTGAAGCTGCTACCTCCTATGGCGTGAAAATCGTCCACCTTTCAGATTCCCACCTGGGGCGGTGGGAGCTGCACCGCACCGACGCCGAGGGCCGCAACGTTCGCGAGCAGGACGGCTATGACGTCTTCGCCAGGGCGATCGACCGCGCGCTGGAGCTGGCGCCGGCGCTCGTGGTCCATTCCGGCGACCTCTTCCACGGGCACCATCCGGCTGCGGCGGCGCTGGGGGCGGCGCTCGACCAGATCGAGCGCCTGCGCGCGGCCGGGATCGAGTTCGTCGTCATCGCCGGCAACCATTCGACGCCGCGGAAGCGGGCGCTCCAGAACCCGTTCTCGCTGCTCGAGCGCTTCGGGGCCAACGCCGTCCACGGCGAGCCGCGCCGGCTCTCCTTCGGCGAGCTCAGCGTCACCGCCGTCCCCCACAGCCACGACCACGAGGAGATGGCCGGCTGGATCGCGGCCGCCGAGCCCGACCCGGAGGCGCGCTTCAACCTCCTCGTCGCCCACGTCGGCCTCGAGGGGCTGACGCGGGTGGGGGCGGGCGAGCCGGGGGCGGCGGAGCTGCCGGGGGAGATCCTCGAGCAGGTCGCGAGCTTCGACTACATCGCCCTCGGCCACCTCCACCAGTTCGACCGGCCGCGGGTCAACGCCGTCTACGCGGGCTCGCTGGAAAAGCTGAGCTGGGCCGACCAGTCGACCCGCAAGGGAATCGTCGAGGCCGACCTCGCCGCCGACCCGCTCGACAAAGGCTTTCTCCGCTTGCACGAGATCGAGGGGCGGCCGCGGCGGCGGCTGGCGCCGATCGACGGACGCGAGGTCGACGACCTCACCAAGGAGATCTGCCGGCGGGCGAAGGGCAAGGGCCTGGAGGGGGCGATCGTGAAGGCGCCGATCGTCAACGTCGGCTTCGAGAAGTTCGGGGCGATCGATCGCGGCAAGATCGGCGAGGCGTTCGCCCGCTGCCTCCACTTCGAGCTCGAGCCCGAGTTCGTCGAGTCTGTCTCCGGAGCGCCGCAGCCGGCGGCGCCCGCCGAGCTGCGCGACTTCCTCGCGCGGCGGGTCCCGCCCGGCGTCGAGGCCGAGCTCTTCGTCGGGCGCGGCGAGTCCTACATGACCCGTGCGGCCGAGGACATCGGTGCATGAGGCTCCTGCGGCTGGAGGCGAGGAACTTCCGCTCCTTCGCCGAGCTCGACCTCGACCTGAACGCTTCCGGGGTCTTCTCGATCACGGGGCCCAACGGGGCGGGGAAGAGCACGATCTTCGCCGCGATCGAGTGGGCGCTCTACGGCGGGGGCCGCGGCCCCGCCTCCCAGGGCGTCGCCCGCGAGGGGGTCCCGCGCGAGGAGTGCGTGGTCACCCTCGAATTCGAAGTCGCCGACCGCCTCCTGCAGGTGACGAGGATCGACGGCAAGGACGCCTGGCTGACCGACGTGGCAAGCGGCGAGCGGCTCGCCCAGACCCTGAGCGAGACCTCGCGCGAGGTGGCCGTGCGCCTCGGGCTGACCAAGGAGATGTTCCGCGGCACCTTCTACGCGCGCCAGAACGAGGTCGAGGCGCTCGGGGGCAATGACCCGCGCAAGCGCAAAGACCAGCTGGAGCGGTTGCTCGGGATCCGCCACCTGCGCCGCGCGGTGGAGCTGGCCGAGATCGACGCCCGCGAGCAGGGGCTGGTCCTGGAGGGCCTGCGCCGCGACGCCCCCGACGTCGACGAGCTGAAGGCCGAGGTCAAGCGGCGCGAAAAGGAAGCCAAGGACGCCGCCCCCGCGGTCAAGCGCTTGAAGCGGGAAGTGGCCGCGCACGAGAAGAAGCTGAAAGCGACGAACAAGGAGATCGACCGGCTCGCCGCCCAGCACGCCGAGCACGCTTCCCGGCAGCTGGAGGCCGAGCGGGCGGAGGGCGTCTTCAAGCTCAAAAACGAGGCGCTCGAGACCAAGAGCAAGCAGCTGCGCGCGGCCCTCGACGCGCAGAAAGGGGAGGCCGAGCTGGAGGGCGCCCTCGAGGGCGGCGAGGACCTCGAGGCGCGCGAGCGCGGGCTCGACCTGCTGCGGCAGAACCACGAGCGGCGCCAGGCGCTGATCGAGAAGGAGCGCGAAGCGCTCGGCGAGCTCGCGACGGCGACCGACGCGCTCGCCGATCTCGGCGCCGAGGCCGGCGCGCGCCTCTGGGAGGCGCGCGAGCAGCGCGCCGAAGCGAACGCGGAGATCGCCCACCAGGAGCGCCACCGCGAAGCTCTCGCCGGCGAGGGCGGGAAGGGCCCCCCGGCGGTCTGCCCGACCTGCCGGCGGGAGCTCGACGGATCGGCCGAGGACCTGCTCGCCGAGGTCGATGCGGCGATCGCCGCCGCCCTCGGCCGTCGCGACGGGCTCGACCGCGAGCTCACCGGGCTGGCGGATGCGGAGGCGGCGCACCGCGAGGCGCGGGAGCGGCTGATGAGAGCCGAGCAGCAGGCCGGCTTCATCGCCGAGCAGCTGGGAGATACCCCGGACGACGGCTACGACGCCAAGGCGCACGCCGAGGTCAAGGCCGCCCTGGAGAAGCGGCAGGAGATGCTGCGGCGGCTGGCGGTCGCGCGCGAGCAGGCCGCCGGGGTCGAGCTGCTGCAGAAGCAGTTCGAGGCCCAGCGCGGTGAGGTCGAGCAGGTGATCGAGGAGGTCGTGCAGCTGCGCCAGGCCGCCGAGCAGGTGGCGCCGGAGCCGAAGGCGCGGGAGACGTTGAGCGCCGAGCGCGACGCCCTCGAAGAGAAGCTCGAGGGGGCCCGGGAGCAGCTGGAGGAGGCGACCCGGCTCGCTTCATCGGAGTCCGAGGCCGTCGCCGCGGCGCGCGCCCGGCTCGAGGAGGCGGGCAAGCTCGCGCAGAGGGTCGACGAGGTGCGCCGCGAGTACGAGCTCCGCGGCGCGATCGCGGCTGCGCTCGAGGAGTACCGCGAAGAGGCGTCCCGGCGGGCGCGGCCGATGCTCGAAGCCGAGGCCTCCAAGCTCCTGCGGCAGACGACCGAAGCGACCTACCCCCGGATCAGGCTGACCGAGGGCTACTTCCTCGAGATCGCCGACGGCCGCCACTTCTACCCGAGCAAGCGCTTCTCCGGCGGCGAGCAGGATCTCGCCGCCCTCTGCCTGCGCCTGGCGCTGGCGCGAACCCTCGCCAGCCAGCGCGGCGCCGAAAACAGCTTCGTCATCCTCGACGAGGTCTTCGGCAGCCAGGACGTGGGCCGCCGCAAGCTGCTAATGGAACAGCTGCTCGAGCTCTCCAAGGGCGAGTTCCAGCAGATCTTCGTGATCTCCCACACCGACGACATCGTCGACCTCTGCTCGCTCAACATCAGCGTCACCCGCGAGCACGGGATCAGCCAAGCCGCCGGCCCGAGCAGCTAGCCCCCGCGCCGGAAAGTCGTGGTTCCTTTCGGACCTATAGGGCGACAAAGGAACCACGACTTCGAAGATGCCGGGCAGCCCGCCATCCCGTGGTTCCTTTCGGTCCCATAGGGCGACAAAGGAACCACGACTCGAATGCCGTGCGGGAGGGTTCGGAGGCGCCAGCCGCTGCTAGGCGGCAAGGGAGATGTCGTCGCGGCGGCGCAGCTGGATCAACTCGCCGCCCTCGGCCTGGAAGGGCTCGAAGTGGGCGACCGAGAGGACCACGTAGCTGTAGCCGCACCCGCAGACCTCGCGCTCGACGTCGTCGAGGTCGTGGACCACCACCTCGGACTCCTCGGCGCAGCTGGAACAAACGATCGTCAATTGCCACATACGACGATGGTGCCGCTCCCACCGGACGTGGAGGCGCATTTGGGATGAATCTTGCGGCCGTGTAGGAGCGGGCGATGCTGATCGACGCTCATCGCTCCGGGGGCTCGGGGTGGGGAGGCATCTCGAAAAACGCCTGGATGCTGCGGCCGTCGATCGCCTCCTCTCCCGACTTCTCCATCCGCTCGACGCTCTTCGCGTGGATCTCCTCGGCGGCATCGAGAAGGTGGCGGTGTGCATCGAGCAGTTCTCGCCAGCCCTGCCGGTCGAGTCGAACCCCGGAGCGGCTCAGGTGCCTATCGGTCCGAGCGTCGAAGCTGTGGCCGCCTACCGCCTCGTCGATGTCGGCCAGGATCAGGTATCCGACCTGGCGCGAGATCCGCTCACGTTCGGCCAGGCTCAGCCGCTCCCATGCCGCCGAGTCATGGCGCTCCAGGTTCGAGGCCTGGAAGCTCCCCCCGCCCGTCTCATGAACCGCCTTTGCCTTTTGCAGCTCCTCGAGGTGAACCTCGACCTCGTCCACCGAGATGCCGGTGCGGGACGAGATTTCCCGGGGGTCCCGCGGTCGTGCGTCGATCGCCTGCAGCACCTTGATCGCCTTCAGCGACTCGGGAATCGGCCCCCTGGTCAGCCCGTCCCCGTTGGCGGCGGCGCATGCCCCCTCGACCCCGAGGAAGGGAGCCAGGGTGATGTAGGTGCAGAGGGGCGCCAGGGCGGGAAGGGACTCCGGCCCCCGGTCCCGCACCTGCCGGTAGACCAGGGCGTAGACCCCTCCGGCGATCAGCTCGAGCATCAGGCCCGGGGTGGACACGCGAAGGGTCGTCGGCCCGCGCTCGACCAGCGCCCCCAGCGGCGCCAAGGCGCTGGTCCGGCGCTCCATCGCATTCGGTCCCGCCGCGTAGACCTCGACCGCCATCAACCGCGCCAGCGCCGGCCGAGTCGCGAGAAAGCCGAACAGGGCGCCGAAGCCGGCCCGGACCGCCGACGCCCAGTCCTGGCTGCGCTCGAAGGTGGGGATCACAGCGGCCGCGGCCTGGGCGCCGGCGCTGTCGATCGCCGCCAGCAGAGCGTCTTCCTTGCTGCTGAGGTTCGCGTAGAAGGTGGTCGCCGACATTCCCGCCCGGGCGACGACGTCGTCGATCCGGACGTTCGCATAGCCCTTCTCCGCGGCGACGATGGCGAGCGCGCGGATCGCCCGCTCGGCGTGGTTGGGGGCCGCGAGGGATTCCGTCGCGGCGGCGCCGGCCGGCGAGCGGGTCGCCAGCCGCAGCGGCTTCGGCGGCGGCCGGTAGGAGAGCATCAGCTTCGAGGCTTCGTCCATCAGGCGCGGCAGCTCAGCCTCGGTTCCGCGGCGCAGGCGGTTGCGGGCCATTTCCAGGATGGCGCCGACGTGGGCGGTGATCATCTCCGGCGGCAGCGCCGCTCGCTCGGCGGATTCCGCGATCGAGTGCAGGGCCATCGCTTCGAAACCGGCGACCGTGGCTTCCAGCGGCTGCAGGGCCTCAGGCCCGGCCGCGTGGGCCTCGATCAGGCACATCCGCGCCGCTGCGGGCTGGCTCGCGATCAGCTCCCCGAAGGCGCGGAAGTCGCTGCGAGCGCGATCCTCCCAGTTGCCGTCGCCATCGCCTGCCCCGGTTCCCGCCGTGCGGGCGGCGTACTCGAACGCCATCCCCAGCATCGCCTCGACCGCCGCGACGAAGCAGGCCTGCTTGTCGCCGAAGAGGTCGTAGAAGGTGCGCCGCGAGACCCCCGAGAGCTCGACCAGGTCCGAGACCCGCGTCGCCGTGTAGCCGCGTTCGGAGACGCTGGCCACCATCGCGCCGAAGAGCCGTTCACGCTGGCTCTGGGTGACCTCCTCGGCGCGCTGTCCAGGCCCCGGGGACAGCCTGCGATCCCGCAGCGAGTCCGATCTGCCCCAAGGCGTGGCAATCATCCCTTCCCCGGACCCTAGTGATCCTCCCATCGCAGCGCTGATCGTTGCGGCTACGCAGCAGCTCGGCGGCGCGTCATTTGCTAACGGTCGCGGTGGCGCTGGTGTAGCCGCTGGAGGCGGCGGTGATCGTGTTGGCGAAGGCGCCGCTGGCGGGGGCGGTGTAGGTGAATTCGGTCGCGGAGATCGCCGGGCCGCTTGCGGGGGTGGTCAGAGGCGAGCCCACCAGGGTGCCGCCGCTGGCGCTGACGGTGATGGTTTTGGCGAGGTTGGAGACGACGTTGCCGCTGCTGTCGGTGATCGCGACGCGCGCTTTGACCGCGCCGGCGTTGGGCACCGAGCTGACCGCGCAGGTGAACAGGCAAGGCGAGCCGATCGTGCCGGCGCTGGTGGAAAGGGCGCTCCAAGCGAGTTTGGCGCCGGCGCCGGTGGAGACGGTCAGCGCCAGAGGGGCCGCGGTCGAGATCGCTCCGTCGCTCGCCGTGACGCCGACCGCCTCCGCTTTGGCCAGTTTCGTGTAGCCGTTTTTGGAGGAGGCGACCGCGGCGACCCCGGCGGTGAAGGTGAGGGCGGTTGCGGCGCCGAAGCTGACGGCCGTTCCGGCGCTGTTGACGACGGTCGGCAAGGCGCCGCCGGGGCTGGCAGAGGCGCCGGCGAAGGTGATGCTCTTCGCTCCCGCGTAGGCGGTGGCGGTGTTGCCGTAGGCGTCCTGGGCGGTGGTGGTGAGGTTGAAGCCGGCGCCGGCGACGGGGGTCGCGGTCGAGGAGGCGAGGACCAGTTTCGCCGCCGTGCTCGCGGCCACCGTGACCGCCACCGCGGTCGGGGTGGTGATCGTCCCTTCGGTCGCTTTGACGCTGGTCGCGCCGCTTTTGTAGAGCTTCATCGCGCCGCCGCTTCCTTCGGCGGCTTTGGCGATCCCGGCACTGAAGTTGATCGCCGTCGCGGCGCCGAAGGCGACGTCGGCGCCGGCCGAGCTGGTCACGGTCGGCAGGGCGCCGCCGGGGCTGGCGGAGGCGCCGGAGAAGACCAGGCTCTTCGCCCCCGCGTAGGCGGTGGCGGTGTTGCCGTAGGTGTCCTGGGCGGTGATCGTCAGCTCGTCGGCGGCGCCGGCCGTCGGCGTCGCGGTTGCCGCGGCGAGGACGAATTTCGTCGCGGCCGCCGGGGCGACGGTGATCGCCGGCGGGCTCGGCGTGGTGATCGAACCCTCGCTCGCGACGATGGTCGACGTGCCGGCGCGGTAGAGCCTGGCGACGCCGTTTTTGGTCGAGGAGACGGTCGCCACACCGGCGGTGAAGGTGATCGCGGTGGCGGTGCCGAAGGCGGTGGCGGTGCCGGCGCTGTTGGCGACGGTCGGTTTGGTCCCGCTGGGAGCCGCTTCGGCGCCGGAGAAGGTGAGCGAGTGAGAGCCCGTGTAGGTGGTGACGGTGTTGTTGCTTTCGTCCTTGGCGGTGATCGTCAGGTTGGTCGAGCCGGCGGCCGCGATCGAGGTCGCGCTCGCCGCGACCGTGAACCTGGCGACGGCGCCGACCGTGACTTTCGCCGTTTTGGCTCCGCTTTTCGCCGTCCAGGTCCGCCAGCTCGCGGTGACTTGATAGCTGTGTTCGCCGATCGCAACCCCGGCGTCGGTGCAGGTCGCCAGCGCCGCCGGCGCCGCCTGGGTCGGGCAGGTGCCCGCCGGCTGGCCGCCGTCGCGGGTGACGTAGTAGGTCACCGCCTGTTCGCCCGGCGGCGTTACCGCGCTCCAGGTGAGGGCGACGGCGCCACCGGCGGACGGGGTCGCGGCGGTGATCGCCGGCGCCGTCAGCGTCGTCACCGCCGCCGAGGCGCTGCCGGCGCCGGTGTCGGAGAAGAAGGCGATCGCGCTGCCCGCCAGCGCGAGCAGGATCGCCACCAGCAGGCCCCCGCCACAGCGCTTGACGCCCCGGCGCCTCATCCGTGGGCCTGGCCGTCGAAGGCGAGGGGGAGGGTCGCTCCCTGACAGGCGTTCTGGTCCTGCGGCAGTTCCCGCAGGGCGATCGCGGGCGCCGCCACGCCCGCGGCGGGCAGGCTGACCGAGCCGCCGGGAGGAACGGTGAGCGGCGCGGTCGCGGAGACGCCGGCCGAGATCAGCTCGAAGTTGGGGTCGCTCGGGCAACCGGGCGGATCGGCCGCGATCGTGACGGAAAGGCCGGTGACCTCGATCGGGACCGGGTTGGGGTTGGAGATCCGCACCGGCAGCGGCTGCGCCGGCGCCCCCGGCATCAGCTCGGCCGGCGGCCCGCCCAGCGGCTCGACGGTGAAGCTCTGCGGGGCCAGCTGCACCCAGGCGTAGTGGGCGGCCGAGCCGTGGCGCTTTTGACGGTCGAGGGCGCGGACGGCGAAGGAGTGGTCGCCGGGCTCGAGGCCGGCGAGCCGGCGCGGCGAAGCGCAGCCCTGCCAGTCACCGCCGTCGAGGCGGCATTCGAACCGCCTCCGTCGCTGCACCGGGTCGGCGGCCGGTCCCGAGTCCTCCCCGGGGGCCCCGGCGTCGGCGCGCGGCGCGACGTGGAAGCGGAACTGGGCGGCCGGGCCGATCGAGGTCGGACCCGGGGCTTCGATCAACCGCGGCCGCGGCGGCGGCCGGAAGCGCTGCTTCTTGGCGGTCTTGTGCCCCGCCCCCCGCGGCCCCTGGTCGGATCGCGTCTGCGCGTAGGCGACCGCCGACCCCAGGAGGGCGCCGATAGCGATCAGGGCGATTGGCGCCCTGATCGCTCGGACGCGACCAGGGCGCAGGCGCCGGTCCATGGTCGAGAGGCTGCTCTCGCTAGTTGCTCGAGAGCGCGAGCGTCAGATCGGCGCCCTGACAGGCGTTCTGGCTGACGCCGGTGTCGTTCATCGTCAGCGTGCCTTTCGGCGTCACCGCCTGCCCGTTACCGGGTGCGAAGGTGGCGTTGACCGCAACCGCCGGCATCGAGAAGTCGGGGTTGCCGCCGCTGATCAGGGTGCTGCAGGTGGAATGCGCGGCATCCACGGTGATCCCGGTGAGGGTGATCGTCCCCACCCGCTGCGTGCCGCTGCTCGGGTTGTCGACGGTGAAGGAGACCTGGGAGGAGGCGCCCGGGTAGAGGGTCCCGGCGACGGTTCCTTTCAGCGTCACCGCTGAGCTGGTCCCGACTTTGGCGGTCGCGGTTCCGGAGCCGGTGCTGGTGAAGTAGGCGTAGGCGGCGGCGGAGATCGCAAGGGCCGCGACGCAGCCGATTGCCACGACTGCCCGCTTCCTCGTGATGCGGTGCATGAGTTCTCTTTTCGTTCAAAAGGTAGAGCGCTGTCTCGCTCCCGATCGGCATCTATCGGCTATTCGTCCCTGCGGCTAAAGCCAGGCGGGGAGCGCAACAGACGGCGATTGCTAACCGGTCGAGGGAGCTGCCTGCAGCTCGGAGACGTCCTGGGTGTCGGCGGGTGCGTTCTGCCGTCTCGAGAGGGCGAGGCAGGGGATCGCGAGGGCCGAGATCCCGGCGCCGATCAGGTAGGAGGGGGCGTATCCCCAGACGTCGGCGGCGCGGCCCAGCACCGGCTGGGTCCAGACCCCGCCGGTCGAGGTCATCATCGAGTCGAAGGAGAGGATCGTCGCCC
>WUUC01059737.1_pt1 | contig 14020 bp, 15 predicted proteins | sample 6278441 | NCBI WGS metagenome assembly WUUC01 (sample SAMN13675441, study PRJNA597444) | soil metagenome | isolation source: soil | place: USA: Washington | collected 2017-10
GCGGGGGCCGCGCGTCCAGCAGGTGGGCGCCGGGACCGCGTTCGGCGAGCGCGTCGCCGGGGTTGACCAGCGCGCACTCGGTGAAGGACAGGCAGCCGCAGCCGACGCAGGCGGTGAAGCGGTCGCGCATGCGCTCGAGCCTGGCGACGCGCTCGTCGATCGCGTCGCGCCAGCACGCCGAGGCCCGCAGCCAGAACTCCTTGGTCGGCGGCGTGTCCGCAGGCAGGAAGGCCAGCACCTCGCCGATGAGCGCCAGCGGGATGCCGGCGCTCTGCGAGGCGCGGATGAACGCCACCCGCCGCAACGTGGTCCGGTGGTAGCGCCGCTGGTTGCCCGTGGTGCGGCGGCTGTGGAGGAGCCCCTGCCGCTCGTAGAAGCGCAGCGCCGAGGTGGGCACGCCGCTGCGCTCGGACAGCTGGCCGATCGTCAGCTCGGCGGGCAGGTCGGCGGTCACACCGCCAGCGTAGTTGACTTGAACCTTTGTTCAAGTTCGATGCTGGCGCCATGGAACACGCGAACAAGATCCTCGTCTTCGGTGCCACCGGGAACATCGGCAGGCACGTGGTCACCGGCCTCCTCGACCGCGGGGCCGCGGTGCGGACCGTGTCCCGCTCCCCCGTCGCGGGCGGGCGGCCCGCCGGGGTCGAGGCCGTCGCCGGCGACCTCAGGGCACCGGACACCCTGGAGAGCGCGCTGTCCGGGGTGGACGCGGTCTTCCTGCTGTGGCCGTTCCTCACGGCCGACGGCATCGAGCCGGTGGCGAAGGCCATCGCGGGGCACGCGCGGCACGTCGTCCACGTCTCGGCCCTGCACGTGCGCGACGACCGCACCCCGGCGGAGAACGGTGTGTGGGGGCAGGTCGAGGACGCGGTGCGCCGGAACAGTCCTGAGTGGACGTTCCTGCGACCGGGCGGCTTCGCCACCAACACGCTCGAGTGGGTGCCCGCGATCCGCGCGGGCCGCCCGGTGCGGATGCCACACCCGCGCGCGGCGCGGTCGCTGATCCACGAGGCGGACATCGCCGAGGTGGCGGTGCGCGCGCTGACCGAGGGCGGGCACGCGGGCGAGGCGTACGTGCTCACGGGACCGGAGGCCATCACGCAGGCCGAGCAGGTGCGCGTGCTCGGCGAGGTGGCCGGGCGGCCGGGCAGGGTCGAGGAGATCTCACCGGAGGAGGCCCGCGCCGACATGCTCGCCTGGGCCGATCCCGCGTTCGCCGACAGCGCGCTCGCCTACTGGGCCTCCCTCGTGGACAACCCGGAACCGGTGACGACGACCGTCGCGGAGATCACCGGCACCCCGGCGCGGACGTTCGAGCGGTGGGCCCGCGACCACGCCGACGACCTCCGCCCGGCGCCGTCCGGAAGCCGCTGAACTCGATCGTCCACAATGGACAAGAATGGTGTTCGTCATGACCACGTGCGTTTTCTCCATGACGCTGAGAGATGGTCCTTGCCGCCGGTTTGGTGCCGTGCCAAGCTCTGCCGGCTCAACGCGAGCGCCGACGCACACCGGGGGTTCCACATGGCCGTTTCCCGAAGACTCGCCGTCGTGGTGACCGCCCTGGTCACCGCGTTAGCGGGAGTCGCCGTCCCGGGACCCGCGGCCGCCGACGAGCCACTGCCCGGCGGGCTGTACACGCCGCTGCCCTCGCCCGTCCGGATCCTCGACACCCGCGGCGACATCGGCGAGCACCCCGCGCCGGTCGGACCGGGTGAGACGGTCACGCTGGTGGTGCCGGACCTGCCGGCCGACGCGACCGCGGTGGCGCTCAACGTGACCGGCACGGGCGGTTCGGCCGCGACGTTCCTCAGCGTGTTCCCCAACCAGTTCGCGGGCACCTCGACGCTCAACCTCACCGCCGGGCAGACCGCGGCGGTGGCCGCGTTCGTCTCGCTCGGGCCGAAGCAGCACATCAGCCTCCGCAACCGCAACGGCACGGTGCACGCGCTGGTCGACGTCGTCGGCTACTTCGCCACCGGCACGGGCGTGGGCTTCACCTCCGCGCAGGCGGCGACGCGCATCCTCGACACCAGGTCCGCTCTCGGCGGCCACCCGAGCGCCCTCGGCCCCGGCGAGCAGGTGACCCTGCCCGTGCGCGGGGTCAAGGGCGTGCCCGCCGACGCCACCGCCGTCGTCGTCAACGTCTCCGGCGTGACCCCGACGTCCGACACGTTCCTGCGAGTCACCCCCGACGGCAGGCCGGGCACGTCGACGCTCAACCTCACCAGCGGCTCGATCCGCGCGAACCTCGCGGCGGTCGGCATCGGCGCGGACGGCGCCATCCGCATCCAGAACCAGCAGGGCTCGACGCACGTGCTGGCCGACGTGCAGGGCTGGTTCGGCCCGGGCAGCGCCGGGCGCTACGTCCCGCTGCCCGCGCCCCGGCGGGTGCTGGACTCCCGCACCGCGGCGGGCGGCGGCGCCCTCGGGGCGGGCACCACGCGGACGGTGTCGTTCGCGGGCACCGGCGTGCCCGCGGGCGGGCGCACCGCCGTGCTGTTCAACCTCACCGGCGTGAGCCCGACCGCGAGCACCTACCTGACCGCGTGGCCCGCGGGCAGGACGCGCCCGGAGGCGTCGAACGTCAACCTCGCCGCGGGCGCGATCGTGCCCAACGCCGCCATCACCGACACCGCGACGATGAACCTGTTCAACTTCGCCGGGAACACGAACGTGCTGGTGGACGCGGCGGGCTACTTCTACGCACCGACCTCGGCCACCCCGGCCGCGCCCGCCGCGCCCGCCGTCACCCGGGTCTGGAACGCGGGCGACCGGACCGGCGTCGCGTGGACCGCGCCCGCCGACGGCGGCCTGCCGATCACCGGCTACACGGTCACCGCGCAGCCGGGCGGCGTCACCGCCACGGTCGACGGGCACGTGCACGAGCTGGCGCTGGGCGGCCTCAACCCGGGCACCACCTACCGGATCACGGTCAGCGCCACCAACTTCGCGGGCACCTCGCCCGAGTCGGCGCCGTCCGGGCCGGTCACCCCGTCGTCGATGACCCGGGTGGACGTCGGCCCCACCGGCACCCCCGACCCCGGGGACCGCACGGACTTCCTCTCCGTGTCCGGGAACGGGCGGTACGCGCTGCTGTGGGTGGCCACGGACAGCCCGCTGACGCCCGCGGCCTACCGCACGGCCACCGACCAGGGGCGCTACGTGGTCCGCAAGGACCTGCAGACCGGCGAGATCGTGCTGGTCGGCATGACCGAGGAGCACACCCCGCTCCGCGCGAGCTGGTACTCGACCGCGATCAGCTGGGACGGCGGCACGGTCGTCTACGGCAACGCCGACGGCCCGACCGTCCTGCACGTCCACGACCTCGTGGCCCAGGTCGTGCGGACCGTCCCGGCCGCACCGCACGAGCCGCAGGCGTCCTTCCCCGCGCTGTCGCGCGACGGGCGCTGGCTCACGTGGGCGACCGTCGACGGCCAGGCCGGGCAGAGCTACCACCGGCAGGACCTGACCACCGGCGACGCCAACGTCGTCCTCAGCTGCCCCGACCCCGGCCTCGGGTGCTACCTGCCGACGGCCCCGGCGGTGGCCGACGACGGCCGCACGTTCCTGTTCACCTACCGGCCCTCGCCGGGTGCCCCGACCCGGCCGACCCTGCTCGACGCCGACACCGGCGAGCTGAGGAGCGTGCCGGAGGGCGACCTCGCCGAGGGGACCGTCCTGAGCGCCGACGGCCGGTGGGTCTACTACGGCGTCGGCGACGGCTGCCCGACCTGCGGCGGCGGCACGTTCTCGCTGCGGAAGGTGTCCACCGACCCCGGCGCCACCCCGGTCACCGTGGCGTCCTGGCAGGACACCGTCACCTGGGGCGTCCACCCGACGTCGGTCAGCGCCGACGGCACGCTGGTCGCCTACTTCCGCCAGACCGGCGAGGCGGGCCAGTGGTACGGCACGGCACCCGCCCAGCTCTACGACGACACGACGCGGCGGTCGGTCCGGCTGCCGGCCCCGAGGGGCGACGCCTACCTGGGCAGCGCGACCCTCAGCCGCGACGGCTCCATGGCGATCGCCGACGAGCGGTGCATGTCGGGTGCGTCGTGCGGTCCCACCGCGACGTTCGTGGTCTCGACGGCCGGGGTGACCGGCCGCTGAGCCTCGGTCACCACGCCTCGGTCACCATGCGACGGTCACCGTGCGACGGTCAGCACGCCACGGGCACCCGCTCGTCGGCGGCCCACTCGGCGAGCCGGGGTTCCAGCACGCCGTAGAAGTCGGGGTGCAGCGCCATGCCCGTGTGGCTCGCGGGCACCTCGACGCACTCCGCGCACGGGTCCTGGCACAGGTCCCACGGCGCGATCGTGTCCAGGCGGGAGGCCACCGCGAGCGCGGGCACCCCGGCGGGCAGCGGCGCGGCGAGCGCGTCGGAGTGGGTGCGGTAGCAGACGCCGGTGAAGCAGTCGGCGTCGAGCAGCCCCGGCACGCCCAGCTCGGACAGCCGGGTCAGGAACCGGGCGGCCCGCACGGCCCTGGGGTGGACGCCGAGCGGGTCGAGCACGGGGCTGCCGACCATCACCAGGCCGCGGACGAGGTCCGGCCTGCGGGCCGCCACCAGCCGCGCGAGCCAGCCGCCGCGGCTCTGCCCCAACAGGACTACCCGGCGCCCGGTGGCCTCGGCGTGCTCGGCGAGGCGCCGTTCGAGGCGGTCCACCAGCGTCGTGGTGCAGCCGACGTTCAGCCCGATCCGGGCACCCGCGGGCCGGTAGCCCCGGGCGCGCAGCCACGTGCGGGTCAGCGTGAGGGTGCGGTCGCCGCACCCGAAACCGGGTACCAGCAGGACACCCAGTCCCCGGCCCTGCCGCGCCTTCGCCTCGCGCCAGGCGGAATGCCGCAACAGGCGGGGGATCATGCTGAGCATCACGAGCAGCACCTGTTCCTGGCTCGCCACCCGCAGACCGGTGTTCACCCGTTCGAGAGACGTGCTGAGGATTCGCATGGGCCGGCCTCCGTTCGCGCACCAACTGGCGGAGGGGATACCCGCTGCGACCGTCCTGACGCGTCACCCTCGTGAAGCCACCCGACCGGCCCACCGGCGGCGGAAGTGTCTAGCCGCGACGGTCGCCGCCGCGGGAGAGGTCGTCGACGAACCGCTGGGCGAGGTCGCGGACCTTGACGTTCTGCTTCTGGGACTGCTCGACCAGCAGGACGAACGCCTCGTCGGCCGAGATCCCGCGGATCGCCATGAGCACGCCCTTCGCCTGGTCGATGACCGCTCGGGCGGTCAGGGCCAGCCGCAGCTGCTCGATGTGCTCCCGGGCGCTGACGTACCGCCGGGCGGCGCGCAGCGCGGCCTCGGCGGCGGTGGTGTAGAGCTCGAGCAGCGCCGCGTCGAGCTCACCGAAGCCGTGCGTCCCCTCGCCGTACAGGTTGAGCGAACCGTGGTACTCGCTGTCGATGAACAGCGGGGCCGACAGGTAGCTGCCCACCGCCGCCCTGCCCACCGCGCCCGCGAAGCCCGGCCACCGCTCCCGGACCTCGTCGACCGTGACCCGCACGATCCCGCCCGTCCTGGCGGCCGCCAGGCACGGCCCCTCGTCCGCGGCGTACTGCGCGCGGTCGATCGCGACGGCGTGGTCGTCGGTCGACGCCACCGTGACCGGGCCGCCGTCGCGCTCCAGCGAGACGCTCGCCATGTGCGTGTGCGGGATGGCGTGGACGGCCTGCCTGCACACCCGCCGCAGGATCGCCGGCAGGTCCTCCTCGTGGTCCAGCACGCGCGCGAGGTCCTCCAGCGCGCCCGTGACCTCGTCGACCTTGCGCAGCACGTCCTCGGTGTCGTGGCCCGCCATGTCCGCCGTCCCGTCCGCTCGCGGAAGGCGGTCCGTGGACGCCGGGCCGCCACGCGCCCGACGATACGCCCCGACCTGCGCGTGCCGCCGCCCGTGCCGTGACCGTGCCGCTGCCCGTGGCGTCCCGTGTGGACGGCCGTCCGGGCGCGGGGCGTCACTGATCGGCACCGGTCCGGGCGCTACGCGATGATGGACGTCTTCAAGGGCGGCGGTGGAGCACGGAGGTTGCGGGCGGTGGACGGTCAACGCCATGGTCGGCTGTGGCGGCTCGTCGTCCAGCTCGCCGAGCGCCGCCGGTTCGCCGGGTGGGCCGGGGTGGTGTGCGAGGTCGTGGTGGAGCAGGTCCCCGTGGACGCCGCCGCGATCACCGTGCGGGCCACCAGGCGCGTGCAGGAGCTGGCCGCCGCCACCGACGTGTGGGCCCAGCGGCTCGAGGAGCTGCAGTACACCGTCGGCGAGGGCCCCGGCGTGGAGGCCTACGACACCGGCGGTCCGGTGCTGGTCGCCGACCTCACCGCGGACGCGGACCGCTGGCCCGCCTTCGCCGACACCGCCGCCGGGCAGGAGGTGGGGGCCGTGTTCGCGTTCCCGCTCCAGACCGGCGCGATCCGGCTCGGCACCCTCGACCTCTACCGCCGCCGTCCCGGCGCGCTGGCGCCCGGCGCGCTGGCCGACGCGGCGGCGTTCGCGGACGTGGCGACCACGGCCCTGCTGGCCGACACCAGCCGGGGCCCGGCCGAGGTGGCACCGTGGGCCAGGGACGGCGCCCCGGGCCACTACGACGACGTGAACGTGGCCACCGGCATGCTCGCCGCGCAGCTGCACATCAGCATCGAGGACGCCTTCATGCGGCTCCGGGCGCACGCCTTCGCCCACGACCGGCCGCTGGTCGAGGTGGCCAGGTCCGTGCTCGCGCGCGAGCTGGACCTCGACTCCCTCCTGGACTGAGGTCCTCCCCCGTCTCGTCAGGCAGTCCGGAGCGGCGCGGCTTTATGCTGTTGCGGTGACACCCGCGCCGGAACAGGTCAGTGACATCGTCAGTGACACCGTCGCCGCCATCACCGGGCGGCTCGCGGCCCGCCATGACGGTCTGACGATCCTGCACTCGGTCACACAGGCGTGCCGGAGCCTGCTGGCCGCCGACGCCACCGGGGTGCTGATCGCCGACCCCCGGGGCGGGATCGAGATCATCGCCGCGTCCGACGAACGCGCCCGGTTCGCCGAGCTCCTCCAGGCGCAGACCGAGGAGGGCCCGTGCGTGGACTGCATCACGGGCAACACCCTGGTGGTCAGCGCGGACCTCGAGCACGACCGCGAGCGATGGTCCCGGTTCGTCCCCTCGGCGATGGAGGCCGGGTTCCGCTCCCTGTACGCGTTCCCCCTGCGGCTGATCAACCGCGCGGTCGGGGGCGTGAACCTGCTGTACACCAGCCACACCGAGCTCACCGACGCCGAGGTACGGCTCGGGCAGGCGCTGGCCGACCTGGCCGTCCTCGGCCTGACGCAGGAACGCGACCAGCGCCGGGTCGACCGCCTCGCCGAGCAGACCCTCACCGCGCTCAACGACCGCGTCCACGTCAGCCAGGCCGTCGGGGTGATCGCCGGTCTCCTGGACGTGTCGTCGGACGCCGCCCGCGCCCGGCTCACCGCCCACAGCACCCACAGCGGCCGGTCGCTCAGCGAGCTGGCCCGCGCCGTCACGGACGGGTCGTTCGACCCGCGCGTGCTGGCTGCCGAGGACGCGGCGCCCGAGACGGGCTGACCGGTCCGCCGGGCCGGACCGCCGGGTTCCCCGACACCGCCGACACCCGGCCCCGGCCGTCGATCTCGCACGTCACCGGGACGTGGCGGACCGCGAAGGCCGTGCTCAGCGGGCCGTCCACCGGCTCGACGACCACGCGGGCGACGCGCAGCAGGGTGATCACGAAGTCCGTCACCTCGTCCTCGCCCCGGCGGACGACGGCCAGCACGCGGTCGCGGGGCAGGCCCGCGGCCCGCTCCACGAAGCCGGGCAGCGCGTCGGCGCACGCGCGGCTGCCCGTCGAGAAGAAGCCGACGAGCGTGCCTTCCCCGAGGTCGTCCCTGGTCAGCTCCGTGCCGTCGACGGTCGTGGTCGCGAAGTCGGGCACCGGCGCTCCGTCGCCGAACGCGGGTAGACGGCGCCGGGCGCGGGCCACGAGCGGGACGACGCGGTCGAGCGCCACCAGCACACCGAGCAGCACGACGGCTGTCACCAGCAGTACGACCATGCCCGCTCCTCGCCCGTGCCGTCCTGGCGCCCCCGTCCCGGACCTGCGCGGACGCGGAAGGGAATCACCGATTGCTCCCACCGATTTCCCGGCGCATTCGCGGTCAAACGGAAAGAGTGCGCCGACGTGGGAACTCAATACCCGGCACGCTGTTCCGATCATGGCCGGAACCGTGTTTCGGTCCGGGCGGCGGCGGGGTATCCCGGCGGAATGGATGAAAAGGCCCTGCTGCACACATTGACGAAGGTGGTGAACACCCTCGCGGCCGCGGGTATCGACTTCGCGGTGGCAGGCGGGTGTGCCGTGTACGCCCGTGGCGGTCCCCCCTCGGACCACGACGTCGACGTGTTCGTCCGCGAGGAGGACGTGCGGACCGCGCAACAGGTGCTCGTGGACGCCGGGATGCGCCGCGAGGAGCCGCCGGAGGACTGGCTCACCAAGGTCTACGACGGTGACGTGCTCGTCGACCTCATCTTCCGGCCGAACTACCGGTCGAACATGTCCGAGCTGCTGGCACGGGCCGAGACGATGCGGATCGGGCCCGCGCTGGCCCCCGTGGTCACCGCGACCGACCTCATGGTGGACAAGCTGCTGGTGCTCAACCCCCACCGCTGCGACTTCACCCCGCTCCTGCCGATCGCCCGCGACCTGCGCGAACAGGTCGACTGGGGCCGCGTCGCCGCCGAGACCGCCGAGTCGCCGTACGCCCGGTCGTTCCTCGTCCTGGTCGAGGAGCTCTCCGTGGCCGAGGTGGACCTGACCGACGTGGACACGGCCGACGCCGAGCTGGCCGACGTGGAGCTCGCCGACGCCGAGCTCGCCGACGCCGAGAGGAGCACGACATGACCGACGAGAACCCGCAGTACCTCGTCGCGCACGTGCGCCGCGCGCTCGCGGAGGACCCCCGCACCGCCGAGCAGGGCGTGCGCGTCAACGTGCGGGGCGACCACGTCCACCTCTCCGGCGAGGTCGCCACCGAGCAGCGCCTCGCCGACCTCGAGCGGGTGCTCACCGAGCTCGTGCCGGACGTGGAGCTGCACAACGACGTGCGGGTGTCCGACACCCGCGAACCGGTGCGACGGGAGGAACTGCGGTGATCCGGATCGCTGCCGTCGGGGACGTGCACCTGGCCGAGGACGCCAGGGGGCAGCTGCGGCCCGCCCTCGACAACCTGGGCGAGCACGCCGACGTGCTGCTGCTCGCCGGGGACCTGACCCGCCACGGCACGCTCGAGGAGGCCCACGTCGTCGCCGACGAGTTCAGCGAGCTGCCGGTGCCGGTGATCGCCGTCCTCGGCAACCACGACCACCACAGCGACCTGGGCGACGACATCGCCAAACTGCTGGAGGACCACGGCATCCGCGTGCTGGAGGGCGACGCGGTGACCCTCGACGTCGACGGCACGAGCCTCGGCGTCGCGGGGGTGAAGGGCTTCGGCGGCGGCTTCGCGGGCAAGTGCGCGAGCAACTTCGGCGAACCCCAGATGAAGGCCTTCGTCGCCCACACGATCGAGCGCGCCGACCACCTGCGGTCCGCGCTGAAGACCCTCGACACCGACGTGCGCATCGCGCTCACCCACTACTCGCCGATCCCGGAGACCCTCCGCGGCGAGCCACCGGAGATCTACCCGTTCCTCGGCTGCTACCAGCTCGCCGAGGTCATCGACGAGTGCGACGTGGACCTCGCGATCCACGGGCACGCGCACTTCGGCTGCGAGCAGGGCGTGACCCCCGGCGGCACGCGCGTGCGCAACGTGGCCCAGCCGGTCATCCGCAGCGCGTTCGCCACCTACGGGCTGGGTGCCTGAACCACGGCCGCCGCCGCGCGGACCTCCCCACCCGGGCCCGTCCCCGGCTACCGTGAGGAAGGAACGGCACACGAGCTGTGGAGGCGTCTATGCGTATCGCGATCCTGCTCTTCGACCGGATGACCGCGCTGGACGCCGTCGGGCCCTACGAGGTCCTGCGTTTCGCCCAGGACGCCGAGATGGTGCTGGTCGGCAAGCGGGAGGGCGAGATCCGGGCCGGGGCGGGGACCCTCGGGCTGGTCGTGGACAAGACGTTCGCCGACGTGCCGGCCGCCGACATCGTGGTCGTGCCCGGCGGTCCGGGTCAGGTGGACCTGATGGCGGACGACGAGGTCCTCTCGTGGCTGCGGCAGGTGGACGAGACCAGCACCTGGACCACCTCGGTGTGCACGGGTTCGCTGGTGCTCGCCGCGGCCGGGCTGCTCACCGGTCGCAAGGCCGCGACGCACTGGCTGGCCATGGACCAGCTGCCCGCGTTCGGCGTGACCCCCACCGAGCAGCGCGTGGTGTTCGACGGCAAGTACGTGACCGCCGCCGGGGTCTCCGCCGGTATCGACATGGCACTCGCGCTGGCCAACCAGGTCGCGGGAGACGCTGCGGCACAGGCCATCCAGCTCGGCCTGGAGTACGACCCGCAGCCGCCGCACGACGCGGGCTCCCCCGTCAAGGCACCGGCGGAGCTGGTCGCCAGCATGCGGGAGAACAGCCGCTTCTTCCTCCAGGGCACCTGAGGCGTCAGTCCCCGGCCTTCGCCGTGACGGCCTCCGACGTGACGGCGGCCGGGGACTCCTCGACCGGCGGCCGCACCCGGCGCGGGCCGGGGAAGAACCGGTTCACCTCGGCCTGGTACTGCCGGTAGGCGGGCCGCTTGAGGACGCTGTAGTGCTCGGCGGGGACCGCGCCGGAGTAGAAGACCATCACCGTGTAGATGGCGCGCACCAGGAAGAGCAGGCCCAGTAGGACGATCACCCACGTGACCACCGGGGTGCGGTCGTAGAGGGCCACCGCCGACGGCACCGCCAGGAGCACCGCGGCCGTCCACTGCAGCCACTGCCCGAAGTAGTTGGGGTGCCTGCTGAACCGCCACAGCCCGACGTCGCAGACCTCGCGGCTGTCGCTGGCGTACCCGCCGAGGAACCGCCCCTTCTGGACGTCCGCGACGCTCTCGTACAGGTAGGCCACGACCCACACCGCGATGGCGGCGATCTCCACGGGGTGCAGCCCGCCGCGCGGGTTGGTGGCGATGATGATCGACGGCAACGCGAAGTAGGACATGTTGGCCGTGGCCTGGACGCTGATCTCGTACTGCAGCGACAGCCGCTCGCTGCGCAGGCCCGCCTTCTCCCACACCAGCCGCTGGTACTGGTAGCGCGGGAACTCCTCCTTGAGCCAGCCCGGCTTGACGACCAGGAAACCCCAGTACATCAGCCGCGCGCCGACGAGGGTGAACATCCCGGCCGCGACGACCGTGAGCGGGGTCAGCTCCTCGGCGAAGACGAACCCCTGGACCCCGAGCGCCAGCACCCCGGCGGGCCACGCGAAGTCCACGTACGACATCTTCCCGGTCCGCCAGGCGGGGATGAACGCCGACGGAACGAAGATCGCCAGCTGGACCAGGACGTTCCAGAGCGCGAACTCACGCGTGGGTGGGTTGACCACCAGCGCCACCAGGCAGATCAGTACCGCCACGCACCACACGACCCGTTCACGCATCGCCTTCTCCTCACGGCTGCTGCCCCGTGGGAGACGTTAGGTCCCGCCCATCGCCACCCGGTTGAGCCGCACATGACCGACGCGCTCGCACCGGGCCGGTGGGCGGCGCCGGCCGGGGGTGGGACCGGCCGGCGCCTGGATCACCAGCGGTCGGAGGTGACGATCCCGACCAGCTGGTCCGCGGTCAGCGGCGGCTGCTGGGCGAGGACGTCGCTGCTCCCCTTGGGCGAGCGCTGGTTGCTGATGTGCATGAGGATCTCGACGCCGTCGGGGCGGATCAGGTCGACCTGGAAGGTGACCCCGCCGGTCTCCAGCGGCATCCGCTGGACGGCCAGCGAGGAGCCGTCGGCGAGGGTGGTCACGGTGCAGTCGGGCTCGGCGGAACCGTCGGCGCACCAGGCCTCGGTGCCCGGGTCGGACTGGTAGATCTGCAGGTCGAAACCGCCGGTGACCCCGTAGGCCGTCAGGGTCCCGCTGATGGCCGCCCCGTTGATCTCCGTCCCGGGCTGCGGGGGCTGTGCCTGCCCGTTGCCCCCCGTGGGACCGGGGGGAGCGACCAGACTCACCGGGTGTCCCGTGTCGGTCACGACGAACGTCGCCGTGTCGCCGAGGACGACCTGGAACCTCGCGGCCAGCTCCTGCGGGTCGGTCGTGACCGGCGAGCGCGGCCCGGCCTCGGTCGGCGGCGGGGCCGACTCGCGCACCGGCCGGTCCGCGGTCCGCGTGCCGGCGCCACCGCCGTCCCGCGCGAGCAGTGCCACGCCGGTCACGAGCCCCGCCGCGACGGCGACGGCGGCGGCCACCGGCACGAGCCGCGACGACGGGCGCCGCACCGCGCGGGACGGGAGCCCGGCCGGCGTCCCGGCGGTGGCGATGTCGGCCCGCCGCTCCAGCTCGGCGAAGGCGTCGGTGAGGTTGCGGAGGTCGCTCATGTCATCTCCTGGTAGGTGCGGGGGTTGGTGGTCAGGTCGATCCGCAACGTGGCCAGCGCCCGCGAGATCTGGCTGCGCACCGTCGTCTCCCGGCAGCCGAGCTCGGCGGCGATCTCGGCGTCGGGCAGCCCGGCGTAGTAGCGCAGGACCACGGCCGCCCGCTGCCGCCGGGGCAGACCGGCGAGCCTGCCGATCATCGCGTCGCGCTCGGCGCGCTCGTCGGCGCCGTCGCTCAGCCGCGCCGCCGCGGGCTCCACCTCCGCCCGCGGCGTGGTCCGGGCCAGCCGCCGGTGCCAGGACAGGTACTCGTTGACCACCATCCGCCGCACGTAGGCGTGCGGCTCGGCCATCCGCGAGATCCGGTCCCACCGCTCGTACGCGCGGCACAGCACGTCACTCACCACGTCCTCGGCCAGCCACGTCCGGCACGTCAGCACCGTGGCGAACCGCATCAGCGCCGGCCGCTGCCGGACCACGTACTCCGCGAACTCCATCGGCCACTCCCGATCCCGCCACTCGACCTGTGATTGCACCCCCTAACGGCGCAGCCGCCCGATCTGCTGCACGCCGGCACGGGAAAGTCCCCGGCCGCTCACGCGTCCTGCGGGTACCAGCGGAGCTCGACGGAGTTGCCGTCCGGGTCCTGGACGTAGACGGAGGTCGCGGTCCCGCGGGCACCGCCGCGCCGCACCGGTCCCTCGAGGACGGTGAAGGTGCCCGCGTCGAGGACCTCCTGCCAGTCGAGCGGGGCCACGACGAGGCAGAAGTGGTCGACGTTGGTCTCGCCGCGGTCGCGGGCGACCAGGTCGATGATGGTGTCCGGCGAGACGCGGGCGGAGGGGAACGGCACCTCGCCCGCGCGCCACCGGTCGGCGTCGACGGGTTCGAGCCCGAGGGTGCCGCAGTAGAACTCCAGTGATCGTTCGACGTCGGCGACGTTGAGGACGAGGTGGTCGAATCCGGTGACGCGCATGGTGATCAGGCCTTCTCGAGGTCGGTGGCCCGGCGGGGCCGGGCGGTGAACGGGGTGGGGTCGGTGTCGTCGGTCGTGCTGGTCCTCAGCGCGGTCTCGTCATGGGTGCCTCCCGTGGGTGGTGGTCCGACGTGTCCACGATCTCCCGGTGGCGACCCGGTACCAAGCCGTGATCGGACTACGATCGTTGACGCGAATTCAACGATCCGGGAGCGGGTGGATGCTGGAACGCCACGAGGTCGAGACCTTCCTCGTCCTCGCCGAGGAGCTGCACTTCGGGCGCACGGCGGAGCGGCTGCGCGTCACGACCGGCCGGATCAGCCACGTGGTCAAGAAGCTGGAACGGCGGATCGGCGCGCCGTTGTTCGAGCGCACCAGCCGCGTCGTGCGCCTCACCCCGATCGGGCGCCGGCTGGCCGACGACCTCACACCGCTGGTGTCCGCCATGGCGGAGGCGGTGCGCCGCGCGGTCGACGCGGGGCGGGGCGTGACCGGGGAGCTGCGGGTGGCGTTCGTCGGCCCGGACACCGCGCCCGCGC
>WUUC01183585.1_pt1 | contig 14020 bp, 9 predicted proteins | sample 6278441 | NCBI WGS metagenome assembly WUUC01 (sample SAMN13675441, study PRJNA597444) | soil metagenome | isolation source: soil | place: USA: Washington | collected 2017-10
GGTAGCCAATTTCTCTAGTCAATTTGCTGGGTTAACTATCAAACCTTGGATAGGCAGTTTCGTTTTTTCTGCTTTATTTGGATGTCTTGTTTATTTGGGAACAGGTGTAGTCGATTATTTTAATCGTTTTTTAATGATGGGACTTATCCTTTCTTATGCTGTTTTATTGGCGATGGGGGCTAAACACATAGACTTCTGTTTATTAAAGGATAGGGAATGGAATGCAATGACAGAAGTTTTTCCGGCAGTGATTATTTCGTTTGGTTATCACAATCTGATTCCAAGTCTTCATACTTATTTTAGAGGAGATAGGCAGGTATTAACATGGGCTATTTTGATTGGAAGTGTCATTCCTTTATTGATCTATTTAGTCTGGGAAGGGCTCATTTTAGGTCTTGTTCCAGCAGATTATTTTAAAAATGCTTTAGATGAAGGTGCCATTGCCACTCAAGCGTTGAAAGAGGTGATAGGTGCTTCTTGGATTTTAGACGTGGCTCAAATCTTTGCTTTTTTTGCCATCGTCACCTCTTTTTTAAGTGTTGCATTGAGCTTTGTCGATTTCTTAGCTGATGGACTAAACATTAAAAAAACAACTCTTGGAAAAGGGATACTTGTGAGTTTAGTGATTGGTCCTTCCTCCTTATGTGCTCTTTTTTATCCAACTGTCTTTTTAACTGCGTTAAATTATGCAGGAGGATTTGGTGCCGTGATTCTTTTTGGAATTTTACCCGCTTTAATGGTGTGGATAGGACGCTATCGATTAAAAATTCCATCGACTCCACTTGTACCTGGCGGCAAAGTGGTTTTAGCTTCCGTGATTGCATTTGCTATTTGGATTATTTTATTGCAAATTTTTTAACGATTGATAAAAGCGAGAATATAAAAGACATGAATCGATTGGTTGGAGGAATTTTATTAGTTGCTGGGACAACAGTTGGAGCTGGCATGCTTGCTTTACCTATTGTAACAGGAGCTGCGGGTTTTATTCCTTCGTTGGTTCTTTTTATCCTCTATTGGCTCTATATGACCTTTACTGCTCTTTTGATCTTAGAGGTTAATCTGTGGATGAATAAGCAAACAAATCTGATCACAATGGCGAAGGAAACCTTGGGAAACGCCGGACAAGTTGTGAGTTGGGTGGTTTATCTTTTTCTGCTTTACACTTTAACAACAGCTTATATTGCTGGTAGTACGTCGATTTTTTTAGATGCGATTGATGCTTTTACAGGACTTTCTTTACCTTTTTGGATGGGTTCTAGTTTACTGTTAGCAATGTTTAGTTTAGTTGTCTACAAGGGAACTCTGTTAGTGGATTATATCAATAGATTTCTCATCCTTGGATTAGCCATCACCTATATCCTGATGGTGATGTTCTTAACATCTCATGTACAGCCAACTTTATTAGAGCGGATGCATTGGCCTGCACTGGGAATAGCTGTTTCTATCGTTTCGACTTCATTTGGATTCCACATCATCATTCCTACTTTGACGAATTATTTACACCGCGATGTCAGCAAATTGCGTCAAGTTATTTTGATTGGAAGTGTCATTCCCTTAATTGTTTATATTGTTTGGGAGTTGTTAATACTCGGGATCATCCCTTTAAAAGGGCCCCATGGATTAATCGAAGGTTATCAAAAAGGAGTAGATGGAGCGACCTTGCTGAGTCAAGTCTTGGAAAACTCACAATTAGCTATTTTGGCTCGTTCCTTTTCTTTATTTGCGATTATTACTTCCTTTTTAGGTGTTTCTTTGAGCTTGTCTGACTTTTTAGCTGATGGCTTAAATATTAAAAAGACACGTCAAGGACGAATATTTCTCTATCTATTGACATTTCTGCCCCCTTTGTTGTTTACTTGGACCGATCCTAGAGTCTTTTTGCATGCTTTAGAATATGCAGGAGCCTTTGGTGTTGTGACTTTGCTAGGCCTTTTGCCTGTGTTAATGGTTTGGAAGGGACGCTATGTTCAACACCGTCAATCTAGTTTTACAGTTCCGGGAGGAAAAGTAGCATTAATCATTGCTTTAATCCTTTCTTTGGGTGTCATTGGTCTAGAGATTCTCAATAAAGCAGGCTGGTTAGTCCATTCTTAATTTTGAACAGGTGAGTATAAGGATGACAGAAAAAAAACGGATATTAACAGGAGATCGACCAACAGGTCGTTTACATTTGGGACATTATGTAGGTTCTTTAAAAAATCGTGTCTTGTTGCAAGAGACTTATGAGTGTTATTTCATTTTAGCCGATTTGCATACGTTGACGACAAAACCAGCTAAGGAAGAGATTGTATTGATTCGTGATCACATTCGTGAAATGGTTCTCGATTATTTAGCTTGTGGAATTGATCCACGAAGATCAACAATCTACCTACAATCTGCTGTTTCTGCTGTCTATGAAATGAATTTAATTTTTGAAATGTTGATCTCATTTAATCGCTTAGCGGGTCTACCTAGCATTAAAGAAATGGCTAAGAATGCTCATCTGGATCCAGAAAGTATTCCGTTTGGTCTGATTGGATATCCAGTTCTTCAAACGGCCGATATTTTAATGCCCCGGGCCCATCTTGTTCCAGTTGGAAAAGATAATGAAGCACATATTGAGTTGGCGCGCGATATTGCTCGTCGATTTAATCAATATTATGGAGAGGTTTTTCCATTGCCCGAAGTCCTGCTCGGTGAAACCCCAACTCTTATCGGGACAGATGGAAAAGGGAAAATGAGCAAATCAGCCCATAATGCTATTTTTCTTTCCGATGATGGACAAATGGTCGAGAAAAAGGTTAAAGGGATGTATACAGATCCGAAACGAGTTCGTGCTGATGTGCCAGGAACCATACAAGGAAATCCTGTTTTTATTTATCACGACATTTTTAACTCGAATCACGAAGAGGTGGAAGATTTAAAAATCCGTTACCAAGAAGGAAAAGTGGGAGATGTAGAAGTGAAAGAAAAATTGACCGCGGCTCTCAATCAGTTTTTGAATCCAATCCGACAAAAACGTCAAGAATTTGCAGAAGAAAAAGGATTGGTTGAAGAAATCATTTATGAAGGGACGGAAAAAATGAAAGAGATTTCTCAGGCTACTCTAAAAGAAATGCGAAGTGCCATGGGTATTGGAGGAAGTTGGAATAAAATTTCTCGTCTAGCTCGAGAAAGACGTGAGAAAATCAATAAGCTATGTTAAACTAAGAATAAGAAATCCATTATAATGGATTGATTATAAAGAATATGGAAAAACAAAAACTTTTTAAACTTCATACAAATTTTGAACCTAAAGGAGATCAGCCTGAGGCAATCAACAAGCTAACAGCTGGTGTTTTGCAAGATCAAAAAGCTCAGGTCTTATTAGGCATTACGGGTTCTGGAAAAACATTTACAATGGCCAATGTCATTGAGAAAGTGCAACGTCCAGCCCTTGTGCTGGCTCATAATAAAACGTTAGCGGCTCAGCTTTATCAAGAATTTAAATCTTTTTTTCCAGAAAATGCTGTTGAGTACTTTGTTTCTTATTACGATTATTACCAACCAGAAGCCTATATTCCTCGTACAGATACCTATATTGAAAAAGACATGGCAATTAATGACCAGATTGACAAAATGCGCTTAAGTGCCACACGTTCTTTGTTAGAGCGCTCCGACGTGATTATTGTTGCATCTGTCTCTTGTATTTATGGTTTAGGTTCTCCAGAATATTATAAAGGAATGAATTTGACGTTATCTATTGGGCAGAACCGTCGTCGTGATGATATTCTTCTTCATTTAGTTGAAATGCAGTATAAACGGAATGATTTTGAATTTGCTCGGGCAACTTTTCGGGTGCGAGGAGATGTGCTAGATATCTTCCCAGCTTATGAAGAGGACCTAGCTGTTCGAGTGGAAATGTTTGGAGATGATATTGAACAAATTAGCGAAATCGATCCGTTGACTGGAAAAATTAAAAAACGAATTCCAGCGATTACCATTTATCCAAGTTCTCATCACGTGACACCTGAAGAAGTTCGCTGGCAAGCCTTGCAAACAATTCGGGAAGAATTGGATGAACGTAAGCACTTCTTTGAAAATGAAAAAAAACTCCTAGAACTCGAACGAATTCAGCAACGAACCCTCTATGATTTAGAAATGATTCGAGAAGTTGGGACATGTAAAGGAATTGAGAACTACTCCAGACATTTTAGTCGACGATTACCTGGAGATCCCCCTCCTTGCTTACTCGATTACTTTCCATCTAATTATTTGTTATTTATCGATGAATCTCATCAAACACTTCCTCAAATGCATGCGATGTATAATGGAGATCGAGCTCGTAAACAGACACTCATTGAGTTTGGATTTCGGCTCCCTTCTGCTTATGATAACCGCCCTTTAAGATTTGAAGAGATTTATGAACGAATCAATCAAGTCGTTTATGTCTCTGCTACTCCTGGAGCATGGGAAGTGCAGCAAGCGGGTGGAGAAGTTGTTGAACAGGTCATTCGACCTACCGGGCTTTTAGATCCATTAGTAGAAGTGCGCCCTGCCTCTGGACAGGTGGACGACTGCTTAGCTGAGATTCGGGCACATGTTCAAAAAGGAGGACGTGTCCTTGTGACGACTTTGACAAAGAAATTAGCTGAGGAATTGACGACTTATTTAAATGATCTCAATGTCAAAGCCAAATATTTGCATTCCGATATTGATACAATTGAGCGGGTACAAATCATCCGTGATTTACGTTTTGGAGAGTTTGATGTTCTGGTAGGAATCAATTTACTCCGAGAAGGTCTTGATATTCCAGAAGTTTCTCTAGTTGCCATTTTAGATGCTGACAAGGAAGGATTTTTGCGAAGTGAAACGTCTTTGATTCAAACATGTGGTCGTGCAGCACGAAATGCAGAAGGACGGGTGATCATGTATGCCGACAAAATGACTGGATCGATTAAACGAACAGTTGACATTACACAAAGAAGGCGTCAACAACAGGAAGAGTATAATCAAAAGCATGGAATCACCCCCCGCACTGTGAAAAGAGAAATTAGTGTGTTAGTTGAGGAAGCGGTTAAATATTCCACACATCTGTCAGAAACAGCATTAATGGCTGCAGAAGAACCTCATCACTATTTAACAATTGAAGAAGCTCGTCAAAAGATTAAAGAGTTTGAAGTAGAAATGAAGAAAGCAGCAAAAGACATGCGATTTGAAGACGCGGCTTATTTTCGTGATCTCATGCGTCAATACCAACAAATTGAGATGAATTTAGCTTAGAGCTTAAGGGGTCGCAATTGTGCTAATTCTTTCAGAGAATTAGCATTGCAGGCCTGATCCCTTAAGCTCTTGCAGGAAGTTCGGCTCCTATGACTTCGACAATGGCTTTACCTAAACGATTTCCCATTCTTGCACATTCTTGTAGGGGATAACCTTTTAGATATCCATATAAAAAACCACTGGCGAATAAATCTCCTGCACCCGTTGTATCTACAACTTTAACTGGAAAAGCAGGGCTAGAAAAAACTCTATTGCGATGACCGACAAGGCAGCCCTTTGCTCCCCTTAATACAACTGCGATGGAACACATCTCTTTTAATTTTGCGCATCCCTCGTAAGGACCTAAACCTGTTAGGGCTTTCACTTCGTTTTGATTGCCAAAGACAATATCGACATAATTAGGTAATAATTCGTGTAATGTGTGATAAAATTGTTTAACGATCTCAAAGCTGGATAGATCAAGCGAAACCTTGACATCCATTTGTTTAGCAAGTTGCATCATCCGTTTTGTCACATTTTCATTTCGCAACGTGTAGGCATCGATATGCACAAGCTTAGCTTTTTGTATTTCCGTTGGATTTAAATATTGAAGAGAGAATTCATCTGAGCAACCACTGAAAAATCGCATTGTCCGTTCCTTGTCTGGCGTGACTAGACAAAGAACCCGTGTTGTAGGTTGATGACCTAAAAAAAATAAAGGAGCGATTCCCATTTGATGCATGTGTGCTTGAAAATACTGACCTAATGGATCGGGTCCAATGACACTAAGAAAGGCACAGCTGGCTCCTGAATGGGAAAGACCTTTGATTGCATTTGCACAACTGCCACCTGTTGCCATATAGGGTTCAATTCCTCGCTCGTTAATGATTCGATTCATCTCTTCAAGGCTTATTGCCATAGCTCCTCCCTTTATTCCAGGAAGAGTTTGAAGGAATTTTTCACTGACAGGAATTAACAAATCTATACAAGCCGCTCCTAATCCAAGAACATCATAAGAATCATCAATCATAAGGGTTTACAATAAATTTGCTTATATTTTACCCATTAGAAATGGGACTATTTTTGACAAAATAATAGGTCTTCTTATAAAAATCTGCCATTTTTTGCCAAATAGATTCTCCATTTGTAAAAAATTTTTCGCAAGGAGGTAAACTATTTAAAAAAAGCCGGCCATAACTTTTTGTGACAAGGCGTGTATCTAGGCATACAATGCATCCACGATCCCATTTATTGCGAATAAGTCGACCAAATCCTTGTTTAAATTTTACAATGGCTTGAGGAACAGAATACTCATAAAAAGGGTCTCCTCCACGTGCAATAATGGCTTCAGTACGTGCTTGAATAATGGGCTCAGTGGGAACCTTAAAAGGCAACTTCACAATAATCACACAACGCAAAGCATCTCCTGCAACATCTACTCCTTCCCAAAAAGAATCTGTTCCAAGTAGAATGGCTCGTTCGGTTTTCTTAAATTTACTGAGAAGAGATTGCCGACTCTCGTCACCCTGTTTAAATACACTGTAGCGATTCTCTTCAAATTTCTTATTCATTGCCTCATAACATTGCTGCAACATGGTATAAGAAGTAAATAAAATGAATGCATTACCTTGACTCGCTTGAATGGCTTTCCAGATATGGTTATACGATGCTTGATTAAAGGCTGGATCAGAAGGAAAAGGCATATCGAGAGGAACGACTAATAGAGCTTGTTTAGGATAATTGAAAGAAGACTCATAACAATGTTCAGTAATGGTTCTTTCTGCTAATAAAGAATGAGTTAAACCCAATCGTTGGCGAATAAAATCAAAGCGTTGATTTGTTGTTAAAGTTGCGCTGCAAAGAATGATTGTAGGAAATTTACTAAATAAAGATTGGACTAAAGCCTGTGAAATATCTAAATCAGCATCAATTAAGTGAATATTCACAAGTGTTTTCAGTTTGTGGGCTTCAATCCAACGCACTTTGTTGAGATCTGAAGTTTCTTTAATAAAATGATCAAGCAATTGGGCAGCATGATCTAGACGAATTGCCAATGCTTGAATATCTAGGCGAATTCCTCTTGTTTGTTCTTGTAATCGATCATTGTCAATTTCTTTTAAATCATTCTCTAAATGATGCAAGGAGTGGCTATACTGACGAAGAGTCGAACTGAGTTGAATCACTCCTTGTCTAACGTCTGTTTGCCATTTCGGATGTTGCCAATGCTCTTTTACCATTCTTAGTTTCTGATCAACCGTTGGCACTTCTTCTTGAAAAAGCTCTGCAAGAGGTTGTTTGATGTGATCCATAAATTCAAGAAAATTATCGAATGCCCGATTCAAATGTTCATTTAGAACATAGCGTTGGGCGGGCAAATCGATGCTTAATCGATTAAGAATTTGTTGAATATGGCGAGGAGGTGTTTGATGAAACAATGTTTGTAATTTCGCTTTCAGTAAAGGGAGCTTACCTAGTGGTTGATTTGATCTCTCAAACAACAAACGGTTTAGTAAACGATTGACTTCCAAACGATGAAGACGTGCAGCAAAGTATTCAGTTGCAATCTCCTCAATGTGATGTGCTTCATCTATAATGATTCTCTTGTAAGGAGGTAATACACCAGGATCGTTGTAATTACTTTTCTCCTTTCGCTGACATAAATCAGCAAATAGTAAATGGTGGTTCACGACTAAAATCTTGGCCTCATTAGCTTGTCGTCTGGCTTTAAAGAAAAAACATTGTTGAAAATAAGGACATTCATTTCGAGCACAAGCATCACTTTCGGCTCCCACTTTATCCCATGTGATTTGAGAAGGTGTAAAAGAGAGATCGGAGCGGGAACCTTCCGCAGTCGTTTGTTGCCATAAATCAATTTTCTGAATTTCTTGACTTTCTTGAGAAGCAAACAGTCGCAATTCCGTTTGTGCATCGGCTAATTTTCGTAAACAGATATAATTATTCATTCCTTTTACTAAAACAGCTTTTAATTTGATATTAAGTGCATCTGCTAACAGAGGAATATCTTTATGAACGAGTTGTTCTTGTAGGTGAATTGTGTGAGTAGAGATAACAGTTCTCTCCCCATAACGGGCGGCCCATATTAAGGCAGGAATCAAGTAAGCTAAACTTTTACCTGTCCCTGTGCCAGCCTCAATGAGGGTAATAGTATTTTGATTGTAAGCATCAATGATGTTTTCCATCATTTGTTGTTGAGGGCGACGTGTCTCAAATCCCTTTAATGCTTGTCCAAGTAGACCCTCTTCTTGAATAAGCTTTAGGATTTTTTCTTTATTGAGCTGAGGTTCAGTTTCCTGAGCCGACATGTGGTTCCATTGAGGTAAAGATAAGAGTTGGCAAAAATGACCCCAAATTTCGAACCCTTGATAAGGAGAATTGCATTCTCTTTAAAATGATCGATTCGAAATTGAGACGACTCTTTTATTCAGCTTCAAGCAAATCGAGAAATGCCTTGAGTTGTTTAGAGCGGATGGGATGGCGCATTTTTCGTAAAGCTTTTGCTTCGATTTGGCGAATCCTTTCTCTAGTGACATTAAATTCGACACCCACTTCCTCTAATGTCTTTGGTTTACCATCTAGAAGACCAAAACGTTGAATTAATACTTTTCGTTCTCGATCGTTAAGGGTGGAGAGGACTTCGCCCATTTTATCTTTTAGAATAGAATAACCCGTTGCTTCAGCTGGAGAATCAGCTCCTGTGTCTTCCAGGAAATCTCCAAATTGACTTTCTCCTCCATCTCCAACTTCCGCTTGTAAGGAAATCGGATGCTGTGCAATCTTATAAATTTCGCGAACCCGTTCAGGAGTCATTCCTAGCTCGCGTGCCAATTCTTCAGGACTTGGCTCGCGTCCAGTTTCCATCATTAATTTTTTAGCACCCCGCAAGACTTTATTGATCGTTTCAATCATATGAACGGGGATTCGAATGGTCCGAGCTTGGTCTGCAATCGCACGTGTCACTGCTTGTCGAATCCACCAAGTTGCATAAGTAGAAAACTTATAGCCTCGTCGATACTCAAATTTCTCGACAGCTTTCATCAATCCCATGTTTCCTTCTTGAATCAAATCCAAGAAAGATAAACCACGATTGGTGTATTTCTTAGCAATGGAAATGACCAATCGAAGATTGGATTCTACCATTTCTCTCTTCGCTTCTTGGCTCTTATCCATCCAACGCTGAAGCATCTTAACGTCTTTTTTAAAGTCGTCTAGACTACGTCCAGCAGCAAGCTCTCTTTTATGAAGCTTTCTTTTTGCAGCAGAGAGTTTTGCAGCGGCAAATTTATTTCGTTCTGCTCTAGGAGTTAGTTCATTGATTTCTTTTTCGAGTGCTAAGAAGCGATCGTAAGCTCGTAAGATAACTTCTACAAAATCATCTATAATGTTATGACGGAGATGCAAACGACGTAAATAGGCTTGGGTTCGAATCCGGCATTTTTCAATATCTTCAATGACCTTTAAATGTTCGTTTTTTTTCAAGGCAGGATTCTCAGCTTGCAAAAGAAGCTGCTCGAGAATGTGATCCTCTTCTTTAAGAAGTTGGCACAATTTAGGGAGATAGGTCATAAATTCTTGTTTATTTAGGACCTCTTTTTCTGTAATACACTTATCAAATCTTTCTTTACCTGATAAAAGGTAGATGGCGATAGAAATAGCTTCTGCTGTTGCATAGCGAAAACGCATAATAATCCGCTCAATCTGAATTTGCGCCTTTTCAATTCGTTTAGAAATTTCAACCTCTTCTTCACGGCTTAAAAGAGGAACGGATCCCATCTCTTTAAGATACATCCGAACAGGATCATCTGGAGCTCCTTCTGTTCGCTTAGGTAGACTTTCCATCTCCTTTGCTTCTTTTTTACGCTCTTTTTGCCGTTCAACTTCAGACTGATTAAGGATTTGGATATCCATTCCACTTAAGTAAATCAGAACCTGGTCAATTTGATCAGCTGAATCAAATGACATAGGTAAGATTTCATTAATTTCTTCATAAGTAATGAAACCCTGTTCTTTAGAAATAACCACCAATTCATCAATTTTTTGTTGGTGTTGCTGTGAAAAGTTGTTTTTATAATTTGTTTTGTTCATGCGTTCCTAAATATTAAAATAAGATATGCCGGATATTTTGCATCCAAATTAAGAAGCGGTTGTTGAACGTGGAAAAAGTAACAAAATTGTTGCACAATGAATCGACAAGTATAAACATTTTGTGCTAGTTAACTGTTTTTGTCAAGAAGGGATCCCTCTATTATCATCTATTTTCTAATGCCTCCAATGAATAAAGGAGTCATACATTTATCACAAGAATAATTCTAGTTTTAATAAAGAAATTGGCAAAAGAACTTCAAGTTGGTCCAAAGGACTGATCTTGTTTCAATCAGAACATCATTTTTAATATTAGAAAATAAATTTGATGGATTTTAAGAAAATCCTTAATATATTCATTCCACCTCAAAATGAGGATATAATTGTTTAAAAAATTTAGAAAAGTTAAACCTCTTTATGCAACTCTATGCTTTAGATGAAAGGGATCAACCCATTTCTGCTAACCGAGCGGAGAAAGGGAAACATTATCGATGTTGCGAATGTCAAAGCCGAGTCCATGTCCGTGGAGGTTGGCATCGACAGAACCACTTTTACCATCTTCAGCCCAATCATCATTGTCGTTTAAATGGAAAGGGAATGATCCATTTGCAAATTCAAGCTTATTTAAAATCCATTCTTTCTAATGGAGATTGTCAATTAGAACAGAGGTTTCCTCAAATCAATCGAATTGCAGACGTTGCTTGGATTTCACAGAAAATTGTTTTTGAAGTGCAGTGTTCTCCTATTTCGGCACAAGAAGTCCAAGAACGTCTTTCTGATTACTCTCAATTAGGATGGAAGGTTGTGTGGATTCTTCATGATAAATTATATAACCAAAAGCGATTGACCGCTGCCGAATGGGCATTGCGATTTTCTCCTTGTTACTATTCTAATATAGATCAAGAAGGACGTGGAGACATTTATGATCAATTCGACTTATTTGACAAGGGGTTAAGACAGCTTAAATTGTCTCCCTTTCCGGTCAACCTTGCCAAGGTGACTTGGTTAGCCTCTGAAAAACAAGAGGTGCACTCTTCTATTTTTATGAATCGACGTTTGCAACACTGGCCATTGTCCTTTCAAGGAGATTTAATAGATTTAGCTTCTCATATTGAGAAAACAGCTGTCTTTTTGGAAATTCAAAAGATCGAACAGTCTTACTATGCCACGCAGTTAAATGCATCTTATTTGGTAAAAAATCTTTTTTATCATATTTTTGTTCATCCCTATTTAATATTTTTTCAAATTCTATTAGAAAAAGCGTGCCGTTCATGAGATAAGGATGAATTTTTCTACGTAGGATAAAGAACACCCAGTATGTAGCTTTTAAATAGTCCTGTTGGAATCACTTTCAAATGACACTGAAGTAAGACCTCTTGTCCTTGTTTAGATTTAATCATTAGACGGGTTTGAGTCTCATAACTCGTTGAAAGTTTATTCAAAGCTGTTTTCCATTCTTCTAATCCCTCCTGAATTAAATGAGGAAAATCACAAGTAAATTTTTCACTACTCCATCCAAGCACCTGTTTGATTTGATGATTGACAAATAGGAGTTTATTTTCTTGTTGAGAATAGACAAAGATGACTCCACTATTTTCATTTCTTAAACTATCAAATAAATGACGCTGATCAATTGCATAATGAGAAGGGTCTGCTCCATAATAATGAGCACCTGGAAGTCGTTGTGCAATTTGCGTGCAGCGTTTGAGCAAAAGAGACGCTTCCTGCGAGGTGCAAATTTGCTTTTCCAAATAGGGTAAAACTTCTTCTTCCCTATTCTGCGCTGCTAAACTAGATGAAATAGTTGTCGATATTTCTCCAAGTTGTTTGGGAAAATTTTTTTTATGTGTGTTCCCTTTTTTCATCGATATTTCTTTGCTTTCGCTCTCTTGTAAGTGTAGTAAGGTTTTAATTTCGTAACTAAGATCATGAACTTTTATGGTGAGTTGTTGAATAGATTGCTGCTTTCGATCCATCTCCATTTTTTGTTCTTCGATGGCATGTTGAAAGGTCAGAATTTGCAAATTCTTTTGCTTGAGTTGTTCTTCAGAAAAAATTTTATAGTCGTTAAAGTCCTGTGTCACATATTCAACTTGTGTTTGCAGCTGTTTGTTTTTTTCTTCTAATTGATGATTCTCTTGCGTTTTTGACTGCATTTCTTCTAGCAGTTTATTTTGTTCTTCTTGCTGTTTTGTCAGTGTTGTTTCAAGAAGATTAGGCTCTTTAAATTCTTCTGGATTTGAATTAGATAAGCAAACAGTTCCAAGAGAGGTCACTTTGGGTTCTTTTTCTGAGGGAAAGACTAAAAGTTTATCAGAGGCTTCTTGTTTTTGTTGTTTAAAATGCTGTCTAAGAGTTTGTTCCCAATAATAAAGAATTAAAGTTAGGAAACAAGAACCAAAGGTAACGAGGAGTAAACCGAAAGAAAGAAGGGCCCAACTTTTTTCGCGAGCCATCCATTCTCTACTATAGAGGATAAAAAAAATCAGAGGAATAAAATAAAAAGCAATAATCGTTGCTGAAAGAAAGTGACGGTGATCGGGCTTAATAAATTTCATAGTATGCAAGCAGTTAATTTGAATCCATAATTGACACTATACAGAATTAGCTTGAAAAAATACAAAGGTAGCGAGATTTATTTGAATTCTATTGTCATTCTTGTTATTTTTCTCGCAAGTTACTAAAACAATCTTACCCAAACTTTTATGTCTAAAAAAGTCTCTCAATTTACCACAATTATTGAAGCCAATAGTCATCCAAAAGAGTATTTCAAAGATCTGTTCCGCTACCGTGAGCTTTTCTATTTTTTTGCTTGGAGAGATATCTTAATCCGCTATAAGCAAACGTTGCTTGGAGTTATTTGGGTCCTTGTGCGTCCGTTAATCAATATGTTGGTATTTGCTTTTGTGTTTGGTTATATCGCTCATTTGCCTTCGGGACCCATTGATTATCATTTGTTTATTTTAGCTGGTATGTTGCCTTGGCAGCTTTTCGCAGCTTGTCTTGTTGATACAAGTAATTGTTTATTAGCGAATTCTTTAATGTTGTCAAAGGTCTATTTTCCACGCATCATCTTGCCTATCAGTTATATTCTTGTGAATACTGTCGATTTTTTTATTAGTTTGACATTCATTTTACTACTTTTTGCTGTTTTAAAAGTGATCAGTTACGGGACGCTTTTAGTATTACCGCTCTTGATTGTCCTTAGTTTTTCATTATGTTTAGGAGCTGGTTTATGGCTTGCTGCTTTAACTGTCTGTTATCGAGATGTTCGCTTTTTAATGCCTTTCATTGTCCAGTTTGGCATGTTCATTTCTCCTGTTGGCTATAGTGGGTTTTTGGTACCGGAATCTTGGCGTTGGATCTATTTTCTTAATCCAATGGCAGGAATTATTGAAGGGTTTCGTTGGTGTTTTTTTGGAGTTTATCAACCAGATTTGCCAATTGCTCTTATTATTTCTGTTTGTATAACAGGTGCTTTGCTTGTCACTGGATTTAGTTTTTTTCGCAAAATGGAACGGGTATTTGCCGATATTATCTGATCGCTTAATTAAAGGAAGCAAACAATCATGACAACGATCATTGAAATTGAAAATCTATCCAAAAAGTATATGATTGCCCATGAACATTGCAATCCTTATCCTTCTTTAAAGGAAATGATATCTAACTCCATTTTTCGTTTTTTTAGAAGATGTTTACA
>WUUC01053894.1_pt1 | contig 14017 bp, 12 predicted proteins | sample 6278441 | NCBI WGS metagenome assembly WUUC01 (sample SAMN13675441, study PRJNA597444) | soil metagenome | isolation source: soil | place: USA: Washington | collected 2017-10
GAGGGGTGATCGAGGCCGGATGGGTCTTTACAAACGGGGCGCAACTGTCTTAAATGAAACGAACTCTGTCATAAGGCAAAGTAGACTACGCCCTGAAAGCTGTTTGAAAAACCGGGGAGCTCAGACTCATAACCATAGCGGCTCGACCACGGAGGTAAAGTGAAGGGGAGCAGACGGCCTCAACTCCTGAGACGTCTTTTGGCTCCCATCGAATGTCAGATAATACTAAGTATATTCATACTGAGTTGGCAAGCCCGGAGCGCAAATTTCTCATGGGGAGGGTATCTCCGTGGGTAAACAAGCGCGACCGAAACCCGCCCGTCTCGCCGCGAAACTACTGACTATCAGGAAAAAGCTCGGCCTCAGTCAGAACGGGCTGATCCGCCGCTTCGGGCTCGAAGATGATCTGGCGCAGGACTACATCAGCAAGTATGAGCGCGCCGCGCTTGAGCCTCCCCTGTACGTGCTCTGCGCCTACGCCGACCTCGCCAACGTCACGCTGGACTGTCTCGCACGGGATTCAGTCGATCTGCCGGACGAGATACCCGCGCGCACTAAAAGTGAAGGAATCCCGCGCTCCGCAGGGAGAAGCAGTCGCTCACGCGGCAAAGTTGAGAAGGACTGACGGCTGAATGGATGGACCGCAACATCTTGCTTTGAGGGGAATATGTCGATGAATCAGATGATGCCATTGCAGAATGAGATTAAGTTTGGTGATAGAAATGGGACCTTAGCAGTAATTACCGGCTGTCACATTATGGTCGGGACGCCGACCCTATTCGGTCACGAGTTCACTTTTGTGTTTCGTATCGAGCCTACCGACTACAAAGAGAATCCTGTCACGCTGATCGATCTCAGCATTGAGATCAGTCTCGTGGAGAACCACCAGCCACTTAGGATCGGTAGATTTACCTCTCGCAGCAACAGCCCGTACTCGCTTAATAGCAAGTTCAAAGACATTCAACTGCAACTTCACCTGCGTTCCGACGAGCTTATGATTCTTGCCGATAGAACCCATCACGGGGAAGTCATTTTTGAATTTAGCGCAGCCGCGCAGTTCGGGGAGGATGACTACTTTTTCGACAGTGGGAGGTTAACAATTCCGCACTCCACATGGCTGGAGATCTTAAACAGGTTGCGGCTGGACAGGTATGACCTGATCGTGATTCGTACCCCGGTGGCAGCGAGCCATCTTCACTCGCCATTCTCTGAGGCGCTTAACAAGATACGGGAAGCGGAGAGGGAGTTCACCACGGGGAATTGGAATGGCACTGGCGCGGCCTGCCGAAGCGCTTGGAACACCGTGATGTCGAGCGTTCCGAAGAACACGCCGAGGGATCAACGGCTGGAGCATCTCCTGCGTAATGTCATCGGTGACCCGCGGCGGCAGAAATTCGCCTTCGCGGTGATGAAAGGGTTCAACAATATCGTGAACGAAGCCGTCCACCTCGAAGGGGACGTGAAAAGCAGCAGAGCGCCATCGGACTTAACACGCGATGACGCTTTACTATGTCTGCACTGGTATTCATCCGCGATTGCTTACTTATCGTCGGTCGCTGACCCTCCCGCAGGAACTATTCCGTAGTTCATCCGCATCCTATGGCCTCAGCAGTGGCAAAACCGAATAACGGATGAGTTCCCCGACTTGGAAATTACTAGATTCCCGGGCGACCAAAAGGAACAGTGTAGCTCTACTGCTAATTGGCAGCAATAACAAACTACTAACAAGCAGCAGGATGGGCGGAAGAAAATACTCCCCATCGGGAGGTAATCTCTGATGGGGCAAAAACGCCGCCCACAGCCTACGCGTCTGCCCGAAAAACTGTTGAAGATCCGGATTACACTCGGGCTCTCGCAGGAGCAGATGGCCGAGCGATTAAAACATGTGCCATCCCCGCCTCAGCCGGGAACGATCTCAAGAATAGAGACCGGGCAACGTGAGCCCTCACTGTTACTTCTGCTTGAAATCTCTAGGCTGGCCGGACTGCCGATGGAATATCTTGTAGATGATAAACTCGACATCCCGGAGAAACTCGGTAGGAAGAAGTTATAGCCGATATTGCAGCCACACGACTTTCAAGATTTGCGAGATTTCAGGCTGACTCTATAAGCTGAACAATATAAACAACTTCCGCGAGGGTAAAATTTGTAGGAACCGAATGCTACAAAACCTTCAATTTTTTTGAGACCGTAAGCTGCCAATTAGCAGTAGTTTGCGGGAAACTTGAATTTCACCTATTGCACATAATTTTATCTGTGATAAATTACGCCCGCTTCAGGCGTCACGGCACTCATGAGAGGTCTTCGAATCACGCATTCGATACTTAAAAACTCTCGCCACCTATAACCCCCTTTTATACGCCTAAAGCCGTCTTCTACGCCTTCATCTGCGTGAATCGCAGGTAGGCGGTCTTGTATCCCGACAGGACTGCCTTCTCACCGAAGGCTCACAGGGAACACGGCTGAGCACCACGAAAACTCATATCGAAAAAGATGAGCCCGCTCATCAGGGCCGAGGTGTGCCATGACTATGAAAGTGTATCTGGATATAGAAACACTACCACCCGACAGGTCAGACCCTGCAATCAGCAACGAATCAGACTCCAGCACGGACGAAGAATTCCGGAAGTTAGCCCTGAATCCACACACGGGCAAAATCCTCTGCATCGGCGTCATCGTCGAACAGGACAATCAAATCACTACCCGGGGAGTGCTCGGACGTTGCAGGGAGACGGGCGACTTTCATCTGGATGAGTCCCGCACGCTCCGCTCCTTCTGGAACCTGCTCAAGGATTTCAATACGCGTCGGGACTTACTCATCGGCTTCAACTTGTTGGACTTCGATCTGCATTTCCTTTGCCAGCGCAGCGTAATCAAGCGCGTAAAACCAAGCATCAACTTATGTTTCGCGAGATTCCGTTCACAACCCGTATTCGACGTGATGTGGGAATTCGAGCATTGGCGTCATCGCATTTCGCTGGATGAGCTCGCGAAAGTGTTGGGACTTCAGAGTTCCAAGCAGGATGGGGTCAGCGGAGGAGCGATCTACGATTTATTCAACCAGCACCGGCACGAAGAAATAGCCGCTTACTGCATGAAGGACGTAGAGCTAACCCGCTCAATCTATTACCGGATGAACTTCTTTGAAGAGAGCGAGTGACTACCTCTTCGCAAAAAGCCTCTGCGAAAAAAAAATCAAAAAAGTTTTCGCAGGGGCTAGATCAACTATGAGTTCTTATATACGGTCTACCCACCAGTGTCGTTGAGGCCGAACGGTCGAGTGGCGTCCGGTCTGAATACACTGCACGGAGTTAAATCTATGATGACGGATAAAGAATACGCCCTATGGTGCCAAAAACGTGGATTTCGAGGTGAAACCCTTCGACTGATCGAACAAATTCGGACCTCCGAGCCTGTCCGTCTCGTCTGCGGCGGCGGCAACAGCATTATCGGGCTGTACCCGAGTAAGAAAATGCGGCGCAGCATCCAGTTCGAAAGTGGCCGCTGCGAATTACCTTATATCCAGCAACTGGAGCATGACGAGGACGTGCTGGAGATGTGGGACCAGCCTTTCAGATTGCGCCTCACATACCACACTGAGGGGAGAAAGGTAACTGTCACGCACGTCCCGGACTTTTTCGTCTGCCGGACAGAGGGGGCAGGCTTCGTCGAGTGTAAGACCGAAGAAGATTTGATCAAGCTGGCTGAAGATAAGCCCGACCATTACTACCGCGATGAGCAAGGTGAGTGGCACAACCCACCGGCGGAAGCTGCTGCGGCAGAATTAGGAGTGGGATACGCCATCAAGTCTGCGGCCACCATCAACCGCGTTTACGTGAGGAACATTGTGTTTCTCGAACAGTACATGCGCGAAGACGCGCTGCTAATCTCCGTGGACGTTCAGCAAGCCATCCTGTCCTTCGTCAGAGAACACCGGGGGATCAGGTTGGCGGAATTGCTGGAGTATGTATTCGGGTACGAGAAGGTCAAGATCCGGTCGGACGACGTTTACTCTCTCATCGTGCGGGGAGACATCTACGTTAACCTTTACGCCACACCTTTAGCAAAGCGCGAACTGACGCAAGTCTTCGAGACCGCTGAATTGGCCGAGATTTATACCCCCTTGGGTTCTTTACCTCAACTCCCGAGGCTGAAGCATTTATACATTGCTGAGGGAGCAAGGCTCATTTGGGACAGCCGCGCTTGGCAGATCGCTAACGTCGGCGGTGAGAAAATATGGCTGGTGGGTGAAGAGACCGACGCGGCGCTGACGCGCAGTCGTTTCGAGGAATACGTCTCCCAAGGAGTCATCGAGATTCTCGAATCCCCCACGGAGGCAAGTCCTTACTCCGAAGGTCTCGGAATTCTGAAGGATGCCGAGCCTGCCGCGCGCGCGGAGGCCGAGCGCCGCCTCGAACTCATCAAACCCTACCTGAACAAAGAGAAGACACTCCGGGGCGTGAAAAAGGAGCGCAGCCTCCGGCGCTACATAGCCCGTTTTAACGAGGCCAACACCTACTACGGCAACGGCCTCGTCGGGCTTCTTCCTCACTGGTTTGCCGAGGGCAAAAGGGTCAAAAGGCTCCCGGATGAAGTTTACCGGATCATGGATGACCGGATAAAGAATGACTACGAGAGCATCGTGCAGAAAGGCGTGTGGGTGGTCCACGGGGACGTCCTGAATGATTGTGACGCGCAAGGCATTCCGGAGGAAAAGCAGCCGAGTTATACGACGTTTTGGCAGAGGGTCAACAACCGACCTCGTGCGGAGCAGACCCGGAAGCGCAGAGGGAGAAAAGCCGCCTATCCACACGAGACTCTCATTTACTGGATCGACAAAGACACGCCCCCGCACGGAGACCGGGCGTTCCAGATAGCCCACGCCGACAACACCGAACTCGACATCGAACTGGTCTGCCCGATCACCGGCGAGAACTTAGGTCGCCCTTGGGCCTCATTTCTGGTGGACGCCTACACCCGGTTCCTGCTGGCTATCGTCGTCACGTTCGACCCGCCGAGTTACCGGACTACGATGATGCTTCTTCGGGAATGCGTGCGCAAGCATAAGAAATTGCCTCAAACACTTTTCGTTGATCGCGGTAGAGAATTTGACAACACGTACCTGCGTCGTACGACGCAGTCCCTCAATATCATCCTGCAATTCAGGCCGCCATCAAAGCCGAAGGTCGGTGCGGTTGTTGAGCGTCTTTTTGGAACCGCTAACCAGCAGTTCGTCCACAACCTCATGGGTAACACGCAAATCACGAAGGAAGTCCGCATGGTCACGAAACCCATCAACCCCAAAACTACGGCGGTGTGGACGATAGGGCCATTTGCCGAGTGGTTCACTGCTTGGGGTTACGAGTTCTACAACACGAGGCCACATTGGACGCTCAAGCACACTCCCCTACAGGCGCACGCGCGCTCCTTGAAACTGACCGGGGAAAATCGCGCGCATATCCCTTACGACGAAGCGTTCCGGATTTTAACGATGCCGACGACCCGCAAGCAGACTGCCAAGAACACCGTCGATAAGGGGGTCAAAATCAACTACATTTGCTACAAAGCCAGTGAGCTCAAAGAAAGGGCGTTCGAAGGGAAACAGCTTCATGTCAGGTATGACCCCTTTGACCTCAGCTACGCTTACGTGCGCGTTGGCAAAAGGTGGGTGAAGTGCGTCTCCGACTATTACGCGTCTTTAGAATACTGCACCGAGCGACAATTGAAGATCATCACAGATGAGATTCACCGGCGTAACAAAAATTTGCGGCGGAAGGATGAAATCACGGCAAAGCTTTTGGCAGAGTTCATAGCGCGCGCGGAGGAGGTTCAAAAAGGGCAGGCTGAACAGCGTCTGCTGCGGCAGCGCATCCATGACCGAGAGACCAAACCTCTCATCTACGCCATTAACGGCAGAGCGTACACTCCGCAGCCCTCCGGACAAACGGATACGCTCCGCGCCTCTCACGGCAGCACGCCCGAGAGCGAATCGCCCTCATCACCGTTCGGGGCCATTGACTTCGGAAAACTCCGACAGGCAAAGGAGTTGAAGTGATGGCCGAGCAAAACGGATTCCCGCGCTACCTGCTAAAACGTTCTCCGACTGAGCGGAAGGCATACTTCCATGAATATTGGGTCGGCCATAGCAGAATCACAGAAGTTGCGGATGAGGTTCAAAGGCTAATACGCGAACCTGCGGACGCCGAGATCATTTACGTGATCGGTCCGACGGGCGTCGGTAAGTCTACCGTGATGAGGTACGTCCTCAAAAAGCTATATGAGGAGGCGATGCCCGAACTGGAGAGAAATCCGGGGAAGATTCCAGCCGCTTTCATAGAGTTGGATAACCCGGACACGGGTTCGTACGAATGGAAAGACCACTACATCAACACGCTCATTGCCCTCGATGAGGTGCTCATAGACAAAAAGATATACCTGCTTGAGCCGGGCGTTAGTAAGGATGAGCAAAAGGCCCGCGTTAAGAATGAGGTCGGCGGGCGTTCCGCCCTGCGTCGCGCGGCGCAGAACGCCCTAAAGAATCGCATCCTCTACGCATTCTTCAACGACGAGGCGCAGTTCATGACGAAGCGTAAATCCGGTGAAGGACTGATAGATCAAGCTGACACAATCAGGTCTCTAGCTGCCAAGAGCGGGACGCTGCATGTGCTCTTCGGCACTTATCCATTGCGTCATCTTCGCAATCTGAACGGGCAGTTGGGGCGGCGCAGCCACACCGTGCATTTTAGCCGCTACAAGGTTGAGGGAGCCCCGGATGGCGGGATCCAAGAGATAAAATCTTTCGTTCAAGCCTTTCTGAGTTTTCAGGCCAATCTGCCCTTCGCCACACCTCCTGATCTGACAAAACACGCGGAGTTTTGTTTCCTGCGCTGTTTGGGGTGCGTCGGCCATTTGAAAAGCTGGTTCAAACGGGCATACGCGATGGCGCTGGAAGACAACTGCGATACGCTGAGTTCCAGATTGTTCCTCAAGGCCGCGCCATCTAAAGCCGTCTGGAGTCATATTGCTGAAGAAATAAAAGTGGGAGAAGAGGCGTTAGAAGAGAACGATGAGGAGTTGGCGGCGGAGTTACTCAAACTCCAAGCCGTCAGCGCGTTGGAGTCGCCAAAGACTGAAAAGAGCAGCGCTAGTTCCAAAAATGGGAGCGGTAAGTCTTCCAAGCAGTCTGATAGTGCTGATTCCAAGACAAAGCGTAAAAAACGGCCTTTTAAGCTTAATCCGAAACGCTACCCGACCGGGGGATCGGACGAGGGGAACTAGCATGGAGATGATTTGCGAAGCCATCACATTGTCACTTCCGGCCTTACCGCCCCGCAGCCGCTTGTACAGTTTGGAGCCGGTCGGCTTGGGGACGGCGGAAGTAGAGAGTCTCGTCGGTTATGTCACGCGTCTGGCGGGCGAGCACGGCGCAAGCAATGCCGTACTCTTCGGTTGGGAGATAGCCCCGCTGATGAGGCGCGCGCTGATACGGAGAAAGGCGCAGGGAATAGGCAAGAGTTCGCTCCTCGCCGTGATATTTCGTGGAAAAGCTCACCCCGTAAATGGAACAGGCGTTACGGCGGAGGATTGGCTAAGGGTAATTGAAGCTCTCACTTTAAGACAAGACCTGTGCAACCTAACGCTGCTGCCTTGGAAGGGAGCACTTTCTCACAAAGGGCAGATCAGACCGGAGCGAGCTTGGTGTCCCGCCTGCTATGAGGAGCGGCGCGTACGCGAAGAGGTCATTTACGAACCGCTCTTATGGTCGCTCGAACCCGTGACAGCCTGTCCGCGACACCGCCGCCGTTTACGAACGGCCTGTCAGCATTGCGGGAGATTACTCCACCCCTTGGAGTCCTATCACAGGCCGGGGTTCTGCTCTGCCTGTAGCGGCTGGTTAGGCGTCTCGCCGGGAGAGAGTTTGTCGGAGGACGAAGCTTTAGCAGGGGCGGAGTTGGAATGGCAATCGTGGGTATCTGCCGTCCTCGGGGAAATGCTGGCTGCGGCTCTGTATTTGCCCTGTGAGCCGTCAAGGGAGGCGATCTCGGCCTCGACCACGGCCTGCCTTAGACGGATGACGCCCGGCGGGAGCGGGCTGGCTTTCTGCCGTGCTTTGGGCGTGTCGGAAGACGCCATCGGCAACTGGTGCCGGGGTGAGAGCCGCGCAGATTTTCATACCCTGCTTCGAGTCTGCTCAAAGGTCGGCGTGACTCCGCTGAAATTTCTAACCGGAACGCTCGACATCCCGGAAGAGGATACAAGCGTCCGGACCGAAGGCAGAAAAGCCGGAACTCAATCTGGTCCCCGCCGCTGGAGAAGCATACAAATTGAAGAGGTGAAAAAAGCGCTTGAAGCTTCGCTGAAGGAAGACCCGCCACCAAGCATGATTGGGATTGCTCGTCGGCTGAAGCGACCAACCAGTGCCCTGAGATACCGATTTCCTTTGCTGTGCGCTGCAATAGTCAGCAGATACGCAGAGCACTTGAAGATCGGGTTAGAGCAGCGGAGAGATAATATCCGGCGCGCGCTGGAACTTGCTCTTCAAGAAAATGATTGCTCGTCAGTGGAGGAAGTGGCGCGGGGGAACGGATGGCATCTCGGCACTCTGATAGAAATATTTCCGGAGCTTTGTAAACAGATTTCGGAGCGGCACGCCGAACATATTAAAGACGGTTGGTCAAAAATCAGGGGCGAACTTGAGACGGTCCTCAAGGAGAATCCTCCGCCGCCGATGCGGGAAGTCACGACTCGTTTCAGTTGTAGTGAGACGAGCCTGTATAGCCATTTCCCTGATTTGTGCCGTCGAATTGCAAAAAGACATAAGGAGTATAGAAAAAAGGAGGTTATCCGGCGCCGAGAGCGATTCTTACTGAAAGTCCGTAAAGCAGCTTTAACCCTTCACGCCGACGGCATATACCCGTCGGTAAAACAGGTCGGGGCGCGCCTCGGTCGGCCAGAGTCATTGAAGAGTGATAAAGCGGCGTTAGCCGTCCTGAGTGAAGTGCGCCACGATCTTAATCTGCATGTGCCAACGGTGAGTAACTAAGCGACAACTATGATTTTCGAAGACTTAAACTCCGTGTCAACTCTTGAGCCGTTGGATCTGACGCTGCCGGTCCTCCCCCCGCGTAGCCGTCTCTATTGTTTAGAACCGGTTGGCGTGGGAACCCCGTACGTTGAATGTTTAACGAGTTATCTTTACCGCGTCGCAGAAGAGCACTCGGTGACTGTCCGCGCCATAGTTTACCGGGAAATAGACTCGTCCTCCAACATTAGCGCGGCCACCCATATCAAGAATGTAAATCTTGCTCGGAATGTAGGAATCGGCTTAAACGGTATAGGGGAGGGCGCGGAAAAGTATGCGCGCCGCCTTGAAACTCTGACCTGCCGAAAAGATATTCATTACCTGACGATGTTGCCATGGTTAAATGTCCTCCCGACCAACGGGTTACAGCGGCTTACTCAGGCGTGGTGTTCTATTTGTTTAGAAGAGCGTCGAGATGAAAGAGGGATAATATACATACCTCTGATTTGGACTTTCCAAGCATTAACGATCTGCGTGAAACACCGTCAGCGACTCAGCGTTGAATGTGCCGGGTGTGGCAAAAAGGTGCCATGGTTGTCCGGAAGTTCGAGATGTGGAATTTGCCCCTCTTGTAAATGCTGGTTAGGCAATGTTGCTGATAAAGCTACCCTTGATGACTGCGGGATCAGCGATGAAGAATTCGCGCAGCAGAGTTGGGTACATCATGCTGTCGGGGAGTTGATCGCCGGTGCTAGTAGCTTAGTTGACTCTCCAGTGCGGAGAAATTTGACGGAATCTTTGACCCTTTGCATAAACATACTTACTGAAGGACACATGCGGAAGTTCGGAGAGCTAATTGATACAGGTTGCGAAGGGGTATGGCGATGGAAACATGGAAAAAACCTCCCAACCTTCCCAAAGGTATTAGAAATATGTGCGCATGCTCGTGTAACCCCTTTCAATTTCTATACTGGAAGTATAAGTGCTGATATTCGACTGCCGGATAAGAAATTGTGTGAACGTACGCGCCCAAATCAGAGAAACAAAGATTGGAAAGAGATAGAGCAAAATCTGCACTCTGCACTACGCGAGACCCCCCCGCCATCGCTAAGGCAGGTTGTAAAGCGCGTCAATACTGGATCAGCACATTTAGTGGCACGATTGCCCGACCTTTGCTCGAAGATTGTTGCGAGGCACGCGAGACACAAGAAATCTTTACAGGACAAACTGCTGCATTCGATCAAAGCGATTGCTAATGGCAACGAATACCCACCGCCGTGTATCGCTAAGGTGAGCCGCCGCCTTAAAACATCGGAACATACCATTAAAAACCTAGATCCTAAATCGTATAAGATAATTTTGAACAGGTATGTGGAATATAAAAGAAATATTTCCGAAGAGTCGAAGAGAAGATTCAGTGAGGAAATTAAGCTAATTGCTTTGTCGATACATCAGGAAGGGGATTATCCATCATTTCCCAAAGTCGCTGAACGGCTTAGTTCACCGAGCCGTCTGTCGAGGGAATACGCTCGGATCGTATTGCGCGAAGCTCAACGCACGTTAGGTTATAGATAACATCTATTCCCACAAGCATTTTACTCAGCCTCCCAATTTTCCATAGATCAATCCATTAGAATATTTGAGTAAATCCATTAACAAGGCCCTTGTTGGCGGGCGCTACCAGCGGCGCGGGCGCGGGCGGGGAAAGACTGGTGAGGCCAGACCGGCGTCACGGCAGATCTCGCCGAAGACCTCTAACACTTGAGATCGAGTTTGATCCATCCACTCTCCCACAGTGGGATCACGGATTTCGTAATAGCTATTGCCGTCTGGTCTATCGTTGACATAAATCGCGCCTGACTTTCGAGCGTCGTCATAGCGCGACCGGATCGCGCGAAGTAAGTCGACAATCAAATCCATGCGCTGGCGCCAATCCGCTCGCTCAAGGAAGGTTTTACCCTTTGAGCGCGCCAAGACACCGCCGTCGCGACCACGCAAACATCCGGTATTGATCGCTGTAATTGTGTCTTCAATAGCCTTGTCGAAAGCCTCCATCGAGCCTTCTTGGTGAAAAAGGTCTTGGAATGCGGGTCGATCAAAGCATTGTGCGTAGAAGCGTATAAGAGCGTCATCGGTAACGCGGCCAACCTTTTCATCGTTGGCCGGTGACTCGATGTCAAGGAGTGCCGCCTCCTCTGAGAGTCGTCGCCAGCGGTGCAACAGATCGGCTGTGTAGCGTGCTGCATCGTTATCAACAAGTTTTCCACAGGTCTGGCATAGCCAAATACCGTTTGCTTCTGATCTGCGGTCTTGGGGACTCATCCGAGCTTCATAACGCGGCCCGAGTTTGGAAGCGGCGGCTATGTGAGCCGCCACACCAACATTCAATGCCTTATTGGGATCTTCTTGGGGGCCGCTCGTTGGTCGGCGACAGTTCGGGTTAGAGCATTTCATTCCCGCGCGCTTGGCGAGAATATCCTTTACATCGGCTTTGAAGTCATCTCTCATCCGTTACCTCACAAAAAAGGGTCATCTGGAATGACCCACTTTGAGATATTCTTCTAATTGGGCAGTTAAGTGGATTGACTATCAGATTTTATGCTTCATTTGTATCAACCTTATTCTGTAACTCACTACTCTGTAAGAGATACTCAATGACTTTATTAGTCGAGTCCTCCCGCGCTTTTTCGCTCCCGTGAGTTCCCGCCAATTGAATGGCTATTGATATGTGCTGCAACCGGACGAGTCTGTCATAGTAGTAAACTGATTGCTCCTTAGTTTTGTTATGCATGTAAAGGAATAAACCGGAAATTGCATTGACGACCAGCCCGGCTGCTGTTGAGAGAGAAGTCATGAAAGTATCCTGCAAGCCCTGTCGTAAATAGAAAAACCAGATACCTGCAATAATAGTTCCGAGGCCGGATAGCATTGCAAATACGGCCCAACGAAAACTACTGCGGGCTTGCCCCTGATTTATCGTGTAATATTCGTTAAGCCGTTTTGTATCAAGTTCGAGAGCAGCGGAAGGGTTCGGAGAATGCTTAAACTGCTTTTCTGCCTTGATACGTTCTCTAGTTGCTTGGGCTTCCCGAATATAAACTCGAAAATTAGATCCAGATACTACTGCCATCCAAAGTAGAAGACCACCAGTTATAAAAAACCCGATTTTCCCTGCCAATTGAATTGAAGGCATGGGGAAAAGATTGAGATAAACAACAATAGCTAAAATTAAAGATAAAAGGCCCGAAGTAAAGATGACAGCCCGCAGAAAGGTTTTACCTTTAAGGTACTGAATTACACCAAAAGTCACGACGTTAAATGGAGACCGAGAAAGCCCTATTAGGGTTGGGGCATTAACACTATTGCTTTCAGTTTCTGACATAAACCTCCTTAAATAGCCTAGCACTGAAATTGTGAGGCATTGAGCGGGCAGTATCGTATCTGAATGCTCGGAAAATTGGTCGACGACGGTATTATTGAGGCATCATCGCCAGCGACTTGTTATGCTGCTCGCAGCACATCATTTCACCTCTCTATTTCTTTTTGGCGCTATTGATGGTTCGCTGCCTCTTGGGTTTTCTATCAAGTTTATAGGCAATGGAATAGGTCAAGCGTCCTCCAATAATTAAAACAAGAACCGCTATCCCGGCAAAAATTATTAAACGTCTTGGGAAGGCTGCGACTTTCAGGAATGGAACCGCAATTAGCCCCAACCCAACTAGAAAGAATATCCATCCAAAAATTCGGAGGAGTATATACAAGAGATCAATATCAGGAATATCCCTAATATCAATGTTCTTCTTGATTAACTCGCCCCTAATTGTCTCAATTGTATCAGCGGCTCTCTTCTGTAACCTCGCCGCATAAAGGAAAATGCCTCCTAAGACAGCCCCTATAAGAATGGGCAGCAATAAAAAATATTCCAGATGATTATTAGGGGGTTGTGCTTTAGTTCCACTCAGCGGCAGTAAAAATTCAAGAAGGTTATTCGCCGGTTGTTCTTTAGACCCGGTTAGATAGAATCCAAGAACAGCACCTGTAGTAAAATAGAAAAAGACGTTTACTTGTAAAGCTATAGTGAGATAATACCTATAACTATCTACCCGCATCTCAAACTCTTTGAACTTGAAATCATGCACAATATCATTCTTTGAATCTTCACTGTCTCCCATATCTACCCCTCACTACGGTTGAATAAAAACTGTGCGAACCCCACGAGCGGATAAGCAGCGTAGCTTTGTATGAGAGCTACCGGTGGTTAGACACATTCAATGAAGCCTTACTTATCCCTGTAGGCTACATAATTCCTGTTGGAACCGTTTGGACCACGCTTAAAGACTTATCAACGTCGTTATGGTCTTCTATGATCACGAGCTAGATAGCAATGGCTTACTCTTTTACCTCCTTTGAAATAGGAGGCATGCTAAATGTGAATTTGAATCTCGCCAGAAGATGTGAGGCAATGAGTGAATACTTTCGCCCGCAGGAAATAGAAACTCGCGCAAAATATGCTTTTGTTGGATAGATGTCAATAGTCAGAATTGTAGGTTTTGAACAATAGCTTGTAGTTCAGATAACCTAGTTGTCATAGCAACTGTCTAGATCGCACCTTTTAATTTGTGACCGCTCGACATTGGCTCATAGCTGCTGTTGAAGCGTGCCTTAATGAACCTACTCTTATCTAGGTTGACTAATTGTGTTAGGAGTCGAACGACAAGATACACATCATTGTTGCTTTGGATTTCCTAAAACTCATCATAAATATATAGTCGAATACATCAACACTATTTATTGTTATCTCTAAATTTGATTATAGATTTTAAGAACTTGTTGGCAATGTCTGCCAACAAGTTCTTAAAGAGATAAAGTCATAGACATAAAGCTCGACGCTCGCATCCGAATTGCCGCCGTTGACGTTGCGGCGGGTGGCAAAGGCGACGCGTGCGCCGTCGCCGCTGATGGTTGGATGAAGCGGCACGTCTGCGGCGCGCGAGC
>WUUC01031886.1_pt1 | contig 14016 bp, 12 predicted proteins | sample 6278441 | NCBI WGS metagenome assembly WUUC01 (sample SAMN13675441, study PRJNA597444) | soil metagenome | isolation source: soil | place: USA: Washington | collected 2017-10
CCGAGATCGGCTTCCCCGAGGTCCTCACCCACGAGCGGCACGCCGCCACGGTGATGACCGTGTCGGACGTCGAGGTCGTGGTGGTCGCCGGGCCCGCCATCCGCTGGGCGCACCTGGAAGGTCTGACCCACAGCGGGCCGGGCGAGATCGCCGAGGCCGCCGGCGCGGGACTGGCGCTGGCGGGCTGACCGGGCTCGGACCCGGCCGCCACCACAGAGCGTGTGCCAGGATCTGCCCTGGTGGCGTGGGTCTTCGGGGACTGCGAGCTGAGCATCGAACGGCGGGAGCTACGGCGGGACGGCACCCTCGTGCCCGTCGAGCCCCAGGTGTTCGACGTGCTCGTCCACCTGCTCGCCCACCGCGAGCGGGTGGTCACCAAGAACGAGCTGCTCGACGAGGTGTGGGGCGACCGGTTCGTGTCGGAATCGGCGCTGTCGAGCCGGATCAAGTCGGTGCGCCGGGCGTTGGGCGACACCGGACGCGACCAGCGCATCATCCGCACCGTCCACGGGCGGGGCTTCCGCTTCGTGGCCGACGTGCTCGACACCGACGGTGGCGGGGCGGGCGGGGCCAACGGCGGGCCGACCGGAGGCGACGGCGATGTCCCGGCCGACGTCCCGGCCAACGGATCGGCCACTGGATCGGCCACTGGATCGGCCAGCGGGCCGCGGTGGGCAGCGTCGCCCGGCTCGGGCGGACCGGGCGATCCGGTCGCCCTCCGGACAGGGGAGATCATCGATCGCCTGGCCACGGGCCGGGGCTCGGCGTTGCGGATCGAGGGCGGTAGCCGGGCCACCCGCACCGATGCTCTCCACGCGTTGGCCGATGCCGCCCGGGCCCGAGGGGTGGCGGTGGGGCTGGCCCTTCCCTCGCTGACCGACGGCAGCGCCTTCGCCTCCCTGGCCGGGGCGTTCGACGAGATGACCCAGCGCCGGCCCGCCCTGCTCGACGGCATGCCGGCCAGCTGCCGGATCGAGCTCCAGCAGGTCTTCCGCACCGGCCTGCCCACCACCCGGCAGCGGTGGCTGGTGGCCGTGCGCGAGCTGCTGGCGGTGGCGGCCGAGGCGTCGGGCGCCCTGCTGCTGGTCGACAACGCCGACCACGCCTCGCCCGAGACCCTGGCCCTGGTCGACGACGTGGCCCGTTTCAGCCGGGCCCATCCGGTGGCGGTGGTGGTGGCGGGACGTCCGCCGTCGCGACCCGACGGATGGTCCGGCGATGCTCCCGCCTGGTTCGAGGTCGTCACCCTCCCCGGGGAGCTCCACTCGACGCCGCGGGTGGTCGACCTGCCGGCCGACGTGCGCACCGCGCTGCGGCACGTGGCGCTGGCCGGCGACCAGTTCGACGAGCTGGAGCTGCGGGCAGCGGCCGGCGTCGACGAAGCCGTGGCCCACCGGATGATCGAGCTGGCGCTGGAGGGTGGGGTGATCGAGGCCGAGGGTGGCGCCTTCCGGCTGGCCCCGGGCCTCGACGGCGCCACGGCGACCGCCGGGATCGCCGACCACCAGCGGCCACCGATCCTCGAGCGCACCGCCCGGCGGCTGGCCGACCTCGGTGCCCCGCCGGCCCGGGTGGCCGAGCGGTTCCTGTCCGCCGACCGTCCCGCCCACGCCGGGCCCCACGCCTTGGACGCGGCCCGGCAGGCAGCGGCGGTGCAGTTGCACCGTGACGTCCTCCGTTGGACCGACGTGGCTCGCGGCCATGTGGCCGGCGGCGCCGAGGCCGAGCGGCTGGAGCTGCGGGCTGACGCCTTGGGCGCGGTCGGTGACCCGGGCGCGGTGGCCGCCTACCGGGCCGCGCTGGCGGCGGGTGACCCGGCACGGTCGGGGAAGCTGCGCGCCCGGCTCGCCCGGGCGGCGCTGTACGCCAACGACGTCGAATCGGCTCAGGACGCCCTGGCCGGCATCGAGCCCGAGGCTGCCGACGACCCCGCCGTGCTCCACGTGCGGGGCATGCTCGCCTACTACGTGGGTGACATCGACGCCGCCGAGGAAGCGGTCGCCCAGGCTCGGGCCATGGCGCTCGGCGCCGGCACGGCCAAGGGCGTGCTCGACGCCATCACCCTCCAGGGGATGCTGGCCCACAACCGGGGCGACTGGTTCGACCGTCTGCGCCGCGAGCTGCGAGCCACCAGCGAGGACTCGGCCCTGGCCTCGACCGTCTTCGACTCGCACCTGTGCGTGGCCGAGTTCCTGCTCTACGGGCCCACGCCCTACGCCGAGGTCCTCGAGCTGGCCGGCCGGCTGCGCGCCCAGGCCGAGCACATCGGCGCCCGTCCGGCCGCGGCCTTCGCCACGCTGGTCGTCGGCGAGGCGGCGCTGCTCGCCGGCGACCTCGCATCCGCCGAGCACCATCTGGCCGAGGCCATCCGCGAGCACACCGACATGGGGGCCGACACCGGCACCTCCCACGCCCTCCAGCGGATGGCCGAGCTCAGGCTCGTCACCGGCGATCGGGCCGAGGCCGAGGCGCTGCTGCGCCGGGCGCTGGTCCTGGCCCGGTGGTCGCCCCTCGCCCACCACCTGCTCCAGCGGATCTACGGGACCCTCATCGCCGCCGCTCCCGACCAGCGCGCCGCGTTGGCGGCGGTCGAGGAGGCCGTCGAGGTGTCGGACCAGCGCAACTCGTGCGGCATCTGCCATGTGATGATCGCCGTCCCCGCCGCCATCGCCTGCGCCGAGGCGGGTCGCCTCGACGAGGCCCGCACCTGGCTGGCCCAGGCCGAGGTCTCCGCCGCCTACTGGCACGGCACGGCGTGGCAGGCAGCGGTGAAGGAGGCCCGGGCCCACCTGGTGCTGGCCGAGGGTGACCCCGACGACGCCCGTCGGCTGCTCACCGAGGCCGCCGGGCTGTTCGACGCCGCCGGCCAGCCGCTCGATGCCCAGCGCTGCCGCGAGAGCGTCGAGACCCTTACGACGGCCTGACCTCGTTCTGTCTTCGCCGGCTCGCACCTGTGGGCTGAGCGACGACAGAACCGTGACGCGCGACGGTGGCCGGCTCCCTCGAGGGGGAGCCGGCACCGTGGGCCCGCCAGATCAGCTGGGTCGGTTGCCGCCAGCCGCGCGCGGCCGCGCTCAGTCGGCGTCGACCTCGATGGTCACAGGGACCTGGTTGGTGATCACGTCGTACACCGCGGAGCGGGCCTGCGACTGGGCCACCAGCGCCCGGAGCTTGTCGGCCGGGGCGTCGCCCTTGATCGAGAACCGGACCGTGATGGCCTGGTAGCCGTTGCGGACCGCGGGGTCGAGGCCCAGGACGCCGTTGAGGTCGATGTCGCCCTCGACGGTCGAGCGGACCTCGGTCAGCGTGATGCCCCGGGCCGCCGCGATGTTGGCCATCCCGGCCGTGAGGCAGGCGGCCAGGGCGTGCAGCACGAACTCGGTGGGCGTGGGGCCGTTGTCCTTGCCCACCAGCACGGCGGGGTGGTCGGCGTCGAACACCCAGGTGCGCTCGTGGGTCCGCTCCTCGCCGACACCGAAGTAGTCGCCGATGGTCGAGCGGCTGTGGGTGCCGTCCACCCACTCGTTGTGGGCCCGGAACTGGAACTTGGCGGCCGCGGGGGCCTCCTTCACCGCGTCGAGCGTGGCGAAGAGGGTGGCGGTGTCGACGCCGTTGCGGACGCTGTCGGTGCTCTCGGTGATGCTCATGGGGGTGGTTCCCTCCGTGTCAGTGATGTGCAGATGGGTGGGGTGATCGGTTGCGGTCGGGTCGGCCGGTGGGCGACTCACGTCGGTGCCTCGCTGGGCGGTGTGGTCCGCCATCGGCCGAACCGCATGCGCCACGTCGTGGTGCGGCGGGTGCCGGAGCTCCTGTGGCTCTGGCGGATCTCGCTCTGGCGGTCCTGGACCAGCGTCTTCGCCAGCTGGGCGTCGTAGATCTGGTGCATCGGAGGTCTCCTCGTTCTCGGGGGCTCTTCAGGCCACCGCCAGGCGGCGGGGACCGGGGACGGGACGGGCGGCCAGGCCCATGGCTTCGGCCTCGATGGCGTCGCTCAGTCGCCGCTGCAGGGCGACGAACTCGTCGACCGGCGGGAAGGCGCTGAGGGCGCAGGTGATGTCGAAGATCTCCTGGCGGGCCTCGGCGGCCTGGCGCTCGTAGCCGGCCAGGCCCCAACCCAGCGGCTGGTCGCCGTGGAGGTGGTCGTCGAGGGCGTTGGCCAGCAGCTCGGCGTCGCGGTAGGCGTCGCTGAGGCCATGGCCGGTCAGGGGGTCACGGTGGTAGAGGGCGTCGCCCACCAGCGCCCAGCCCGGCCCGTGGGCCTGGCGGACCTGGTTCGGCAGCCCGACCGCACCCCGCACCAGCGACGTGCGCCGGGCGGTCCGCAGGCGGGAGGCCAGGGCGGGCGAGATCCCCTCGACCAGGGCGTCGAACCCGGCCACCCGGGCCTCGGCCCGTCCGCCCGCGCCGGCGGCCCGGGAGCCGACCGGCTGGTGGTCGGCTCTGATGGCCTGGTCGCCGGGGACGCAGACGAAGATGCAGGCCTCACCCCGGTGGGTGGGGAAGATCCCCGCCATGCCCTGGTCGGCCACGAAGAACTCGATGGCCGGCCACACGGCGCTGTCGTAGTAGGCGTAGTAGGTGGCGCCGTGGGGCGCCCGCTGCTGGGCCAGCTTGGCGCCGACCTCCCGAGCGACCAGCGACCGCAGGCCGTCGGCCCCGACCACCACCCGGGCGTCGATGCGCAGGTCCTCGCCGTCGAGGCCCTTGGTGTCGAGGCCGGTGACCGTGACGCCGTCGTCGGCGTCACGTCGCAGCCCGGTGACCGTGGTCCCCAGGCGCAGGGTGGCACCGGACGCCGCCGCGTTCCGGGTGACGATGGTGTCGAGGTGGCTCCGGCGGGGGGCCACCAGGAAGTCGACGCCGGCCCGGTCCTTGACCGTGCGGATGGTCGAGCCCGCGGTGGTGTGGAAGCCCACCTGGCGGACCGCAGGAGCACCGCTGGCCAGGACCTCGTCGAGCAGGCCCCAGCGGTTCAGCTGGACCACGCCGCTGCGGGCCAGCGAATGGGTCGAGAGGGTGTCGCTCGGCAGCAGGGCCCGGTCGACCACGACGACGTCGTGGCCCATCCTGGCCAGCAGCAGGGCCAGGGCACCGCCGCCGGCCCGGCCGCCGACTATGGCGACGTCGTGTCGTGTGTTGGTCGTGCCCATCGGTTCGCTCCTGTGGTGGTCGGGGCCTCTCTCGCCTCGACCACGACTCTGAACGAACCTCGATCTCCAACCTTGGAGACCACCTGATCAACTCTTGGAGATCTCCCGCACCCCCGCCGACCGGCCCCGACGCCGCTCCAGCCCGCCTTCGAACCCCCTGTGGGGGTCAGAAGATGGAGGTGACGAGGCGGGCGAGGGCGGCACCGACGGTGATCATGAGGATCACGCCGCCGGTTCCCAGCAGGATGCCGACGCCCAGGAGTACGACGTCGCCGAGGAGGATGGAGAGGGCGACGACGACCGCACCCATGGCGGGGAGGGTGTCGAGGCCGGAGAAGGGTGGGGCGACGGCGGAGGCGACCACGAGGGCCATGACGAGGAGGCCCAGGATGCGCCCGAACCAGCCCTGGTCGAAGAGGGCGGCACCGCGGCGCTTGGAGCGCTTCTCGAACCAGCGGACCCGGCGGACGATGAAGGGCAGGGCCTTGTCCTCGAGGACGGGGCCCAGCTTGCGGCGCTTGAGCCAGCCCGGCAGCCACAGCTCGTCGAGGCCGAGGACCATCTCGGCGCCGACCAGCAGGGCGAGCACCTCGAAGACGTGGGAGATGCCGCCGGTGGGCAGCGGCAGGGCGGGGATGCTCATGGCCAGCACCACGGCCACGGCGAAGCCCCGCTCGCCGAACACGTCGGACATCTCGCCGATCGTCTTGTGCTCGTCCGAGCCCAGCCAGCCCTCGATCTCGTCGCTGAACTTGGGCTCCGACGCGTCGGCGGGCTCGGTCAGGCTCCTCGGGTCCGAGGGGTCCGACGTGTCCGAGGGGTCCGACGGCGCCGAGCCCCCCGAGCTCGCAGAGGAGGCGGCGGTCTCGGAGGTCTCCATGCTCGAAGGTATGCCCCGGGTTGCTAGGAAGTGAACCTCCCTGCGCCCAGAGTGCCGGCCCCGACGAGCGCTTCGAGCCGGTCGGCAGCCAGCGACGGACCCCCGGCGGCGGCGAACGAGTCGCGCAGCCGGGCGGCCCCCGCCCGCACGGCGGAGTCGGCGACGACGGTCTCGATAGCGGCCTGGAGCTGGCGGGGCCCGGCGTCCATGGCGGTCAGCCGCACTCCCCCGCCCGACCGTGCCACCTGCCCGGCCACGACCGGCTGGTCCCCGCCCAGCGGGACGACCATCAGGGGAACGCCGTGCGCCAGCGACCGGCACACCGTGGCGTGGCCGCCGTCGCAGATCACCGCAGCGGACCGGGCGACCAGCGCGCCGAGTGGCGCCCGGGGCACCACCACCGTGCCCGGCGGGGGCGACGGCACCAGGTCGGGCGGCGCCACGATGACCGCCTGGACGCCCGCACCGGCCAGGGCCCCGGCCATCTGCTCGTGCATCCCGGGACCGTGCCGCCAGTGCGGCGTCTCGAACGCCACGGTCACCAGGGGCCGGGAGGGGTCGAGGCGTCCCCAGTTGAACGGCACGTCAGCGTCGTCCGTCGCACCGGCCGCGCCCCGCGCCGGTCCGACGTAGCTCCACAGCCCGCCCGGCTCGGGCGCGGTCCCCGCCAGCGCCTCGGTCGTGAAGGCCACCACCAGGTGGGCCGAGTGCTCGGGGTCGATGCGGACCGCCGAGAGCTCGTCGACCCCGGCGCCGAGCAGGAACCGGCGGGACCGGGCCCGCAGCTGCCGGGCGATGTCGGGCAGGTCGGCGACCTGGTCACCGACGGCCACCCCCGCCGAGGTGGGCACGAAGGTGGCCCAGGGCCGTCCCGAGCGAGCGCCCACCGCGGCGCCCGCCAGGGACCACTGGTCGGCGACGACCATGTCGGGCCGGACCAGGTCGGCGGCGGCCCGGACCTCCGGCAGCGTGGCCCGGGCCAGCGGCAACAGCAGGTCGTCCCACCGGACGAGGGGCGCCAGAGGGCCCCGCACACCTGCTGCGGCCCGGGCCATCGCCGCGATGTCCTCTTCCTCGAGACCGCCCGTGGCGCCTCCCGACAGGAAGGGGGCGACGGCGCCGGAGGGGACCCGCGGATGGTTGGTCGTCCACACCACGTCGTGGCCACGGGCGGCCAACTCGGCGCCCACCTCCACGGTGGGCACCACCCGCTCGGTCACCGGCGGCACCACGAAGAGGAAACGACTCATGACAGTGCCACCGTCGACGGGACCGGACCGGTCACGGGTGGCCGTCGACGATGCCGGCGGGCAGGGCACGAGCGACAGCGCCGAGGGCCGCGGCTGGCGCGGCCACCCGCTCGTGGAGAGCCGCGCCCGCCGCCCGTGCAACGGCGGACGCGGTACGGCGCTGGACGCGCAGGCGCGTCGACGAGAAGTCCCCCATGGCTCTCTCCCCTCAGCCACCCATCGCATGCCTGGTCCTCAGCGCGCCCGTGCGCCCACACGATGGTGTTAACCCTGTACTTAGGGTCGACTCCAAGAATGATACGGATCGGCACCGCCGTCAATCCCGAAGGTCCGCTCCGCGGGTGTTGTCGTTCCCTCGCCGAGGCGGTCGGGCTGGCTCTCTCCCCCGCTGCGTAGGTCCTGGTCGCGGCCACCTGGGTGACCGGTGGCGGTACGTTCCGTGTGTGATCGGAGCAGTACCCACCGAGCCGCGGTCGGTGAAGACCGCGAAGGTGATCGTGTGCATCCAGGCGGTGCTGGCTGTGTGGGGGGCGCTGACCTTGTTCAGCTGGGCCGTCGACCGGAGCGACGACGGTCAGGACGGTGCCATCGTCGGGGTGCTCGCCGGCTTGGCCCTCCTCGTCCTCGCTGGGCTGCTGGCGACCGCCGCGTTCGGGCTCAGCCGGGGGAAGGCGTGGGCCCGGCCGCTGCTCGTCGGCTTGGAGGGCGTGGACATCGCCCTGGCGTTCATGTCGCTCTTCACCGGCGACCTGACGGCGCTGATCAGCTTCGGGCTGGCCATCACCGTGCTGGTCGTCGTCACCGACGACGTCGCCAAGGGGTGGCTGACCGACTGAGCCTGCCGGAAGTTGGTGGAACGGAAACGGGCCGCCATCCATCGACCCTTAGGAGGAGGCGAGGCGGGGATGGTCTCGGAGCCAGCCTGGAGGCGGCGGCAGCGTTGGGGTCGACAGCACAACGGACGACCGGCGAGAGCGACGGCGCGCGGGCGAACGGGCAGACGGCGCCGACCGACGACGGCGCCTTCACTGCCGCGGTGGCCGAGCACCATCGGGAGCTGGCCCGGTTCGCCTTCCGGCTTTGCGGTGACCGCACCGCGGCGGAGGACATCGTGGCCGAGGCCTACGCCCGGGTGTTGCCCCACTGGCGGGCGGGCCGGGTCGACGGCCTGCTCCCTTACCTCATGCGGACGGTGGCCAACGAGGCCTACGCCCGTCATCGCCGGTGGCGCCTGGAGCGGACCAAGGAGCCGCCGTGGGCCCCGTCGGACCAGGGCCGGTTCGAGGACCAGGTCGAGTCCCACGACGAGCTGTGGTCGGCGCTCGAGCGGTTGCCGCTGGAGCAGCGGATGGTCCTCGTGCTGCGGATCGTCGAGGACCTGTCCGAGGAGCAGACGGCGGAGGTGCTGGGGATCCGGCCCGGGACGGTGAAGTCCCGCCTGTCCCGGGCGCTCGGCAGCCTGCGCCTGGTGCTGGCTGCCGCGGCTGTGGCCGTCGCCGTCGCCGTGGTCGTGATCGTCGCCCGTGACGACGAGGGCGACGACGTCCGCATGACCGATCCGCCGGTCGAACGCACCACCACCACCGACGATGAGGACGAGGACGGGGCGTCGGGCTCCTCGTCGACGACCTCGACCTCGCCACGGTCGTCGACCACCACGTCCACGCCGTTCCCCGGCGGCGAGGCCGGCCTCGGCGGGTCGGGCATCGACGTGATGACGGTCCAGTCGCCCACGGGCTTCGGGCCCATCGAGGCGGGCATGTCGGTCGAGGAGGCCAACGCCGCGTCCGGGGTCACCATCTCGGTGGGCAGCGCCTCGGGCGGGTGTGTCGAGGGCACCGTCCCCGGAGCGGAGGGCATCCTGCTGGCCATCGACCCGGCCGGCCCCGGCGGCGGCACCATCCGCTCCGCGTCCGGATCGGTGATGCCCACTGCCGAGGGGGTCCAGATCGGCCAGTACCGCGACGAGCTCATCGCCACGCTCGGCCCGCCCACCCGCGCCGAGGAGACCTCGCTCGGCCAGATGCTGATCTACGAGCGGGACGGCGGTGGCTACGGGGTCCAGGTGGTCGGCGACATGGTGCTCGGCCTGGCCTCGGGCGACCCCGACTGGTACTTCGAGGCGCAGGGCTGCCCGTGAGGCCGGCCCTGCGCCTCGATCGTCAGGCGGCTTCCGTCCGGCGTTCTCCGCAGACGCCGGACGCCGGCAGCCCGGCGAGGTGGAAGGCGACGGCCCGGGCGATGGGCTGGCCGGTGTGGCCCTCGTAGTAGGGGAAGGCCGGGCAGGGGTTGGCCTCGAAGCACACCACCCGGTCGTCGGGGGTGATGCGCAGGTCGATGCCGACGAAGGGCAGCTCCAGCCGCTCGGACAGCGCCACGCAGCGGGCCTCGACCCAGGCCGCGAGCCGGGTGGCTTCGAGCCGCGCCGCCGGTGCTCCCCGGGCTGCGGCGTAGCGGTAGTCGGCGGCGTCGGACGCCACCCGGGTGGCGAACACCTGCTGGCCGACCACGTGGACCCGCACGTCGACGCCCTCGACGTAGGCCTGGAACTGCACCGGGCACCAGCGGATGGCGTCGAGGCGGTCGAGGGCGTCGTCGTCGACCTCGACCACGATCGACCGGTTGCCGCTGGTCGACTTGTAGATGACCCGCCCGTGCTCGGCCACGAAGGTCCGCACCCGGTCGGGGTCGTCGGCCACCAGCGTCTCGGGCACGTCGAAGCCCGCCGCCCGGATGAGCTGGGCCTGGTAGGGCTTCGATCCGTTCGACGCCATGGCTGCGGCCCGGCTCACCACCCGGGCCGGCGTGATCGCCAGCCAGTGGTAGAAGGCCTGGTGGAGGTCGCGGGCGCGCTGCCGTTCGGGAGCGTCGGTGGGCAGGTGGGCGAGCTCGGGCAGCATCTGCTCGTCCATCAGCCGCCAGTAGACGCCGCTGACGTCCTCCAGCCGGACCTCGTCGCCGCCCACCCGCAGGGTGCCGCGCAGGCCCTCGTCGTCGAGGCGGAAGTCGAGGGCGCTGTCGGTGACGTGGCGCTGGTCGAACCAGAAGTACGGCTGCTCCAACCGGTCGAGCTGCTCGGCGACCATGGCCAGCGGCCGCTCGCTGCGGATCCCGGCGAGGACGATCATCGCTCGCCCCCACCGGTCGCGCCGCTGGCCATGGTCGCCATCGCCCGGCGGGCCAGCCCGCAGATCTCCCTGGACGGGCTGCGGCGCTCGAGGGCAGCGGTCAGGGCGTCGAGGCCCGGTTTGCCGAAGGCGCTCATCGTGGCCAGGAAGGGGACGTCGCGGACCCGCCAGCCGTCGGCCGTCTCGGGCGCCGGCGCCAACCGGACCTCGATCAGGTCGAGGCCCGACCGCTCCTGGATGACGACCAGTCTCTGCTGGAGGCCTGCCGGCAACGGGTCGCCGGCCGTCGCCGGGGACCCGGTCACCCGGCCGTCGATCACCAGGACCCTACGGTCCGACTCGTCGACGGCGAACACATCGGTCGAGTCGTCGCTGGTGTAGGGCACGACGGGCAGCCCGGCCGTGCGGGCCAGGGTGAGCCACGCCGCGGTCGAACGGTAGGTGCCGGCCAGCCCGCTGCCGGTCGGGCGGTTGACGACCCGGCGGCCCAGGCTCTCGAGCCAGGCGAGGCCGAGCGCGTAGCGCTCGCTGGTGGCGTAGTCGCGGTCGGCGGCGGTGGCGCCGAGGAAGCCCTCGGCGCCCAGCCAGCACAGCCGGTTGACGACGGCGTCGAGCGTGGAGAGGTCGAGCGCCGTGCCGTCGGTGATCTCGACCCGGGCCCGGGCGCCGTCGGCGCCCACCCGGAGCTCCCAGCGGCAGTCGTGGACGAGGGTCGAGGCGGTGACGAGCAGCACCGGCCGGTCGGCCCGGGCCCGGAGCTCGTCGGTCATCCACTGGGCCTCGACGTCACCGTCCTGGGCGAGGACGCACCACACGGCGGCTCACCCGTCCTCGGTCGCCGGCGGGGTGCCCGGCGGGTCGGCGTCGGCCGGCGGGTCCAGGGGGACGGCGGTGGGGTCGGTCGACGTCGGGGGATGGCGCCGGCCGGTGTCGACCTCGAGGTCGGGCTCCTGGGCCAGGTGAGAGGTGGACAGGTCGGGCCGCAGGTCGGCGGAGATGAAGTGGGCGACCGGCTCGGTCGAGGTCCGGATGGGGACCGGGGTCACCGGCGGGCGGTCGCGCTCGGCGACGAGGCCCTCGTTCTCCTTGGGGATGAGCTTGTTGTCGACCCGGTCCTTGATCACCTCCTTCTCCTTCTCCTTGTCGTCCTTGTTGTCCTTGGAGTCCTTCGTCTCCTTGTTCTCCTTCGACTCCTTGTTGTCCTTGTTGTCCTTGTTCAGCTTGTCGTTGCCCTCCTTGGTGTCCTTGTTGTCCTTCGACTCCTTGGTGTCCTTGGTGTCCTTGCCGTCCTTGTTCTCCTTGATCTCGTCCTTGGCCACGCCGAGCGTGGCGAACAGGGCGATCAGGTCGGGACGGCTGCCGATCCGGTTGGTGGCCGCGGGCCGCCCGGGGGCGTCGGTCTGGGCCTGGCCCGTGGCCCGCAGCTTCTGGCGCACCTCGTTGGGGGTGAGCGGCGGGCGCTTCTGGCCGCTGAGCTGCATGCTCTGCAGCGAGGCGATCACCCCGCCGACCATGGCGGCCGCGCCGGAGGTCCCGCCGAAACGGGACGTGTACCAGACGTTCTCGTCGGGCCCGCCCTGGAGGTCGCCGTAGGCGAGGGTGGCGAGCTCGGCGCCCCAGCCCTGGACGTCGAGCGAGGCGCCGTAGTTGGAGAAGGGCAGGCGTGACCGGTCGGGCCCCAGGGTGGAGTTGCCGTGGGTGCCGACGGGCGGGGCGCCGGCGCCGACGAGGATGGCGCCGCAGTCGGCGTCGGCCCGCTGGAAGGGGTTCTTCCAGGTGGCGGGGAAGCCGGGTGCCGGCGAGCTGTAGAAGGGATCGTCGAGCGAGACCGAGCCGTTGCCGGCCGGCTCCACCACGATCACGCCCTTCTGGGTGGCGTACTTGATGGCGGCGAAGTCGTCGGGCCACCACTCCAGGGGCAGGAAGCCGGCCGAACCGGTGCCCGTCGAGCCGGGACCGGGGCGCTGCCACTCGATGACCAGCACCCCACCCGCGGGCAGGGCGTCGGCCGCGAAGCGGATGGCCGCCGCGGTGCCCAGGCCGAAGGTTGCGACCTGCTTGAGCTGGCAGGCGTGGGCGATGCCGGCCATGCCCCGGGCGTTGGTGAGGCTGGCGCGGATGAGGCCGGCCACGGCCGTGCCGTGGTTGCGGAAGTTGATCGAGTCGATGGTCTGGCCACCGACCTGGCCGGCGATGCCCGCCAGGTCCTCGTGGAGGTTGCGCCACGCCCCGCCCACGACCGCCACCACGGCCTTGTCGCCGGTGCCGCCGGGCTTGGTCCAGGCTTCCTTGGCGCCACACCCGCCGTTGGCGGCGGCGAGCAGGTGGAGCTGCTGGGTGTCCACGAAGCTGGGGGTCACGACCGCCAGCGCCGCGTTCAGGTCGGGTGCCGCCGAGGTGGGGAGGACCCCGTCGTCGACCTGGGCCGGCGGCTTGAGGAAGGCCCCGGCGATGCTCTCCTCCTCGTTGAGGCGCGCCGCCACGGCCCCGGGGTCGGGCTCGTCGTCGTCGACGGTCACCCGGTAGTAGGTCGACAGGTCGGGCAGGTCCCAGGGGGACTCGGCCTGCCGGGCCCGGATGCGCTCCTCGCTCGCCCCGAACAGGGGGCGGGCCTGCGACCGGGTCTCGGCCAGTGCCCGCTCGAGCGGCTCGGCCGCCACCGCTCCCTGCACCTTGGTGCCGTGGACCTGGAGCACCGCCTCGGGGTGCGCCACCACGATCAGCTCGGGCCCCGCTCCAGGGTCGGGGACGGGGCCGGGCGCGTCGTTGGCTTCGTTGGACACTTTCGCCATTTGGGGATCTCCACCGCTCGGGCGCGTCGAGCAGGCCCGCCGCTCTTCCGCCGGATTTGTGTAAATGGTCAATCGGCCGCCGCCGGACGAGGGGACCGGGGCGGTGCTGATCGGATCTACCCGCCGGGGAGGACCGGCGGTTTTTCCGCGTAGTCGGGAAAATCCGATCCGTGCCGAAGGCCGATAGACCCCTGTCGCAAGCCCGAGTGCGGGCGGCAGGAATGACGAAATGGGCCTCGGTCCCCCGGGGCTCTCGTGCGGCGAAGGGTGCGGAATGGCGGTGACCGACATCGGCCCCGGGGTCCATGACCTCGCGGTGGCCCTGGGCGTGCTCGACGGGAGTGGCGATCTCCGACCGGGGTTCTTCGCCAACCCCCTGGGGCAGGCGGCGGGCATGCTGCGCGACCCGGCCCGGCGGGCGGCTCTCCAGCAGCTGGTCGAGGACCTGCTGCCCGCCGATCGGGCCGCGGTCCTGGGGGCGTCGGGCGAGAAGTGGCACCCGCTCACCGATGCGTCCGCTGGTGCTGGTGGCGGGTCGCGGGTCTACCTGACCCTGCGCCCCACCGGCGACGGGCTCGTGCTCGGCCTGGCCGTGCGTGTGGCCTCGGACGGCGCCACGGATGAGGGCCCCTCGGTCGGGCTCACGCTCGCGGCAGCGCTGGTCGAGGCCACCGACGACGGGCTGCGGTCGGTCGTCGGGTCGGCGGACGGTCCCGTGCGGGCCCGCCTGGAGGTCCACGGGGGCGCCGGCTCGGGTCCCGGCTCGGGTCCCGGCGAGGCCGTGGACGTCGATGCGCTCACGCTCGATGTCGCCCT
>WUUC01121380.1_pt1 | contig 14016 bp, 5 predicted proteins | sample 6278441 | NCBI WGS metagenome assembly WUUC01 (sample SAMN13675441, study PRJNA597444) | soil metagenome | isolation source: soil | place: USA: Washington | collected 2017-10
CGGTATCATCGCCTCTCTCATACATCCTCAGCTCGCCCCGGTTCCCCTCGAGTTTGAAGACGTGCCCTAGCGGGGCAGCTCCGTTTCGTGTGATGCGCGGGGGGAGTTATCGTTGCCATGCGAGTTATTGTAATCGTTACCGCGTTGATGCCCGAAGCAGTAATACCACGGATAGCTCGACAGGGACTTGGGGTTTCGCTGTGCGGCTGATGTCGCCCATTGAATTCGCATATCGCTGATGAAAAATTCCTAGTTGAACTGCCTGCAGTTAATTGGAAATGAAAGGTTCTCTGGTAATTGGCTGGTTAATGCTCGTGAGCTGTTTTAAACCAACAAGACTGATTCTACATGAGTTCTTTCAGTGCTAATGATTTAACCCTCGGAGTATCCGCGATTCGTCTCTGGCCGGACGGCATGCCGGGCGGAGCGATCAGCGAAGAGTTGGAACATTATTACGATCCGGAACTGGGGTACCTCACTGGCGTGCATGCGCCTTCGATGTTACATTTTCCACCATCCTCGCCTTCTGGAGCAGCGGTAGTCGTATGTCCCGGCGGGGGCTATCAAGTCCTTTCGATCATGAAAGAGGGCCGGGCGGTGGCTGAGTGGCTGAACCGATTTGGAGTGCACGTATTTGTTTTGAAATATCGTTTAGCAGGATATCGCCATCCCGCGCAGCTTCAAGATGTGACGCGAGCACTACGAATGGTTCGGGCTCGTGCGCTGGAGTGGGGCATCAATCAGCAGCAAATAGGTGTCATGGGGTTCTCCGCCGGCGGTCATGTGGCGGCAATGGCGAATACCTTGTTCGATTCAGAAGATGCCCTTTCCGGGCAAGGCATGGACGCGATTAGCGCGCGGCCCGATTGGGCGATACTGGTTTACCCGGTAATTTGCATGGAGCAGCCTTCCATTATGCACGCGGGCTCGCGGAGCGTGCTTTTGGGCGAAGCTCCTTCTCTGAACGCGATTTACCAAGCCAGTGTGGCGCGGCATGTCACGAGAGCGGTTCCGCCGACCTTTATTCTCCACGCAGCGGACGATCGCACGGTGCCGGTGCAGAACGCGGAACTTTTCCACAGGGCTGTTCAGCAAGTTGGCGGTAAATCGGAATTGCATATTTTCGATAAGGGCGGCCATGGCTTCGGGCTAGGGGGACTGCCTTCTCTCGCACCTGACTGGCGGGGCATGTTGACCGATCGCGTGCGTGCATTTACCGGCGGCCTAACAAACTGAGACCGTCACACGAATGGTTGCTCCACCAAACGAGGGTGGGAATGGGTCGTACTCAGAAAATGATTTTTGTTTGTGATGGGAACCGGGGAGCTTGTCCAAGACAAAAAATGCATACAAGGAAGTTAATCCCCCACAGGAATGGTTTTGGTCTCCCGTCGCTGCTGAAGCTAGCAACATGTTGTTGTAAGTGACATCAGTGGCGTAGTGAGCGGTGCAAACCGTCCACCATCCAGCGTGAGCATTGGCTTTCTATGGTAGGTGTTTATAGTTAAACCGTTTCGCATCGCACAGCTCTGACCGGCTGTCGGTATAGAAGTGGAGGTGTAGCGCGACGAGAGTCCTCAATTCTTCTGGAGTGGGATTTGATACGGAGTAAGCACTCGCTTGAGTGTCCCCTTTGACGAAAGCGTAGAGACGGGAGCTACAAAAAGGATCTGATTGCCGCTTCGTCGATTTGGGATCTACGAAGCGGTAGTCTGCGGAGGCCGCCGATAAGCAGGCATCAGAGGGCGCAGATCGTCGGTAGTTGTCATGGACGGCAACCGGCTGAGCACGTCGCGCAGATAGTCGTTCGGGTTAATTGCGCGGCGCTAGCAGCTTACAGCCAGCGAGTAGGTCACTGCAGGACGATCGCCCGCATTGGGGTGACCGACGAAGAGCCAGTTCTTCGCGCCGAGTTTACTCGGGTGGATCGCGTTCTCGGCCGCATTCCTACCGAGGCGGGTGATACCATGACCGGGATGGGCGGTCATTGGCGCCCGATGTGCAAACAGATAAGCGCAGTTCTGACCGATTCCCGATTAGAGCAGCGCCCTGGCTTGCAGCGCGAGCGCCAGCTGGCGCAGCCGCTTAAGGGGCCGGGCAAAGTGGTCCTGCCGTAACGCGGCGTGGGTCTCGTCCACGTCGGCCTCGTCCCATTCGCGTTCGAGTTGATAGAGCCGTGCGATAAGGCGCAGCACGCACTGCGCTATCTTCGTTCGTTCAGCCGAAGAACGCGGGGTCGCCACCGCGCATCTTTTCTGCCGAAACAGCGGCAGGTCGTCGACGTCCTCAGGACTCGGTATGAATTACATGCGCGCATCGCCGGGGACTTCATCGAAATACCTTCGAACTCCTTAGATCAGCCGACGCATCGCAGCTCGTTACGGTCATACAACCGTCGCCTTGTCTCTCTGGACTGCGTCTTTCGCTGGTGCGAACGAATCGAAAACCCACCCCGGGAGACGGTACGTTATTTTTGCTGGGCCGCCCTTAATCGAAGGCCGGATTGCATGATTAATCGATATGAACGACGTGGGTCTTTTCTCGGAGCCGAGGCAGCGGTGAAATGCATCCACGCATCCTAGATCACGCCATTCCCATAACCTATGTGGGCTGGTTGTTTGAAACTAAAGTATCCCACTGCATCGAATTAATAGTAGTGTCATGGCCTGATTCCGCGGGCCACTTGGCCTCTATTTAAAACACGTTTATACGGATTAGTCTGTCTCCTGAGTGGACCGGCCCCGCTCCGTTATTCGTCTCCGACCCCAACGCCCAATGAAACGTAGTTCATTCTCTGTCGAAAGACTTACATTGCTTGCACGTTCGATTTGTCCGAGCAAAAGCCTATTGCGGCTGGCACCTTTTGGGCGCCTCCTGTTATTACTCTTCAGTCTATTCTTTTGTTTCAGCGCGGCGGCCACGACAGCCGATCCGTCCATCGTCTCGACCTTTCATAGTGTTGGTATTCATTGGGAGACTGGTCCAGGCTCCGCCACCGAACCCGCCTGTTCCGTACGCTATCGCGTACAGGGGGCCTCGACGTGGACCGATGGTCACGACCTTTGGTGGGACTGGCGCGCCGCCTATGACGACGACAAGTTCGGCTTCCAGCCGCCCGATGCAGCGGCTCTCTCGCAATCGTTCCGCGGCAGCTTGGTTGAACTTCAGGAAGGCACCACCTACGAGATCGAATTGGCTGTCGATGGTGGCGAAACCTGGAGCGGTACGACGACCACCCGCAGCAGCATCTGGCAGATTGCAAACCGTATCACACTTCCGACTACAATCAACGGCACTTACGTCATCACCCAAGGCGGTTCCGCCGAAACCGGCTACGTGCTCTACGAACCGGCCGGAGATTCCGCCACCGTCGTCGGTGGGGTCTCGAACGTGCGGGTACAGGCGTCATACGTGATCGTACGCGGCCTCACATTGAAAGATGCCGAGAAGAGCGCCTTGCTGATCGAGATGAATCGGCACGACGTGGTCGTCGAGAACTGCGACATCTCCAATTGGGGCACCGCCGGCCTGCCCAGCGAGTTCGTCAGCGCCATTTACTATAACTACCACAGTTCCAACATCAGTGGAATCGCCGGCAAGCGCTTTGTTTTTCAGGGTAATTACATCCATGATCCGGCCAACGGCGCAGCCGTGAATTCCGACTACCGGGGCAGTATCGGCATAGGCATCGGCCAAAGCGGCGGCGAAAACGTCATCCGCTGGAACACCATTCACGGCACCAGCGAGAAACGCCTGTGGGACGGCATCGGCGGCGCGGTTAACTTCACCTATTACGCAACTGTCGGCAGTAATTCCGACGTATACGGAAACGACATCGCTTACTGCTCGGACGACTGCATCGAGGCCGACGGCCCGGGCGACAACCTCCGTATCTGGAACAACCGCGTCGAGCACTCTCTTATTGGTATTTCAGTAGCCAGCGCCATTCTCGGGCCAACCTATATTTTTCGTAATGTCGGCGGCAGCCTCAACCCCTACGACAACTTCAACACCCCTGCCGGTTTTCTTAAAATCAAAGGTTACGAGGTCGGCGCCGAAGTCTCCGGTGGCCGGTTGTTCGTTTACCATAACACCGCTTTCGTTCGCCCCGCTCCCGGTATCTCTGACGGCAGTCGCGTCGCTCTCGGTTGGGGCGCCGACATGATCAACACGCACAGCCGTAACAATGTTTTTGAAACGGTCAGCGCAGGCAACTTGGTCATCAAAGACGATGAACGCAATAAAGTGGCGGGCATGGACTATACTCACGAGGCCAACGACATCGACTACGATCTCTACTTCGGCGTTCTCTCGATTCCCGTTCCGCCCAATATCGTCGGCTCGAACATGACGGGCAGTATCCGCCCGGTTTATGAGCAGAACGATTACCGTCTCGGAGCCTGGGCGTCGGGCAACTTCCGGATCGCCGCAGGCACTCCCGGCCACAACGACGCCGTTTTCCTGCCGGGCTTCAACCGCGGCTCGGCCGAAGAAGGGGGCGCTCCGGATCGCGGCGTTCTCGAACGCGGCTCCCCGAATATTCCCTTCGGCACACTGGCCTATACAGAGGGTTCGTTGCCCCAGGCTCCGACCGCCCTCTCCGCTATCGCCCAATCCGCCTATCGCATCTACCTCACCTGGGAGGATACCAACGCAGGCGAACCGAATTACACCATCGAACGCTCGGTCGGCGGCGGCGCCTACCAAACCCTCGCCGCAAATCTCATCGACACCCAGTTTTCGGATACGGGACTGGCCGCAGGCACAAACTACTCTTATCGCGTCCTCAAGTTGAGCGGCAGCGGCGCGAGCGCCCCTTCCGGCATCGCTTCCGTCAGCACTCCCGCGACCTCCAATCTCGAGCCGGTGGCCGATCTTCATGTTCGTTCGGGCACCTACTCCGGCGTCAATCACGGCCTTGATCCTGAACTCTGGCTGGGCAACGAATCGAGCGCCGACCTCGACCGGGAAATCTTCCTGCGCTTCGACGTCTCCGGCCTCGCCTCGGGGCAGTCCGCCGTCCTCCAGCTCACGCCGATCGAAGTCGGCTCCGATGCCAACGCTATGACGGTCGACTTCGACTTCGTCTCCAACGACTCGTGGACCGAGACCGGTCTGGTCTGGAACACCAAACCCACGAGTTCCGGCACTCCGATCGCCTCGATCACCGGCGGGTTCCAAGTGGGTGTGCCGATCGAGGTCGACGTCACCAGCCTCGCGCAAGCCCAGGCTTCCGGCGATGGTGTGCTCTCGCTGCGCATCTCGTCCCTTTCGGAAGCCTCCGGCCGCTCGATCGTGTTCGCCGCCGCCGAGATGGTCACCGCATCCCACGAGTATCCTGTCCTCGTGACTTCGGCTCCTGCCGCCCCCACCGGGCTGACGGCCACCGCCGGCTCGGCCAGCCGCGTTTCCCTCACATGGGATAGCAGCGCGACGGCCACGAGTTACAACATCAAGCGGTCCACCAGCGGCGGACCCTACGAAACGGTCGCCACCGGCGTCACTGCCCGCAGTTACCTCGATACCGGCCTGTCGGAAAGCACCGCCTATTCCTATGTCGTCACCGCGGTCAACGCCGTGGGCGAGAGCGGCGATTCCGACGTAGCCAACATTGTCACTTTGGTCTCCGTCGAATCCGGCACCGTAGCCGACGCCCATGTGCAATCCGGTCCGGCGACCGAGAATACCAATTTCGGCTCCGAAGCCGGCCTCTGGGTCAAGCTTGAGCCCGACGTCACCAAGAACCGCGTCACGTTCCTCAGGTTCGATGTCGCCGCGATGGCCGATGCCGAGGTCGTATCGCTGTTGCTCATGCCGACCTCCGTCGGCGCCGGCACGCCCACGACTCTCGCGTTCGCCTTCGTGGAAGACGATTCCTGGGGCGAATCCACCGTCACCTGGGTTAATCAACCCGCCGGCTCGGGCGCGCCCTTCGCGTCCATCACTGACGGGTTCGTCGCGGGAACGCCCGTCGAGATCGACGTCACCGCGCTCGCCAAAGCCGAAGCCACGGGCGACGGACAACTCTCCATCGCCATCTACTCCACCGCATCCGCCTCGAACCGCTTCGTCATTTTCGGTTCGCGCGAGAACAGCACGGAAGCAAATCGTCCCTTCCTCGTCGCGGCGCTTGATTCGCCGATCCCCTCCCGTGTGACCGGCCTGACGGCTGTCGCCTCCTCCACCAGCCAGATCGATCTCGCCTGGGATCCGGCGGATCGGGCGGACAGCTACACCGTCAAGCGCTCGACCGGCGGCGGCGCCTACACTGGCATCGCGACCGGCGTCACGAGCACCAGCTACGCCGATACCGGCCTCGCGGAGTTCCAGAGCTACACGTACGTAGTCGCCGCGGTAAACACCCACGGTCCGAGTTCCAACTCCGCTCCCGCCACCGCCACGACTTTGCCGTCTTCCGCGCCGTCCGCCCCCGCGGGAGTGACTGCCACCGCCACGGGCAACACCGGAGCCATCGAGATCACCTGGAACGCGAACGCCATCACGGGAAGCTACACGTTGAAACGCTCGACCACGAGCGGAGGTTCCTATGCCACCGTCGCTTCCGGCCTCACGGGTACCACTTATCAGGATACAGCCCTGACCAACGGCGTCACCTACTACTACGTGCTTTCCGCGGAGAACCCGCTCGGCTCCAGCCCGAACTCCGCCCAGGCGAGCGCCACGCCATTCCTCGCGCCGCCTGCGCCCGTTTCCGGCCTGACCGCCACGGCGGGCATTGAAGCGGTGACGCTCGCCTGGCCCGCCCAACCTGCAACCGACAGCTACAACATCAAACGCTCCACGACCTCGGGCGGCCCTTACACTACCGTGGCCACGGGCGTCGTGGGTAGTTCATACAAGGATACGGGCCTGACCAACGACACCGCCTACTACTATGTGATCGCCGGCGTGAATGCCTCCGGCGAAGGCGCAAACTCCGCGGAAGCCACCGCCACGCCGAGAGAATATCTGGTACTCTTCTTCGAAAGCTTCGAGTCGCCACCGGAGACCGTTAACGCCAATCCCACCCGCTGGGGAGTTTCGAACACCGGGATCATCGTCACCAACGCGGCGGCGAGCGAAGGCACCAACAGCCTGTTTGTTCGCGACGGCGTCAACCGGAGGGTCACCTACAACGCAGCCGTCGATCTTACGGGCGCCGAAGCCGTCGAAATCTCCTTCGACTTCGCCCAGCTCAGCAGCACGGAGACCGGCGAAGGTCTTATCGCCTTTGACCTCGATTTCGGTTTGGGCTTCGAGACGGTCATCCGCGATGAGGGTGCCGCCGATGGCTTGGTGGACGGCGCTTACGCGGGTGCCACTCTGGTCCTGAACAACAGCAACGGCACGGGGGCGATGCCCTTCACCCGCTACGCGGTGACGATCGACAGCGCCTACTTCGCCGACATTCTCGGCAGCAGCAGCGTCAAGCTTCGCTTCATTACGCAATCGAGCACTGGCACCGAATCATTCCGCATCGATAACATCCGGGTGATCGCGAAGAAGTCGGCGGCGCCCTCGGCCCTCGCTGCGCCCACCGGTTTGGCGGCGGTCGCCGCTTCGCCCGTGCAAATCGACCTCTCCTGGAACGCGAGCGTCGGAGCACAAAGCTATAACCTGAAACGCGCGACGGTCCCCGGCGGTCCCTATACCACGATCGCTTCCGGACTCACGGCGACCTCTTACGCCGACACCGGACTGACGGCGGAAACCGCCTACTACTATGTCGTATCCGATACGGGAATACCCGGAGAAAGCCCGGATTCCGCCGAAGCCACCGCCACCACGCTGACCAATTCGGTTCTCTTCATCGACAGCTTCGAGGCCCCGCCGGAAACGGTCGGCGCCACCCCCACACTCTGGACGGTGTCGAACCCGGGTATCGTCGTGAATGCGGCCGCTGCCGCCGACAGAACGAACAGCTTGTTCGTTCGCGACGGCCCCAACCGCACCGTGACGATGGTCACGCCAGTGAGTCTCGCCGGCACCGAAGCCATCGAAATCTCCTTCGACTTCGCCCAGCTCAACAGCATCGAAACCGGCGAGGGATTGATCGCCTTCGCGATCGATTTCGGCGCGGGCTTCCAAACCGTCATTAACGATGAGGGTTCGGCCAACGGTCTGGCGGCAACCGTTTACTCGGGCACCACGCTCAGCCTGGACAACAGCAATGGCGCGGGTCCGGTCAACTTCGTCAACTACAAGGTCCTCATCGACAGCGCCTACTACACGGATGTTTTGAACAGCACGAGCATCCGGCTCCGCTTCGTGACCCACTCCGGCGCGGCGGTCGAGTCCTTCCGCATCGATAACGTGCGGATCATCGCCATCGATTCCATTCCCGGCGGCGGCATCGACGCACCGACCGGCCTGACCGCCGTGGCGGTTTCCGAAAGCCAGCTCGATCTGTCTTGGGATGCGGTCATCGGCGCGGAATCCTACGACGTGAAGCGCGCAGCCGCCACCGGTGGTCCCTACACCACCATCGCCACCGGCGTCACCGGCACGACCTACTCGGATTCGAGCCTGACGAGCGAAACAGCTTACTTCTACGTCGTCTCCGCGGTCGCCACTTCTGGTGAGAGTCCCGACTCCGCCGAAGCCACCGCGACCACGCTGCCCGACTCGCTACTGTTCTTTGACAGCTTCGAAAATCCGCCGGAAACCGTCGGTAGCGTCCCGACTCAATGGACCGTTTCCAACACCGCCATTGTGGTTAATTCCGCGGCCGCCAGCGAAGGAACCAACAGTCTCTTCGTTCGCGAAGGCGCCAATCGCACGGTCACACTGACCACGCCGATCGATCTTACCGGCGTCTCCGGAATCGAAATCTCCTTCGACTTCGCCCAGCTCAACAGCATCGAAACCGGTGAGGGACTCACCACCTTCGCGGTCGACTTCGGCTCCGGCTTCGAAACCGTCATCACCGACGAGGGCGCGGCCAACGGATTGGTCGACGGCACCTACTCCGGCACGACGATCACGTTGCCCAACGCGAACGGCACCGGCGCCATGGGCTTCACCAACTACAAGGTGACGATCGACAGCGCTCACTTTGCGGGCGGCAACAGCGTCCGGCTCCGCTTCGTGACCAACTCCAGTGCTTCAGTCGAGTCCTTCCGCATCGATAACGTCCTGGTCGTCGCTCTGCCGGGCAACCCGCAGCCGACCATCACCAGCGCCACCACGGCGAGCAGCACCTACGGATCGCTCTTCAACTATGCGATTCAAACGGCGAACCCGGCCACGAGCTTCGCGGCCACGGGGCTGCCCGCCGGCTTGAGCGTCGACCCCGTGACGGGCGTCATTTCCGGCACCCCGGCGGCAGGCGGACTCTTCGTGGTCGAAGTGAGCGCCACGAATACCGCGGGCACCGCCACGGCTCAGCTCACACTCGATATCGCCAAACTCGCCGCCAGCGTGACGTTGAGCGATCTCGAGTTCGCCTACGACGGCTCGCCGAAAAGCGCCACCGTCGCCACCACGCCGTCCGGCCTCGCTGTGACCGTTACCTATAACGGTTCGACCACCGCGCCGATCGATGCCGGCAGCTACGAATTCGTCGCTACCGTCGTTGACGCCGCTTACGCCGGCGCGGCTTCGGGCACATTCGAGATCGCGCCGACTGGACAGACGATCGATTTCCCGCCTCCGGGAAGTAAGATCTACGGCGAACCTGCCTTCGCTCTTTCCGCTGTCGCCAGCTCCAGCCTCCCGGTCACCTACTCGGTGGTCAGCGGGCCGGCCTCGGTCAGCGGCAACGAGGTGACATTGACCGGCACCGGCTCGGTCACCCTGCGCGCCTCGCAGGAAGGCAACTCGAACTTCCTCGCGGCGACACCGGTCGATGCGACGTTCACGGTCGCCCAAGGCTCGGCAACGGTCACCTTCGATCGGCTGGCCCTCCTGCAGTCTTACGACGGCACCGCCAGGCCCGTGCCCGTGACGACCGGCCCCGAAGGCATCGCCGTCACCATCACCTACAACGGCAGCCCGAATGCACCGATCTATCCGGGTGTTTACGAGGTGGTCGCCACCGTGGACGATCCGAACTATGAAGGTTCGGCCACGGCCACGCAGTTTATCACCATCACCGCTCTGGTTCGCCACAAGCCGATCATCAATGACAACAGCGGCATCGAGGGCTCCATGCAGATTCTCTCCGGCGAACTCGTCCTCCTTAATCACTACGCCTCCATCTCGGGCGACCTCCTCGTGCCCGGCCAGCCGAACTTTCAGATCAGTTCCAGTTCGGCGTATGCGGGCGTGATCCAAGGACCCGGCGGCCCCACGCCGTTCGACTACACGGTGCGTCTAAACAACCATTCCCTGGTTCGCTACATCGTGAACAAGATCGATCCGATCGCCATGCCCACCGCCACGGCGCCGCAATCGCCGTCCGGCCACCGCAACGTCTTGATCTTCTATCAAGGCCAGGACGCAGGCGACTTCTCCAGCCTGCGCAACCTGACTCTGCTCGGTTCCGCCGGCACCGTCAGTGTCCCGCCCGGCACGTACGGCAACTTCCTCGCCATCGGCAACGCCACGTTCCAACTCGGCGTCCCTGGCTCGGAGACACCCGCCGTCTACGATCTGCAAAACCTGCAACTCCACGCCGGCAGCTCGGTCGAGATCGTCGGCCCCGTGCTCCTGCGGCTCAAGAATAACCTGGTTCTGAGCTGGGATAGCCACATCGGCAGCGTTCCCGACTGGCTGACCATCGAACTCGCTGGCAGCGACGTGATCATGGCCGGCAGTTCGATGCTCAACGGGCACGTCATCGCACCCAACGGAATACTCATGATGAGCGGCGGCAGCGAACTCACCGGATCAGTCATCGTCGACCGCCTCTTTCTATCGGGCGAGGCTTTGCTCCGAGGGACGGCTCCATGAGACAGAGCGCCCGACTCAACATCGCAGACCTTTTTGAAACGGGCAAAGGGGCGCAGGAGAGCATTTCTTTGGATGCGAAATCATCGAAACTCGCTTTTTTCATGCCTTTGCCGTCGAGCGCGTCCTCCGAGACTGTATTCAATAATAAACTTCAAAGAAAGCAGGCGTGCGACGCAAATCCATGAAACGATCCATTAGCACGAACCCCCTAGCTGTAGTAGCCGCGGCCCATGAAGTTTTGCGGACTACGCTGCTCGGGACTGCCGTCCTCGTCCAATGGACTGTTGCCACGGTATGTACTGAAATCGCTTCCTTCTCATTGTTCCGAAAACGCGTCCAGTGGTGGGCATTGGTTTCCTGTTTCATCGGAATCGCAACGGCCGCTCAAGCCACGCCACGAGAGGTCATATTCAGTAGCAGCTATGCGGATGAAGACGATTTCGAGAGCTTTGCTCGTCAGGCCAAGGAGGCAGGAGCAACGCATATCGACATCACTCCGAGTCTGCCGTGGAGCTTCTGGGAATACGACATGCCGGGAGACCCGTACCCGTCTTGGGTTATTTCGAACTGCAGCCTGCTCAAACTCGCCCGTCCCCCTGCTCTCGCTAAATACATACCCTCGGAACACTCTGAAGCCGTTGTTTCTCTCCTTGAGTCACGTTGCGCGGTCCTTCGGCGCTTGGGTCTGAAAGCGCAACTCTCTGCCAACGAGCCGAACATGTTGCCAGAAGCGGTGTTCACGGACCATCCGCTCTGGCGCGGAGCGCGAGTCGATCATCCTGCCCGATCGAGGGTTGCACGTTTCGCTCCCAGCATCGATAACCCGGAGGTCTTGGCCCTCTTTCGCGAGGCAACCGCAATGCTTCTGCGGAAATGCCCCGAGATCGATTTGCTCGACCTTGCCACGAATGACTCGGGAGCTGGCCTCGACTGGAGTCCAGGCACGTATGCAGGCGCATTTGGCAATACACTCTACCGGGACCGGTCGATGGATGAACGTCTAGCCGGATTCTTTGCCGCGATACGAGCTGGAGCGCGGGAGGTCGGGAGCGACGTTGACGTGCGTATGTGGCTCACGCGTGAGCCCGAACCAATGCGCATCGCGCGGAAGCTTGAGAAGGGAAACGCCATCGAGAACCTAGAAGGACCCACCGGAACTCCCTTTTGGGCGCGGGCGGAAGTAAGCGAAGGCTACGGTAGCTCATTCTATCCCGTCACGGGAATTCCCCGTCCGATCCGCTTCCTGAGGGGGCTGGTCTCGACACTTCAATCTTCGGCGCCGCGCCTTTTTATCAATATGGGAGACCGAGGAAACCGCGTACTGTATTTTGAAATCTACAACAGCTTTCGGTCCCATCGCATCGACACGTCGATCCAGCAAATGGCGCTCCTACGCAATGTTGCCGCCCGCCGCGCAGGCGAGCCAGAAGCAGATGATTTACTGCGCGTTTGGCAGGCAATTGACGACGCCGACCAATTGGCGCGCCTTCTCGACGCAGGCGGATTCATTTTCAATCTCGGCGGCGTTCAGCAGCGCTGGTTGATCCGCCCGTTCGTGCCCTTTCCGAATGAACTCGCGCCGGAGGAGAAAGCGTATTTCCGACCGTTTCTCTTTCAAGCGCTTGACGAGGCAAACGCCGAAACGCTGGCCGACGTGCAGGGCACGGATGTGTATCGGGGGTGGAGCGGACGTCATTTCGTGCGACGAGTTGTTGGCGCCATCGAACGCGATCTTCACGACGCGGTCAGGCTCGCTGGAAAGCTGCAGGACGCCGATCTGGAAAGGCGCTTGCGCATTTTCCTCTGTGTTGCGCGAAATGCGCGCAACGCGGTAAGCTACCAAGCACAATTGGATCGCGTCAAATCGTTAGGCCACGAGCCTGTCCCCAATCCGGTCGTAGGGACCCGATCCGATTGGGATCGCGAACTTATCCTGCTCACCGTTCGGGAAGAGCTGGACAATACTGCGGTCCTGATCGAGTTGCTGGGTGAGCGTCCGGACAACTATCTTCTTTTGGCGAAGACTCCCAAAGAAGAAGATATACGCAGTATGTCGCCGGAAATCGTCACGCAATTGCGCAAAAAGCTAAACATCACCAACGCGCATTGGGAGGACTACAAAAGGCTGTTCACGACTCCTAACTGGTAACAGGATATTTTAGTCGGACTTGATCGATCGATCAGATCACGCGCCGAAGATAGGCGTCCACGAGACGACGTTACATGCGTGAATGCGGAGAGAGGAACGCGCCCCCATGGGAGGGGCGTGTAAACGTCAGCCGATGTCGATCGCTGCAAGCCGAGTTGCGTGCGTTGCGCTCGGAAAACGAGCGTCTGCGCATCCAGCGTGACATATTAAAAAACCTTAGGAGCTGTTGGGAATAAACTTAAGCTGAAAAGGCGGTGGGGCGTGCCGCTGTTGATCCATTCTACGAGGACAACCACATGTGTATCATCATCGTTCGGCCTGGCCGTTGGTGGCTGCGTTCGTGCATCGGGCTGAGCAGATGGTCCGACCGCGCCGGCACGTTACACAGAGGTGGATAGCGCTTAATGGGGGGAGGCGCGACTCGCGGGGTTTTGCAAGCTGGTCGAGACAAACACGAGCCGCCTGTTGGGGGCGGGGCGCCAGTTGTGGTCGGCGGCCCGATACTTCGGAGCAGTGCCTCGAGCGAACGGTGGAATGACTTCTTTGGTTCCACTGCCCCTGATAGCTGCGTTTGCCGCATCCGCAGTCACAACTCGCTTTAGCACAAGTAAAGGAACTCGCGCTTTCCTGAAAAACAATGCGCCTGAAAGGCGCGCACGAGATAACGTCCGGTATGTTTCGCACATTTTGTGAAGGGATGGCGAAGGAACGGGTAACCCGATAACCCGAACCGAAAGCCATACCGATGACCGAAGATAAACCAGCTGCGGGAAAACGCCGTAGCAGCCGATAAACCCATGGGAGAAGTAATCTAGGGAAGCGCTGAATAAAGCCCGGGGGCGGTATTTTCGGATTTGATGAGAACGCTGGGGCGGCTGGAGGCGTAATAGCTGGGCGCGGGCGGGGCTGCGGCGCGTGAGGTGCGCGGCAAGCGGCGATTTTTCTTCGCTGCGCCCCTGGCAAGCGCCCCCGGC
>WUUC01083939.1_pt1 | contig 14015 bp, 11 predicted proteins | sample 6278441 | NCBI WGS metagenome assembly WUUC01 (sample SAMN13675441, study PRJNA597444) | soil metagenome | isolation source: soil | place: USA: Washington | collected 2017-10
AGCTCCCGTAGCAGCTCGCGCAGATCGTGGTGGTGGGCGCGAATGCGTGCTGCCTGGTCGGGCTCGGCCAAGCCGAAGCCTGGCATCAACACTTCCTCCTCGGCGCGCAGGTGGCCAAGCAACGCCGTCTCGAATACCTCCCAAGCCTGCCGAAGCTCGGGGGCGCCGCTGGTCTCGTCGAACAGCAGGTCTGCCAGCGCCCTGAGCAGCTGGGCATGATCCTCCTGCAGCGCGGCATGGAACTCGGACCGCGTGTCGCTGGCGTCGTCGTACATGGCTGTCCTCCGCTCTCCGTGCTCAAGGTGCAAGCGTTGACCCAGCGCGGAGATGCCGCAAGTCGCGTGGCGATGCGCCCCCTCCGCGTCCTGGTTCATGGACACGAAAGATTGAGCGGGTTCGAAATCGAGCTTCGGCGCAGACTGTTTTGCGATGTGTGGGCGCTACTTCCAGAACCAGCCGAGAGACGAGCTCGCCGCTGCCTTCCGTGCGGCGCCGAGCGCTGGCGAGGACCGCTCCTCATACAACATTGCCCCGGGCCAGCTGGTGCTTGCGGTGCGCCTCCATCCGAAGACGGGGGAGCGCTGGTTGGACGACCTGCAGTGGGGTCTCCTGCCGCATTTTGCCAAGGAGCGAAAGATGGCCTGGAAGACCATCAACGCCCGGGCCGAGACCATCGACAAGGCGGCGAGCTATCGCGCCGCCTTCGAGAAGCGGCGCTGTCTGATCCTCGCCGACGGTTTTTTCGAGTGGAAGGCCCTGGGCAAGCAGAGACTGCCCTACGCGGTCACGCTCGCAGGCCGCGAGCCGTTCGCCATGGCCGGCGTGTGGGAGAACTGGAAAGACCCGGTCAGCGGAGAATGGGTGCGTTCGTGCGCCATCGTCACGACCGCAGCCAACGAGCTGATAGGCCAGGTTCACGACCGTATGCCGGTGATTCTGGCTCCGGCCGACTACGCCAGCTGGCTTGGAGAAGAGCCCAAGACCGCCTCCGAGCTCAAACGGCTGCTCGAGCCATTCAGCGCACAGGTTATGGCCATGTGGCCGGTCCACCCGCGCGTCAACAAGACGGACGTCAACGACCCGTCCGTGCTCGATCGCTACGATCCAGAAGACCGCTAAAGCGTCGCATCCCGCCCGCTCATGCGCTCCGGCAAGCGCACAACACGGCGCGCACGGCAGCGTCGTTCATGCCGAGATCGCGCAGCTCGCCTTTCCGCGCAAGCTCGATTTCGTGGCAGCCTGAGGCAGCCACCGCGCCCAGCATTGCCAAGCCCGCGGCGCCATGTTAGGGCCGGCGTGGCACATGCAATCGTATTGCAGATGCATCCTATCTCGCGCAGCGAATTGTCGCGCCGCGCTCTTGGGCCTGTGGTTGGTGGTTGGTCCCTGTGCGGTCGCTCTGCCCGCCGCCGTGCATGCCCAGACGCCCGCGCCGCAGCCGGATGCAGCGGTCCCAGCCCCCGGCCCCGATGCCGCGCCGCCGCCCGCGCCGCAGCCGGATGCAGAAGTCCCGGCCCCCGATGCCGCGCCGCCGTCCTCGCCGCAAACACCCGAGGCGCTGGTGCCGCCGCGGGTAGTCCACAGCGTGCCGCCCGTCTACCCCGCGTCGCACGAGGCGCACGGCGAACATCCCACGGTGGTGCTCAAGGTAACGATCCTCGCCGACGGCAGCATCGCGGACGTTGCCGTGGAGCACTCCGCGGGAGGCGACTTCGATCAGGCCGCGATCGATTCGGTCAAGCAGTGGAGGTTCGAGCCAGCCCGGCGGGGCAGCGTCGCGCTCGCCAGCCGCGTGGGAGTCGCAGTGCACTTCGAGCTGCCGGAGCTGGGCGTGGTGGACGTGGTCTCCGTGCCCAACGCCTCGGTCATGGTGCCGCATCCGCACGCCGAGCCCGCTCCCGAGCATCGCGTCGCGAGGGACGGCGGTTCGTTCGGTGCCCGGGCCGAAGTCAGCGCGGAGCTGCGCAGCGAAGGACGCAGCGCCAGCGACTATCGCATCGACTCTGCACTGCTCAAGGCCGCACCGCACACGGACGGCGCCGACCTGCTCAAGACTGCACCGGGCATGGTCGTGACCCGCATCGAGGGGGACGCGGTCGGCCACCGGCTGATGTTGCGCGGATTCGACGCCGACCACGGTCAAGACATCGAGCTGAAAGCAGACGGAGTACCCATCAACCAACCGTCTCACATCCACGGTCAAGGCTACGCAGACCTGGGCTTCCTCATTCCGGAGACGGTGCGCGGACTGCATGTCATCGAGGGGGTTTACGATCCCGAGCAGGGCGACTTCGCGGTGGCGGGTAGCGCGGAGTTCGAGCTGGGCGTGCAGGAGCGCGGGATCAAACTGCTGTCTTCGTACGGGGCGTTCAACACGTTTCGGGAGCTCGCGCTCTGGGCTCCCGAGCAGCAGTCGCCAGAGACGTTCGGAGCGGTGGTTTTCCGCAAGACAGACGGCTTCGGACAAAATCGCGCGGCCACCGCGGGCGCGGCCGTGGCGCAGCGAGCCTTTCAGCTGGACCGGCTCAAGCTGGTGCTCCACGGATCCGTCTACGGGTCGCGCGCGGCCACCGCCAACGTGCTGCGTCGCGACGATATCCGCTCGGGGCGCGTCGACTTCTACGACGTCTATCCTTACCCGACGGCCGAAAATCAGAACGGCTTCGCCAGCCGCGCCCAGCTGAGCGCAAAGCTGCGCTATCTGGGCGACAAGGGTGACAACGGCGAGCTCACGCTGTTCTATGTCTTCAACGACTTCCGCTTGCTCGCGAACTACACGGGTTTCACGGCCGTCTCGCAGATCAACCGCGATTGGGCCGGCCGCGGCGACCTGATTGAGCAGCTGAACACGACGCGCAGCGTGGGCGCACGCGCCCGCTACCGGACCGCGCCCTACAAACCCGCGCGCTGGTTCGAGGGCACACTCGAAGTGGGGCTCTCGTCGCGCGTCGATCTGATCGATCAGAGGCAGAACCTGCTCGAGGCCCCCGACAACACCACCTGGGATCAGCACGTCGATGGATCGATCACGGCCGTGGACGTGGGCGGCTACCTGGACGGCGACCTGGCGCTGACTCGCTTCGTGCGGCTGAAGGGCGGCGTGCGCGCGGACCTGCTCAGCTACCGGGTCGAAGACCGCCTGCAGAACTTCATCCCGGACGCTCGCAGCGAAAATCACATCATCGGCTATCGCCGCAGTGCCGCCGGGCTGGCCGCCGGACCTCGTGTCGTGCTCGAACTGGTGCCGACGGAGCCTCTGGTTTTGAGCGTCGCTTATGGCGAAGGCTACCGCTCCCCTCAAGCCCTGCTGCTCGACGAGGGTGAAACGGCCCCCTTTACCAAGGTGCGCTCGGCCGATCTCGGCGCGCGCCTGACGCTGGGCGCGCACGACGAGCTCGGACTGCGCGCCAGCGGCTACTACACACATCTCAAGCAAGACGTGGTGTTCGATCCGCGTGAGGGCCGGGCCGAGCCGGTCGGCCCTTCACGGCGCATCGGCGTGGTGCTGCACGGAGATTTGCGCCTGGCCAGCTGGCTTGTCGCAGCGGCCAGCGCCACTTACGTGCACGCGACCCTGGAGGAGCCGCCCTCCCCGAGCGCGGAAAATCCCAACCCGCCCTTCGAGCGGGGCCAGCTGCTGCCCTATGTGCCGCCGTGGGTGCTGCGCGCCGACCTGAGCGGGCACCGAGCGCTGTTCGACGCCGGAGAGGCGCCGGTCGAAGGTCAGGCAGGAGTGGGCTTCACCTACTGGTCGCCGCGTCCGCTGCCGTTTGGCGAGAGCGCCGCGCAGGTGGCGCTGCTAGACGCCTCGCTCGGCGCGCGCTGGCGCTGGCTATCGCTGGATCTGTCGGTGCTCAATCTCTTCGACGTCAGGTATGCCGCGCTCGAGCTCAGCTATCCTTCCAACTGGAACCCGAACGAACAGCCCTCGCGCTTGCCTGCACGCGCCATCATGGCCGGCGCACCCCGCTCGTGGCTGCTCAGCCTGGGAGTGACCTTGTGAAGCCGTTGCACCTCGCGAGTGCGTTCGTGACACTTTTGGCGTGCGGCGACACCGGCCAGGAGCACGTGCAGATCCCCACCGCCGCCCGGGGCAGCGAACGTGACTCCATCAGCGTGAACGGCACGATCTTGCGCCTGATCCGGGCCGAAGTCGCCTTCGGGCCTGTGTATTTCTGCGCGACGGAGGGGGCTGACGTCGGCTTGTGTGACGTTGCTCTGGCAGAGTTGCTGGACACCGTGACCATCGATGGACTCTCCGCAGCAGACGTGCGGATCGGCAGCTTGAGCGCCACCACAGGCAGCGTGCGCTCGGCGCTCTACGACTACGGGATCAGCTGGCTGCTCACGCGGAACAACCCGCGCGCCAGCGCCGGCGCCCCGCAGGGCCACAGTGCAATCCTCGAAGGCACGGCGGAAAGTCAGGGCAGTGTGCTGCGCTTCTCGGCGCAAGTGGACATCACGCCACTCAGTCGCGGCGACGCCGCAGTGAACGCGCGCCGCACCAGCTTCGAGATCACTTCCTCCAGCGATCGACTCACGATCGCGCTCGACCCTTACCGCTGGCTCGAGCGCATCGACGTCGACGAGCTGTTCGCGCTGGATGTCGATGGGGATGGCGCGGTCGAGCTCGGCCCCGAACACCAGGCCTACCAAGCCATCGTCCAGGGCATGGCGAATCGCGCGCCAGCCGAGTTCGTATGGAGCAAGAAATAAACGCAACTGGATTGCAACAGCCTATGGATGGCGCTAGCTTCCTGACGCGTTCGTCCCGTACCCAAGGAAGAAGCCATGAAGCCATCGACACACGTGGGCGCGCTCAGCGCCCTTACCCTCATGCTGGCCGCCTGTGACGATGCTGGCGAAGGAACGATCCGTGTGAACCTCAAGGCCGAGGAGACGATCACGGAGGGGCTGTCGACGGGAGCCGAGGAGGAGAACACCAAGGACTACGACGTTTCTTACTCCAAGTTCATCGTCACCATCGGCCGTGTCGAGCTCGGTCAGGCCAGCTCGGGAAGACAGCGCAAGGACGAGACTCTGTACGTCGTCGACCTGACGCAGATCGGGGAAGAGGGCGTGGAGATCGCCAGGTTCGAGAATGTGCCACCCGGGCAATGGGACGAGTTCGGGTTCGAGACCGCGGCCGCCACGCCGGGCACAAAAGCGATCGAGGTCAGCAGCGCGGACGCTCAGGAAATGGTGGAGCACGGCTGGACGTACTGGATCGAAGGCACGGTGGCGCGCCCCCTGGCGCAGGGGGGGCCGGTCGACTTCGTGATTCAGACGGACGTGCCCACCTCGTTCTACAACTGCCGGCACGACGGTGAGCCGGGTCTTTCGGCGGTCGAGAATAGGACCACCTCCGGCGATGTGACCATCCACGGCGATCACCTCTGGTTCAATTCTTTTCCCACCGGCAGTGAAGGTTCCGTCGAGCGCCGCGCAGCCTGGATCGTTCAGGCCGATACGGACGGCGACGGTAAGGTTTCTACCGAGGATCTCGCGGCCCTGGACGCGACCGAAGTCTTCACCACCCAGCTCGGCTACAGCCTCGACGGTCCGGACGAAATCGTCATCGACAACGCGCTCGATTTCGTGCGTGCACAGCTGGCGACGCAGGGCCATTTCATGGGCGAAGGTGAGTGCATCTGGCGCTTCGAAGGCGCCACGGGCGACTGACGTCGAACCGCAGCGATCGGCGGCCTGGCCGGCGGCCAACCGCAGCCCTGTTCACGCGCGGGTGGCGACCTGACACACCAGCTCGCGCAGGGCGAGCAAGTCGAACGGCTTGCTCACGACCACGGCGTCGGGGTGCGAGTCCGTGTAGGTCTCGCCCATTCCGGTCATCAGAATCATCCGACGTTTGAGTCTGGGATTGTGGCGACCGACCCAGTCGAAGAGCTCGAGGCCCGTGCCGTTGGGCATGATCAAGTCGGCCACGATGACGTCGAAGGTCGCGCCGCCTTCCAGCACTGCTACCGCAGAAGCCATGCTGTGCACCGCTTGCACCAGGCCCAGCTCACCCAGGCCGCGAATCAGCGCACGATGGATCGAAGCATCGTCGTCGACCACCAGGATTCTCATCTCCCCACGTGGCGGTACGCTCTTGCGGCGAGCGAGGTCTACCTCTGCTTCGCTGTCGTACACTGGAGCCTCGACCGCAAGCGTCAGCAAGAGCGCGTCATGCGTGACCTCCAGGCTACCGCCCAGCTGCTGCAACATGCCGCGCAGCAGCGACAGTCGCAGCGAGAGCGGGCCCGAAAGCACCTGCATTCCCTCGCTTTCGCCCAGCGGGCCCAAACGCAGCTGCAGCAGTCCCGGTCGCTCCTGGGCCTCGATGTACAGCTCCAGGCGAGCGGCCGAGCCGGATCCACGCAGCGCGGCGACAGCGAGCTGCCCCGCGCTGCGCAGCACCTGCGCAAAGCGCGCCTCGCGCACGAACACGGGCTGGAGCGCGCCGAAACGACGTTCGATGCTGACACTGCCCGCCTCGTACTGCTCCAGCAGCGTCGCGACATCTGCCAGCACTCCCTCGGGCGCGACCCGGCGAGGCGCATCGGTGGGGAAGAGTGCGCGCAATTCCCGCACGGCTTCCGCCACGCGCTCGCCGTCCGCGCGGGCCTCGTGCGCGATGCGCTGCGCCTCTTGGCGCTGCTCTTCCGGACCGAACCTCGCGAGCTGCTCGCCCAGCTCCGCCAAGCCCAACAGCAGCGAAGCCAGCGGGTTGTTGATGCGGTGGATCACCCCCTCCACGAGCATGCCCGCCTGGACCACCCGCTCAGGCTCCGAGAATGCGGGCGCTGACTGTCGCACAGCGCTCTCCGACGCCTCCTTCGAGCGCTCCGCCATCGCCCCCCCGAAAATCACAGCCGCCTCGAGCGAGCCGCCCGCCCGGCGTGGGGCAGTATAACTAGGACGGCACGCGCCGTATATCGAGCTCGTGATAGCGTTGTAAACGAGAGCGAGGCGATGCCGGACCCACAGCTGGTGTTGCGGTTCGAGAACCGCGCTGCCCTACGTGAAGAATACGAGCAGAATTTGGCGCACGGGCGCGCTTTCGTGGCGCACGCCGGCGGGCTCTCGCTGTTCAGCCCGTGCACCTTGATCCTCGAGGCCGCCGACCTCGACGCACAGTTGGTGCTGGCGTGCGAGGTGGTCATGGTCGGCGAGACGCACGGCGGCCTGGCTCTGCAGTTTCTGGATCGAAGTGAAGCCAGCCTGACTCGGCTGCGCGACTTCGTCATGGGTTACGAAGACGAAGACGAAGACGAAGACGAAGACGAACCGCCGGACTCCGAAGCACCCGGTGCGGGCGCCGCCGGTCAGCGCGTGATCGTCGAGGCGCGCGCCGCCAAGCTGCGCAACCTGAACCCTGCGCAGCGCATGCAAGTGGCCCGCAGCAACGTGCTGGAGGAACGAGTCCTGCTCGAGCGGCTCTACGGCAGCGCGGTCTGGGAGCTGCTCTTGCGCAATCCCAAGATCACGCTGCCCGAGGTGGCGCGCATGGCGCGCAAGGGCACGATGCCGCGGCCGCTGCTCGACTTGATCGCCGACAATGAACAGTGGATCCGGCAATCACTCGTGCGACGTGCATTGCTCGCCAACCCACGTCTGAGTACGGACGGCGTCCAGCGCGTGCTGCGCACGCTGCCGCCGCGCGAGCTCAAGCTCGTGCCGCAGCAGACCGCCTACCCTCAGAGCGTACGCCAGGCCGCGACCCGTCTCATGCGCGGCGGCTAGCTATGGCTAGAGCGCGAAGCCCGATGTCTCGACGCGGCGATCGTTCGCATCGCGAGCCGCAAGTTTCGCCAGCGGGAGATGGCCGATCTTGCGCTGCGCGAGCACCGCATATGCGCGCACGATGCGCCCGGCTGGATCGGCCTCGAACAGACTGACGGTCACGGGGGCCACCCGTTCGGCGTACGGAACCACGTGCGCGACGATGCCGGGGAGGCCGTTGAACATGCCGCTCTGGATGCCGAGCAGACGCAGCTTGGGTGACAAGCGCACGAAAAAGCGCGCCACCCTGTGCGCGCTGAACATGGGCCGGCCAGCCGCGAAAAACTCGCCGTTGGAATCGTGGACGGCGGCGATCGAGTCCGCCAGCAGCTGCTCGACGGCCTGCGCGTCGCCGAGTGCGATGCACGCGAACAGCCGCAGCATGGCCGCCCGCGCCACGCCTTCTCGGGCAGGATCGGGAGCGCCCCGCTCGGCTTCGTAGCCCTCGAGTGCGGCGCGCGCTCGGTGGTGGGTGGTCTTCACGTTGGGCTCACTCAGCACCAGCGCCTCGGCGGTCTCACGCACCGAATAATCGAGCACGTCGCGCAAGATCAGGACCGCACGCTGCTGCGGCGAGAGCGCTTCGAGCGCGATCAAGAACGCGTACGACAGGCTCTCGCGTTGGCCGTAGCGCGCGCTGGGCGAGAGCGCCTCGTCGGGCAACGCCTCCGTATCCACCGGCGAGGGCAGCCAATCACCGGCGTAGCCCCGCAGCTGCCGGCGCCGCAGCAGATCGAGGCTGGCGTTCACCGCCACGCGGCGCAGCCAGGGCATGAGCTCGCGCGACGTGTCCGCCGGTGGGCTCTCCAGCAGGCGCAGAAACGTCTCCTGGACGAGCTCGTCCGCATCGGCGGCGACGCCCGTCATCCGGTAGCAGAGCCACCAGAGTGGAGCGCGGTGGCGCTCGATCTCGCGCGGGTCGATCACGGAGTGTGTCTTATCACGCAGCGCTGGTGCAGGAACGCTCCACCTGCTCAGCTGCGCAGCGCCGCCCAGGCCAGTGCAAGCCAGCCTGTCATGAACGCCAGCCCACCCAATGGGGTCACTGCACCGAGCCAGCGCGTGCCCGTCAAGGTCATGACGTACAGGCTGCCCGAGAACAACACGACCCCCGCGGCAAACGCCATGCAAGCGACGCGTCCTGCACGGGTTTCGCCGAGCAGACCCGCAGACAGGCCCAGGGCCAGGGCGTGCACGAGGTGGTACTGGGCCGCCGTCTTCCACCACTCCAGACGCTGGGCGCCATCGCTCAGGTTGGCCAGGCGCTGAGAGAGCGCGTGCGCGCCGAACGCGCCCAGCCCGACGGCCAGGCAGCCGAGACACGCCGCCAAGGTGAGAAAGGGTCGGTGCATGCAGCGAACCATGCGAAACAATCGCCATCGCTTCAACGTTCCCGGCGCAAAAAACCGCTCGCACGTAGCGTTTTGTTTCGATTCGATAACCGCGGGTTTTACGGGATGCGAAGCTAGCTCGGGGACGTAGCCTGGAGTACCCTCGAACTCAGCGAGGGCCGCAAGAGAGTCGACTCCGCGCGTCACATCGACGCGTGTCGAAGCCGGCCGTGTCGAAGCCGGCCGAAGCGGGGCGAGAGCGATGGAGTTCGATTTCGGTGTCAACCAGGGGTTCGTCGAAGAGCAATACCTCCGCTATCAGGGCAATCCCGGCTCGGTCGATCCGAGCTGGCGGCGGTTTTTCGAGGCCATCGAGCGTGAACGAGAGATCGAACAGCAGCTCGAGCGTGGCAGCAACGTGCAGGGAGGCAATGGCGCGAGCGCGCACGCCGGTAGCGGCGCGCCCCCCCCCGCCGTCAGGATGAACGGCAACGGTCATGCGCAGCTGCTCCCCTCCACGGCGGAGTACGTACCCCAGAACGCGACGACTCTCGCCCAAGCTTCCCTGAGCGCCGACGCGCTGCTGGTCAGCGAGCTGCAGGGGCGCGTCTCGGCGATGGTGAACGCTTACCGCGTGCGCGGACACATCTTCGCGGACCTGGATCCGCTCAGCCGCCACACGCTGGAGGCCAAAGAGCTCAGCCTCGAAGCCTTCGGCCTCGATCAAGTCGACCCGCAGACGGTCTTCTTCACCGGCGATATGGCCGGGCCCACTACCCTGCCGCTCAGCGAGATCGTGGCGCGCTTGAAGGAGACTTACTGCCGCACCATCGGCGTCGAGTACACCTTCATCGAGAATCCCGAAGAGCGACTCTGGCTGCAGCGCGCCATGGAGAGCTCGCTCAATCGCACCGACCTCACGCACGAAGAACAGCTTGGCCTGCTGACCAAGCTGATCGATGCCGAGCTGTTCGAGCAGTTCCTGCATACCAAATACGTGGGTGCCAAGCGCTTCTCCCTCGAAGGCGCCGAGAGTGTCATCCCGCTGATCGAGCTGTTGATCCAGAGCGCGGCGCGCCATGCAGTGGACGAGATCGTGATCGGCATGGCGCATCGCGGCCGCCTCAACGTGCTGGCCAACGTGATGGAAAAGAGCATGCGCGAGCTGTTCTTCGCCTTCAACGACGACCGGCCCGAAATGCATCTGGGCCGGGGCGACGTGAAGTATCACATGGGCTTTTCCAGCGACCGCGCGATCAACGGCAAGAACGTGCATCTGACGCTGTGCTTCAACCCCAGCCATCTCGAGTGGGTCAATCCAGTCGTGGAGGGGCGCGCGCGCGCCAAGGGCGATCGTAAGGGCGACGTCGATCGGCGCACCGTGCTGCCGCTGCTGATCCACGGCGACGCAGCTTTCGCGGGGCAAGGCGTGGTGGCGGAGACGCTCAACTTCGCGCGCCTGCAGGGCTACACGACGGGCGGCACCATCCACGTGGTGATCAACAATCAAATCGGCTTCACCACCGCGCCCGAAGACAGCCGCTCCAGCCCCTACTGTACCGACATCACCCGCATGCTGCGCTGTCCGGTGTTTCACGTGAACGGCGAAGATCCCGAGGCCGTCGCGCAAGTCGTCCTACTCGCTGCCGACTACCGTCAGAAGTTCGGCCAGGACGTCGTCATCGACATGTACTGCTACCGACGCTACGGCCACAACGAAGCGGATGAGCCACGCTACACGCAGCCGGTGATGTACTCGGTCATCGACAAACAGCCGTCGGTGCGCGAGATGTACGTGCGCCGTCTGCAGGAGCGCGGCTCCATCACCGACGCCCAGGCGCAAGAGATTGCCAAGCGCCGCCACGACCAGATGGAGACCGAACTGGTAGAGGCGCGCCGCGGCTCCTATGTGCCGCCCGACTACTCCATGGGCGGCGTCTGGAAGGGCTACAAGGGAGGCGCCGACGCCACTTGTCCCGAAGTCAACACGGCGGTTCCTCGCGAGCGGCTGCTGGTGCTGGCCGACAAGGTCACGCGCACGCCCGAGGACTTCAACGTCAATCCCAAGGTCAAGCGTTTCCTCAAGGAGCGGCAAGAGCGCGGGCGAGGCGATCGGCCGCTCGACTGGGGCACGGCGGAGATCCTGGCCTACGCCTCGCTGCTGGAGGAGGGTACGCGCGTGCGCCTCAGCGGGCAGGACGTGCGCCGCGGCACCTTCAGCCACCGTCACGCCGTGCTGTTCGATGCCCAGACCGGCCGGCGCTACATGCCGCTCATGCACGTGACCGACGAGCTGAGCAAGATCGAGGTCTGGGACAGTCCGCTGTCCGAGGCGGGCGTGCTCGGCTTCGAATACGGCTACAGCCTGGACAGCCCCGAGTCGCTGGTGATCTGGGAAGCTCAGTTCGGGGACTTCGCCAACACCGCCCAGGTCATCATCGACCAGTTCATCAGCTCGTCCGAAGACAAGTGGCATCGCTTGAACGGCCTGGTACTGCTGTTGCCCCACGGCTTCGAGGGCCAGGGCCCGGAGCACTCGAGCGCGCGCCTGGAGCGTTTTCTCGCATTGGCCGCCGAGGACAACATGCAGGTCGCGAACCTGACCACGCCGGCGCAGATCTTTCACTGCTTGCGTCGCCAGGTAGTGCGCCCCTACCGCAAGCCGCTGGTGATCATGTCGCCGAAGAGCTTGCTGCGACACCCGGACGCAGCCAGCACCTTCGAAGATCTGAGCGAGGGTGGCTTCCAGCGCATCATTCCGGACCGTGTGATCGAACCGGAAAAGGCCCGCCGCGTCATCCTGTGCTCCGGCAAGGTCTATTACGACCTGCTCACCACGCGCAATTCAGCCAAGCGAGACGACGTCGCGCTGATCCGCGTGGAACAGCTGTATCCACTGCAGCCGCACCACGTGCTCGAGGTGCTCAAGCCTTACAAGACCGGCACGGACCTGGTATGGGTGCAGGAAGAGCCGTGGAACAGCGGCGCGTGGTACTACATGAACGCGCGCCTGCCGCCGATGCTGAACGGCCGCTTCCCGCTGCGCTGCGTCGCGCGCGTCGAGAGTGCAAGCCCCGCCACGGGCTCTCACGCGGCGCACAAGCTCGAGCAAGAGCGGCTGATCGCAGAAGCACTGGAATGAAGTAGCACCTCGGTGCTCGCTCCTCCGAGGGGGGAAGAGAGCACCGAGGCAGACCGAGGCAGGAAGACCTGTCGAAGCGGTTTCAGCTCGCCTTGACGTCGATCTTACGTGGCTTGAGCTCCTCCTTCTTGTGCAGACGCAGGGTCAAGATGCCTTCGTCGAGCTTCGCGTCGATGGCGTTCGGATCGACGTTGCTAGGCAGCTGGAACTGCCGCACGAACGTTCCGTAAGTGCGCTCCACGCGGTGGTAGCGCTGCCCGTCTTCCTCGCGCTCGAGCTTTCGCTCGCCCTTCAACGTGAGAACGTTGCTATCGACCGAGACGTCGATGTCTTCGCGCTTCACGCCAGGTAGCTCCGCCCGCAGCACCAACGCGTCCTTGTCCTCGAAGACATCCACTGCCGGGGCAAAGTCGGCGGGTCGCGTGCGTGGTCCGAAGTAGCTCTTCTCGAATTCACGCTGGATTCGGTTCAGATCAGCAAAGGGATCCCATACGCTCAACATGGCCATTCCTCCTTCGAAAATGCGGTGTTTTGACGCGGTCCGGCGCGCCGGCCGATCGCCCTCCAGGGGCGCGACTCGTCGAGACGGTGCACGGTTGCGTAGCTGCGTTTTGCGCAGCTCAGGAGGGCAGCTTTCGCTGTATTTTCGCGGCCTTTTGGGCCTACCTCCCGGCTCGTCAAAGAACCTAAGCATGCCGCTCTAGCCGTCAAGCCCGGGCGCGCAGCTTCCTGCTAACATCCAAAGATGTTATCTCGCACTCGTCTGGCTTGGACCTTGAGCTCGTTTGCGGCAGCGTGGAGCTCGGCAGCATGCAGCTTCGATAGCGGCCACGACTACGCGGTCACGGTCACCTGGCTGATCAACGGGACCGCCCCTTCGGAGGAGCTGTGCGATGCCCAGGGCGTCGAGCGCGTGCGCTTCACCGTGCGCAGCCCCAGCAAGAGACGCACGCTGGAGGCGTCCTGTGACGATCGGGTGGTGCTGGCGTCGGACGGGCTCCCGTACGGCGGCTTTATTACGACGCAGTCCTTCGACTACGGCGTGGCCTATGACTACGAAGTGGAGATGCTCGATCGCGCGGGCAATCCGCTTCCGGATCTCGGCTATGGCGACACGTTCGTGGTGTATTACGGAGACGAGGTGCCCTGGGCGCTCGCGCCGCTGGAGCTGTGGGATCCCGGGCGGGGAGCGATCGCCTCCGTGTTCGGCAGCTGGACGATCAACGGTCGACCGCCGGACGCCACGAGCTGCGCAGCCGTGGACGCCGACGAGGTGGCCATCGAGGTGGCGTCCTCCACGGACGCAGACTTCGCGGACTTCCACGAGGTCGCGTTCGCCAGCTGTGCCGACGGCGAGCTCGATTCTCGCGAGGCCGTGCTGGCCGAGGGCGAATACGTGGCGCGCTACGTGCTTTTCTCTGCCGATGACACAAGGTTGCAGGAGATTCCTCTCGTGGACGGCGACCAGCTGATTTCGCACCACGTGTTCCAAGCCGGCGAGCTCCCCATCGATCCCGTCGACTTCCGCCTGTCCAACCTTCGCTAAGCCAAAGGCTGCTTCGTGTTTCGCCTCCCCCCGCTCACGCCGCTCGTTCGCGCCCTGCTGATCACCCTCGTGGGGCTGTTCGTGCTGTTCGCGATTCTCGAGAACTTCGTGCAGATGCCGGTGCTCGAGCTCTTCATCCTGGAGCCGCGCCGGCTCTCCCCCTGGACGCCGCTGCAGCTCTTCACGCACGTGTGGATCCTGCCCCCCGCTCCCG
>WUUC01052779.1_pt1 | contig 14014 bp, 16 predicted proteins | sample 6278441 | NCBI WGS metagenome assembly WUUC01 (sample SAMN13675441, study PRJNA597444) | soil metagenome | isolation source: soil | place: USA: Washington | collected 2017-10
GTTCGCCGTCGGCCCACTGGCGGACGGCCCGGGTCTCCTTCACGGAACCGATGTAGGCGACCAGCTTCGCGCCCAGCAGGTCCCTCAAGTCGCGGACCAGCCGGTCGTCGGGCAGCCGGATGGAATCCTGATGGGCCTTTAGCCCGCCGCGGGCGCCTGTCACTGCTGTCATGCTTCATGTTCCCACGTAAACCCGGGTCCGATCAACACCCGGATCACATGTTGGATCACACCCAATAACGCCGATAAGCGCGATTATGTAAACCTGTACTCTGCGTATCTCATCAGATGAATCAATCAGACCCTCTCCCGCAACATTCTGGGCAACACCTCTAATAACGCCTTGTGGCGCGGCATTAGGGGCTTTCTTCGGGGCCGATCGATACCAGCCGCCAGGGCGCGGCGCTACGCGCTGGGCGACAGAAAAAACGCCTTTGACCTGCGGATTTGTTGTGATGATGCATTTAATGAATCATTGATTCAGATTTTGAAGCGGGTTCGCGAGGCAACTATGGCAGTCGATGGATCAGGCCGGGTCCGGCTTTTGGGCTCGGCCCAGCTGCTCCATCCCGAACAGCAGACCTTCGACGACATGTTGGATGACTGGCGCAACCAGCAGTTATCGCGCAACCTGAAGTTCGACACGATTGACCAGCGCATCCGGTATGTTCGCAGGTTCGTGGACCATGTGAATGAATTTCCGTGGCATTGGACGCCCGCTCATGTCGAGGAGTATTTCGGGGACCTGCGCTCGATCCGGCACTTGAGCCAACTCGACGCTGCGCGCCCACCAGTCCGCGCTGCGCCACTTCACGTCCTACGTCGCCAACCCGGACTACGGCTGGGACGGGGTCTGCGAGCAGCGCTTCGGCACGCATCCGGCCCAGGTCTTCTACGAGTGGAACACCTCTACACATGTGCAGGAATTCGAAGGCCGACCCTCCAAACGTCCGTTCACCAGGGAGGAGCTCCAGAAGCTCTTCGACCACGCCGACGACGAGGTCGAACTCATTGAGGCCTCGGGCAAGAAGGGCTGGCAGGCAGCCTACCGCGACGCTGTGATGCTCAAGGTGGCCTATTCCTACGGGCTTCGGTTCAATGAGCTGCGGCATCTGCAGACCGTCGATTTCGCAACCAACCCGCACGCACGCAAATTCGGGAGATTCGGTGTCTGCAAGGTCCGGTTCGGCAAGTCCCGCAGGGCATCACCGCCCAAGCCCCGCAGCGTCCTGACGGTCTTCGACTGGACCGCGGGCGTCCTTGAGGACTGGCTCGCCAACGGCCGCGGAACCCTTCACACCCTCGACCTCTTCCCCAGCGAACGCGGCGGACTCATCGTCGAGTCCACTCTCCTGCGGCGCCTCCGGCGTTACCTCGACGAGCTGGGAATACCTTCGGACGGGCTGGACCTGCATTCCCCGCGGCGCTCCTACGCCACACACCTGCTGGAAGCCGGATGGGATCCTAGATTCGTGCAATACCAAATGGGCCACGAGTACGCGTCAACCACCGGCATCTACCAATTCGTCAGCGACGACTTCCGCAACACCACACTGCGGGCATCCCTGAACCGCACGATGGAACAGGCCCTGGGCAAACAGTCGGGAGAACGGCGATGAAGCGCAAGGTCGAATACACATGGCGGCTCTCCGAGCTGATGGCGGCCCGGGGGCTTCACAACACCACCGATCTCATTCCGCTGCTGGCCGAGCGCGGAATCATCCTGTCCCGGCCGCAGGTCTACCGCATCGTCAACCAAAAACCCGAGCGCGTCGCACTGCAGGTCATCGCGGCGATCTGCGACATCTTCTCCTGCGGCCCCGAAGACCTCATCACCGTCACCGCCGCCGACGTCCGGGCACGCAAGACCGGAACCGCCAACTCCCCCAACGTTGTGGACCTCAACCGCACCGTCCGCCCGCCTCGCGCCCGCATCGTCGACGATGACCACTGACCTCCCGGAAGGACTCACACGGCGCAACACCGTCCGCGGCAGGCCCCGCACGACCGGCTCCGTCCAGTGCGCCCGATGCGGTCGCAACGCCGGCAGGACCCGGGCAACCTGGCCGGAAGGCAAGATCTGCGGTCCCTGCTTCACCGTGGCGACCCGCACCCACGGCACCCTGCCCCGACTGCAAGCAGCACGGACTGCTCCCCGGCCCACCCGCACAAGACGGAGGACCCCGTTGCGCCCCGTGCGCCAGCATCCTGCACAACTTCCACTGCGCCCGCTGCAGCCACGAAGGTGAGTTCTACCGCCGCGGCATCTGCGCCCGCTGCGCACTAAGGGACGACCTCACCGCCCTGCTGCTCACGAATCCGGCCGATCCGACAACTGCAAATCGCATGGTCGACGTCCTATGCCAATCCGACCGACCGGAAAGCATCATCACTTGGAAACGCTCGACCAAGGTCCAGACGCTCCTGACGGCCGTTGCTAGCGGACAGACTCCCCTGACCCACGAAGGCCTCGACACTCACCGTGAAACGGCGGGGCGGGCAGCCGACCACCTCCGGGCATTACTCGTCCATCACGGGCTCCTCCCCTATCAGGACCCCTATCTGACCCGCTTCGAAACCTGGATCGATGCCAAGCTCCGATCCCTTCCCGCCGACGTGGCCAAACCCGTGGAGCACTTCGCCAAATGGCACCACCTCCGCCGCATCCGCGCCATGGCAACCCCAGACAAAACGGCCCAGCGCCCGGTGCACTCAGCCAAACAGGAGATCACTGAAACCATCAAATTCCTCGACTGGCTCTGGCAGACCCACAACCGCACCGCCGCAACCTGCACCCAGCAGGACGTGGACACCTGGCTCACGACCGGGCCGACAACGAGGAAAGCCATCCGGACCTTCTTCGTCTTCGCCAAAAAGAGCGGAACGAACATGCGCGTCGAAATCGGCCACTACGCCGCTAAAGACCGACCCGCCATCTCGCAGGAACAACGCCTTGCCTGGCTACGTGAACTGCTCACCGGCACCAGCGAATCCCTGCCCTACAGAGTCGCCGGAACACTGCTCCTCCTCTATGCCCAGCCCCTGGTCCGGGTGGCGGCGCTCCGCACCAACGCAGTCAGAGTCAACGCCACCACCGGCACGATCAGCATCGCCTTCGGCACGCATCCAGTGCCTGTCCCACAGCCTTTCGCGGAACTCCTCAGCCAGCACCTCCGGAACCGCCCCAACCTCAGAACAGCATCACGTGCGGAAAGCCCGTGGCTCTTCCCCGGAATCCGGGCAGGCCGACACCTCCACCCGAACACGATCATGCTTCGACTTCGAGGCCTCGGCCTCGACCTGCGCGGCGCACGAAACACCGCCCTGGACGAGCACCTCTCGGTAACCCCGCCACCACTGGTCGCCGACGCACTCGGCTACAGCTACCAGGTCGCGTTCCTCCACGCCGACAACGCAGGAGAGCCGTGGTCCCGCTATGTCGACCGGCGGGCTGAACCCTGAACGAACCGAGGAACCCGATTTTCAACCGAGGCGGAAATCGGACGCGAAGAACCCTAAGTAAATGAACATTGCCCCCACGAATACGCTCATTGCACCGAAGATGCGAGCAAAAGCCGTGGATGCCATAAGGGACTTCGAATAGTCCACTCCGAACGCCTCGTAGTTCTTGATGCCTTCCGCTAGGCCTCGAGCTGCCCCTCTGAAGTTCGTGATCACGGTAAGCCCAATCAAAAATGCCACGATGCCGATGCTGCCGATGGACCAACGGGCCAACTCAGCGGCCCGGAATGCGAACGTAATCATTCCGAAAATGAGAACTACGAAAGCCAGGATGTAAAGGCTCCTAAGGGGCTGAGGCAGCGCCCTGATGAACTTGATCATGCCCATTCCCATTTTCCGCATTGTTCGGCGGGGACCCAGTTCGCCTGCCTTTGTATGAGGCCAGAGCGTAGCGGAACTCCGTCCGCCCAGATAGCCCTCGAAGCATCCTAAAGACCTAGTTCGCGGGAACGTTTGAAACCCACGTGTCTTGAGGGCCGTCCGATACGTTGGCCCATAGCGATGCCGCTTTAGCCGCACGTGAGCGGACCAGCGCGAAAGCTGAGACGCGCCGCCGGCGACCCAAATCCTAAGACGGTCCCTCATCATGAATGGACGCTCCGCCCAGCCGAGACTCGGCCGGGCAGCACTCGTCTTTCTGCGCTCACCCGACAAATACGCTCACACCTGATACGCAGAGGTGCCAGTAACAAGGTTGAAGCTTCAAGTCAGGCTCTTTTTCAGCCTACCATCCGCTGGCCCTGCAGCCGATCGCGACCCTGATCCAGTAGCAAGATGAACAGCCTTCCGCTGTTGAGGCGTCTACGCGCAACGCGGCTTGAACCCCTGCCCGGCCTCCTTAATTGGTGAAGCTCCGATCAAATAACGTTTGACCGAAGCTTCGGCTCCATTGCGTGCGCCTGAAGCTGAGAATTCCCTGTAAGGCTCCCGGATATGATCCATTCCCCAGTGTCAATGGCCGATCCCGCTGCCAATCCACTGTCGGCCCGGCTAGGTATACATCAGGAATTGGGATCCGAGCAGATAGGACATGACGGGAAGGGAACTGGCCGTGAAGCTTTGGAGAAGGCGAAAGATGCCTCGCATATCAGGCGGGATGATGTTGACCTCCAGACGGTTGTTGACCAAACTGTGGGGGCCTGCTATCACAAGCTGCTGTCCCCGCCAGCCACTGACCCATGACTTCGTCGACCACCTGCTGGATAACCTCATGAGGGGTATCCAAGAGCAGGGATAGACATGCGTCACGACATGCCGTGTGAGCATAGAGATGAGGAAGCCGGCGGCTTGCCGGTTGCAGAACGACGCCCGCACGCAGCAGGGCTGCCCTGGCATTCTGCCTGGCATCAGCCTGCGGAGGAAGAATCAGCCTTCGCTCCCCTGCCGGATCGCGCGCTTCTTCTGCGAAATTCTCTATGGAGGAGCAACTCTCTCGTCCTTCGGCATCAGTTCAGCCCGGGACAACACTGCAGCTGACCTGCCGATCCCGCCCCGGGTCAGAGCGTAATCTAGGACCTGAGAAAGCTGGGCTGAGTGATCAGCCCGCACGACTGACACTCCGCGATCAGATTGTGCCCCTAAATGAAATGTATGCCTATAGGAGGTGCGGTGAGATCGATTCGCGTAGGATCCCGCAAACTGGTGGCAAGTCCTGTCCTGGGAAGTTACTGGTTTGTCGCATCGGAACGGCAGCGGATTTACCACGGCAAACTAGACGGCCAGCCCGGGCCCTGGTCAGCGGACCCCATCCTTACTGCCCACCGCTTTACGAACGCCTACCGTGCAGCGGACCGGGTATCCCAGGATCTTATCCGTGTTCAGTATGAGGGACCTCAAGACCCAGAAAATATCCTGCTCCGGACGCTGCTGTTTCGCTTTTTCAACAAACCGGAGACCTGGTCCCTGATTGAAGAGGCCGTCGGTGTTGTCTCGACACAGACGTTCGACATCGGTGTCCTCGACGGCGTTCTGGAAGATGCGATGGGGCGCGGTGAGCGGGTGTACTCCCCCGCGTACATCATCCCACCCCCGCCCTTCGGGGCGCGGCGGAAACATCTCAACCACCTGCGGCTCATCGAGCACATCCTGGCTTCCGGAGCCGGCAAAGAAATAGCTGGCGCTTCCAGCCTCCAACAGGTCTACAGAATTCTTTCTGCCTATCCCTCGCTCGGCCCCTTTTTGGCCTTTCAACTGACCATTGACCTGAACTACTCCACCCTCATCGACTTCGACGAGAACGAGTTCGTTGTTGCCGGCCCCGGTGCCAGGAGCGGACTCGCGAAATGTTTCCTTGATACTGACGGTTTTGGGCCCGAAGACGTTATCCGTTGGATGGTTGACCACCAGGAAGACGAATTTGAACGTTACGGGCTCGACTTCCAGGATCTTTTCGGCCGCCCTCTGAAGATGATCGACTGCCAGAACCTGTTCTGCGAAACCGATAAATACGCCAGGGTCGCCCACCCCGAGGCCGCCGGTATCGGTGCGAGGGTACGGATCAAACAGCGGTACGTTCCCGGCCGCGCGGTTGCGGCCCCGTTCTTTCCGCCAAAGTGGAGGATCAATGCCACTGTAAAGAAGGAGCTGGCCAGCAACGGTCAGGCTGATGCTCCGGAGGACCGACGGGAAGATGCTGTGATCCTTGGGGCGGTCAGTGCTCCTGTGCTTGCCTTCGGGTAACAAACTCCCTGGCGGCGGCACCCAGATCACTGTCCCCCAGCAAAGCCAGACGGGGTTCGAGGGCGTCGGCGGTGTTCCCCCGTTTGAAGGACCAAAAAATATCAATCGCCCGGACGTAAGCGACGAGCATCGGGTCGCTGAACGGCATGTGTAAATCTTCAAGGTCGGCCCCGGCCCGGAGACGATGCTCCAGGCCCATCCACTGCCCGTGCGCTTCGGCGGATCTTTCCCAGTCGGTGTCGTAGCGAAAGCTGCATCCTGGGCTTGCGTAGTCGACGGCCCCTGCATGACTTTCCAGTATGGTTCGTGCCCGGTCTTCGAACTCACAGTAGAGGTGCAGTGACGAGGTGAAGAAAGTCAGCTCACCCATCTCAAGGTGCAGCCACCGGGCCATCATCTCCAGCAGGACGCTCCACTCGAAAGCATTGATGGCAGAGAAACCGAACCAGATGTCGGTGCTGCGCGCCACCACGTTGAGGTTCAACCGTCCGTCCCGGACCAGGAAGTGCAGCCAGTTGTTGCAGGGAATGTCTGCGCTGTCCCGGAAATCAAGCTCCGGGTCGAACAGGCTCATGACGGCACGCCGTGATGATGGGGAGGCCTTGAGCTGGCTGTGGACTTCCGCTACCTGGTCCACCCCGCGCCAGTTCCGAAGCCGCGGTCCGTAACCGGCCCGCCAGGTGTTCCCGCCGTCATCGGAGTACTGCGGTGCGCGCCTCAGATATGGGGTGAGATAGCCCAGGTCGTTGCGGCCAGCCAAGACCCACATCGTTTCCGCGATGGCCGCGAAGGGGTTGTTGTTGCGGCCGGGCGTGTGCAGGAAACGGTCCTGGGGTTTCTGAATGACGAAGGCTTGCGAGGGAAGTTCCATGGCTGGCCCGTTGCGGCTGTCGACCCTCTTTCCTTCGGCGAGCAGACTGGCGAGCATGCCTTGGAAGGCTTCGTCAATGGTGTGGAAGGCCCGCATGCTCCGGCTTACGCCTTAGCCTGCGAGCAGTTCGCGGTCGCGCAGAGCGTTCAGCAGGAACGCCGTGACGTCTGAGGGTGCCCCTTGGGGGACGCGGACGGTGAGGTCCTCGTGTGCCTTCGCCAGCTGCTGGTAGCCATCCAGGATGGGGTCGGAGTTGTTGGCATCGTCCTCGTATGTCTTGTCGAACAGGAAGACAACGGACGCGTTCAGCTGGGACCAGATGCTCTCGATCAGGTTCCGGAACGTTGCTTCAGTGATGCCGGCTGCGGGGAAGTCACCGCTGTACCAGCCGTAGGCCATGGTGGACCACCACCAGCGGTCCAGTACGACTGCCTGCGTTGCGAGCAGCTCGTTGATGCGGGGAACGCTCTCGGCGTGGCATGCGAGGTGGGCAAGCTGTTTTGCGACCCCGGACGCGGGGGCGCGGTATCCGGACTCGAGCATGGAATAGGTCTCGTCCGTGAAGGTGCTCAGGCCGCTGGGCATGTGGACGTGGGCGGTCGAATTCCGGTCCAGTGCCTGGCGGAGGGCATTTGTCTGGGTGCTTTTTCCCGTCTTGTCCAAGCCTTCCAGGACGATGAGACTGCCGGGCTTGAGTGAGTGGTTCATCGTTGTACATTCCCCTAAATGTTGTTGATGGTTGCAGCTTCAGCGCCGAAGGCGATGAGGTAGTCCACGGGAAGCCAGCAGTAGCCGCCAAGACCCCAGTCCGTTCCCCAGCTGTTCTTGATTAACAAAAGCCTTCCGCTGACCGGGTGGGTCGCTGCGCCAACGCACGTCACAGCGTGATAGCCGCCCACGGTGGCCCGGACGTCGGGCACGGCAACGATTCCGTCGATATCGGGCTCGCGGAACTCATCGGAGACCTCCACGATGAGGATGACCGGGTGTGACCGGGCCAGCGCGTCTTCGAGTTCGTCTTCGATACCGTCATGGTGCAGCGTAAGGGGTGTGAGGCCAGCGCGGTTCCAGGGAGGTTGCCCAAGCCCAGCCGGAGGGTCTTCTGTACCCGCACCGAGAGTCGGCTTATAGGGCCAGGAGGCCAGCTCAGGCTGCCCGTGACCGCAAAGAGCAGGTCCCACGTTCCTTAAGACCATGCCGCCGCGGGAGGTGTGGCCTGCCGCAGTCGCCTGCCACCACAGCGCCTCCGGGGCAAGATGCGGAACCGGTGAGGCGGCCTGCAGCGCTTCGTGCCCGATGGAGGAGGCGAAAGCCACGCAGGTGGGGCGGAACCCTTGGTCCAATATGCTGCCGCCCACTAAAGGGCGAAGATCAATGTCGTCCCGCATCAGTAATCCCACTCGGTTCCTTCCGCCTCATCACGGGCAAACGCGGCAATAAGACGCCGGCGGAACTCGACTTCAGGCACACCGCGCACATGGGTAGTGACCTTGATCCGCGACACGGGCGCATCCGGCCGGACCGGCCTGACGTGGTTCAACTGAATGGCTTCGTCACCGGGAGCGTCCGCGGTGTAGGCAACCAGCCGGGTCACAGCACCGCCGACAGCCGTTGCCCCTGCCTGATACGGTTCCTGCACCAACCGGTCCTGCAGAAGGGACACAACATCCGAGGCCTCAGCCATGGTCGGGAACGGAACCACCTCGCCGCCGCCCAGTGAGGGGGCAGCATCTGCGAACGCCTTACCCCCGTTGAACGGTGGCGGCGCCGGACGAAACGGGTGGATCGTAGCTTCCGTCAGTGCCTCCTCGGCATACCACCGGTACCCCGTGGCGGGATATTCGGTGAGCCGGAGCAGGATGGCGTCCCCTACGAAAGCTTCGACTTCAGCTTGATCCTCGGGGTGCTCTACGATCCACACGTCTCCCCGGGCATCGGGCAGCCTGAGCCCACCCGTCAACCGTTGCTTGATGGCTGCGGGCTGTGTCTTGAGCAGCTGGTTGCCGTTGGACGGAGTAATCAGCCGGGTGTTCATAAGCTGCCGCACCGTGGCTTCGTAACTGACGTGCATGTCACGCGCCGCCTGGTAGACCTGCTCCGCGTCAGCTGCCTGCCCGCGACGTATCCCATACCGGCGGGCAACGGGATAGAGCAGTTCAAGCGGCATCAGGAAATGCGCAGCGAAAACCTGTGCGTCCAGCTCGCGTGCTTCACCATGGTGGTGCCCGAACACTGCCTCATCGGTATCAAGACTCAGCACGTCCTGATCCATGTACCAGTGCCCGAGCTCATGGGCCGCTGTATAGCGTTGCAGCGACGCCGGCCGGGCACTGTTGATCAGCACCCCGCCGGGATCTCCCGGCAGAACAGCGCCAAGGAGGTCCTTCAGCGGCTGGAACCGGAGCAACAGGCCGGCGTCCTCAATCGCCTCAAAGGGATCAACCGGCTCAGACTGGTCAATCCCGAGTTCATTGAGCGCGGTAGTTGCCGCTTGAACAGCTTTAAGCTGACTCAAGAACCCTCCTTCCGTAGATGAGGCCGTGGGCCGCGTGGAACGGGCCCCGCCGCCAGGAACTCCGCGAAACGGAGCACCTGGTCTTTATCTTCGTCCGACAAACCACGAGTAGCCCGGTACAACGCGCCGTCCGCAGCCGCGACCGGCGCTTCGTCCTCTCCCAGCAGCCACTCCACCCGGCGGCGGTACAACCGGGCAAGGCGACGCAGCTCCAAGGCGGAAACACCCCTCTTGCCTGCCTCCATGGCATGAACACTAGTTCGAGGAATTCCAAGCGCCCCACTGACCTCCTCCTGTGTGAGTCCAAGCGACTCCCGGGCCTCCCGTATGCGGGCAGCTACAACTTGCAGCTCGTTATCTGACACGATCTCCTCCTTTCAACATGACGACGAACGCCACGGCGAAGCCACCTTCATGGCTGAGGGCGACGCTCCAATCAGTAATCCCCAATTCGTTTGCCCGGGCTCTTGCTGAGCCCGACAGTTCCATCGTTGGAACCCCGTTCTCATCCCGGCGAACACCAATATCCAGCGGCGCTATCGTGCCGATCCCCTGCCCCAGCGCTTTCATCGCAGCCTCCTTCGCCGCCCACCTGGCGCCCAGCCGTGCAGGGTCGGCCTGGCAGTCCTCCTGCTCCGCCTGCGTGAACGCGAGGTCCAGAAAAGTCCTGTCCTCCTCGAGCATCCTCGCGATTCGGCCACAGTCGACCAGGTCGACACCGGTGGTGATGGGTGCGGACATCATGCCGATGCGGCAGACTCGCTGCCGCTGCCGAACGCGGCCTTGGCGTCGGCGAGGATGGTCGCCACACCTGACTTTCCCGAATAGCCACTGTGTTCTGCATTGGCGTGGCCGGCAACGACGGCGACCTCCCCTACAGTGAACCCGGTCTGCTGGCAGAGGAACTCCTGCAACCTGGCAAGTCCGATGAGGTTGCCGTAACCGCGGGTGATGAGGTGCCAGTGGCGGTAAACGGCGAGAAGGGACAGTGCGCCGGCACGGACACTGATGTCGATATGCACCAGACAGGGGAAACCCTGCGTGCGCGTGTCGGAGACTGCGTACTCTTCCAGCCCTCCCCCTGCGCCATCAGCTTCGCCTGCCAGGGAGATGTCGCTGAAATTCGAGGTCTTCACATTCCGGCGCCGATCGTTCCGCAATGCCTCGATCCGGGCGGCCAGTTGGTTTGTACCAGTCGCGCTCTTGCCGGGCCAGGAGATCATCCGCGAAAAATACGTCCCGGCCCTGTTGGCGCCAACCCGCCGGAGCGTTGGCAGCGTATCCAGATAAGCCTCATACAGCTCGGCTGCCGCCCCATCCAGGAGGGCAGTCTCCTCGCTGGACAACTCCGCGGAAAAGTCCAGGCCGGGATCGTTGTAAAGGGCGGAAGGGAAAATGGTATTCGCGACCGTAAAGACGCCATGCCTGCCACGGCCGCGCAGCGCCCTGTCGACCACTGCGGACACCTCAGCGTGGGCACCATCCTGCGGGGCGCTGATCGATACCAGCGTGTGGGTCGCGGTGCCGTGGGGGTTGGAATTCACGGCCTCCAACGTCTGGATCCACGCCTCTGAAATGCCCTCGGCCGGAATATGCAGGCTCATGCCAGCACCCCCACCGTATCCTGGAGAACCTCGGCGATACCCTCCAAATTTGACCACCGGTCACGGTCGATCTTACTCAGATCCGGCTGTTTACGGCCCAGGTCCCGGTAAAAACGGCCCACCAGGAATACGACTTCAATGGAATCTATGGCTGCGGTGGCATCGATCGAATCCACCGACTCATGATGGAGCTTCGCCAACGCCCTGGACAACGCAGCCTCAATAGCCGGTTTTGTCATCGTCTTCGCCGCGGCCACCGACATAGGCATCCCCAGGGTGTCGAAGACCAGGCCGTCCGTTGCGCCAACAGAAGGGGGCGCCCCGGCGTACTCGCTGGTGCCTGCCACCGCCAACATCCCATTCGTCATGTATTAAGTGTCGGATTTTCCGACATCAATGTCAACTATTTTTCGACTGTTCCTGAAATCTCACAGTTGCAACCTCGCAACGGGCCGTCCGAGATCCCATGAGATTAGGAAGGCTCGGATAGAGGAAGTCATTAAGGATCTTGACCAGTTGGAGCACGTGTCCCTCCGTCGCAAGACGGCTAAGGTGCTTCTGCCAAAATCTACAAATGCCCGGCCGGATACCCCGCTCGGGCATTTGTGTAACTCCTGCCCGGCTCCACGTCACGGTCTTTCGGCCAGGATCGCGTCCTACCGCAACTTCTCGTATCCCGCAGCTTATGGGCCGCCACTTGCATCATCGTCAGGTTGTGATACACCGCAACGCGAAAGCGTCAGGATAGAGCTCGAATTCTTATATCCTGACACCCCTCGGCTGAAGTCTCAGAGCTCAATCTGACACTTCAAGATCCGAGGAGTGCGACGGGCAGCGATTCCACCAGATGCGTGCCAGGGCGCTGAAACAGAACCGAGTGCCTTCTAAATCGAAGGGGCCTTCAAGACGAAATGTTGCCAATGTCCTTGTCTCGCAACCAACGTTCATTGAGATCGGCCGCGTGAGGCTCGTGAGACGAGGATGGAAAGCCGCCCCGCCCCCGATCGTCTCCCAACTCGCAGGCTAAAAGACGCACGAGTGGTCCCGGCGGCAGGACAACGGGCGCCTATCAGTCGAAAATGCCTGCCTCCGGAACGACGTGCGGCAGCGTTGCCTTCTCCGGAGTGGGCGGCTTATGCCCATCGTAGGCGCATTTCTTGAACGGCCCTTCTTTGTCCATCAGGATACGCATGTGGGGGTCTGCGTGGTTCAGCCACCAGGTGCTGACGCCGAGGGCCGGCTCCAGGCGTAGGTGTTCCCAGGCCCGCCAGATGCTTTCCATGCGGATCAGGGCTTCGGGGTGTTTGTACCACTCGGGGCACCAGGCGAAGGCCGCGCCCTCATTGACTTCCCGGACATAGGACTGGGCCAGGAGCTCGGTGAAGAACTCCACGGCGCTGGAGTACACCAGCTCCGGCTCGGGCTCGGCATGGCTGTGACCGCCGCTTGAGGAAGGAATCTCTTCATCGTCGAACGCGTCCCCGAACTCTTCACTCATGCCTTGTCACCGTCCGTCCATGGGGTTGTGCGCAGGGACCGTGACAGGCTCACGATCAACTTCCTCCTTCTTTGCGGCGAGGGAGTCTTTGACCTTTTGGGCGTGGGGGCCGTTCATCCACGGGATGGTTTCGATCATCGTTGCCGGGGCGCCGGAGGCGAGCAAGATGGCGCGGAACCGGGGCAGTGCGGTCAGGTCGGCCACGGACAGGATTTCGTCCTTGCTCTCCTGGCGCGAGGACGAGGACCCGGCCTTGCTGTGGCTGCGGGAGACATTGATGTAGCTGTATTGCCCGATGAGCCGGGCGAGCTCGTCGAGGTACCCGACTTCGGAGACGCCGCCGCCGTAGATTTTCACGTTCGACGCGGACCAGAGCTTCCTCATCCCTTCCAGGGACCAGACCTCGACGCCCTGGGACCAGGACTGCAGGATGGTCATGAGGATGATCCCGCGTGAGCCGTAGTGGCTGTACTGGTCCGGCAGGGCCTTCCACCGGCAGACGTTGGCAGCCTCGTCGAGGATCCCCAGCAGCGGGGTAGCCAGCCTCCCGCCAGGCTGGGAGGTGGCGTACTTCTCCGCGGCTTCGACGACGGCGACAGTCAGTGCGGTGACGAGCGGACCGGCGGTTCCCACCCCTTCGCGGGAGAGGCTGTAGAGCGTGCCCTTGCCACGCACGAAGTCTTCAGGAATGAATTGGGGGCGGGGATCAGTCTCCACCGTCCTATCCCTCAACGGGGTTACCCATTGGCTGACGTCCCGGTCGGTCAGGCAGGAGACCATTTGCCGGGCGGTTCCGTAGACACCGGCCCGCTGCTTTTCCGGTTCCCTGATGTGCCCGACAACCATGTCGGCCAGCAGGTCAAAGCCAGCGCCGCGCAGGATATCGGCCGGGGCCTCATCGTGAGGGCGGGTCAACCAGGTGTAAACCTGCGTGATCGGGGCGGAGTTCAGTGAGGCGGCGAGCAGGAGGGCTTTGAGCAGGTTCTGCCCCGCCGGGTCGAAGTAGGCATCGGGCTTGGTCCCGGGTTCCCGGGAGCCTGCGGCGAAGTGCTGGGCCATGTTCCCGGCTGTCGCTTCGTTCTTCACATAGGACAGCGGGTTCCACCACCACGTGGGCTCCTCCTCCGCGACGGCCTGCGGGTCAAAGACCCACACCTGCCCGGCCTCTGACCGGATCGGGCGGGTAACGTCCACGATGTCGCGCTTGTTGGAGGTGGCGATCACCGCGCCGGGTGCATCGAGGATGGCAGGGACCGCGTAGGACGTGGTTTTCATGGTGCGCGGGCCGGCGATGAGGATCAGCATGTCCTCCCAGGACGCCCAGA
>WUUC01060871.1_pt1 | contig 14006 bp, 13 predicted proteins | sample 6278441 | NCBI WGS metagenome assembly WUUC01 (sample SAMN13675441, study PRJNA597444) | soil metagenome | isolation source: soil | place: USA: Washington | collected 2017-10
GACCTGCCCTACGACTCGATGCTGGAGAGGTTCCGCCTCGTGCGCGACCAGATAGAGCTGAGGATGAGAGGCTGGCTGGAGCACCCCGAGGCGGAGCTCGCGAGGCTGCGCGAGGAGCGCGAGCACGAGCGCCGGGAGCGGCTCGAGGGGACCGCCGATCGCGAGCGCGAAGCGGCGCGCGTCGGCGAAACCCGGCCAGAGGGGTGGGACCCCTTCCGCCGCGCCTGAAGGTCCACAACAGGCCCGTCCATCAGAATAGGTCGAGACCTGTCCGCTTCGACGATGTCCCAGACCTTGGAATCGCCCCTTTCGCTGGAAACGTAGCTCGGGACGCGCAATCACTGGAGGACCGAGAGCTCGTTCTCGCGGGTGACCTCGGAGGCACCGTACCCCAGTCACCACTCTAGTGCCGGGCCAAAAACGCAACGGGGTTCTCGCCCACGCCTGCAGGTAGCGCGAGAGCTCCGCCGGCGCCGCGAGTTGTCGGGAAACGAAAAGCGGGTAGTCCATCGGATTCGCCATCCGTGCGGAGCCGCCGAAGACCGCACGAACTGCCCTGTCGTGTCGCGATGTGGCCCGAGCTCCGGAGGGCGCGTTGCAGTACGAGGCTCGGGATTAGCTCCGCGGCCTCTAACCACCCCTCACGTTTTACCTGCAAATCCGGACATTCCAGAGTGGAGCCGATGGGATTCGAACCCACGCCCTCCGCCGTGCAAAAGCTGATCGTTGTATGCTAGGCTGTTCTAGCACGTCCGGTTTTTCTGCTGTTTTGCAGGCCTTTTGCAGGATTTCCGGCGGTCCTTTGTCCGCTGCGTACTAGTCTGTATCAGCCCGGTTGCAGTACGGTTGCAGTATGTTGGAAGGTGGGGAGAACGGCTGGTGACCAGAGAACCAAGGCCCAGCTAAGAGCTTCTCCCACCAATAGACTACGGTCGACGGCGAGGCTGACCCTCCCAGCGATAATGGGTTCAGTCCCGTCGGATGTGCCTGCGTACTCTGGAGCACGACGTTAGAAGGAGATCGCCTCATTCTTCCATACGACCTACGAATGGATCGACGCCCATCTGCACGAGCATACCGATTGTATCGGCTTCTCCCCAGTGCTCCGCGATCCGTCCGCCTTCAACCCGGTCGATATTGATCCCTCTCAAAAGAACCTCGATTCCGGTTGGCTTGATGCCCATCCACTCGCCAAGGTGGGTACCATGCCCCGTGACGCGCGTAATGACATAGTCTCGCTCAGCAAAGACATCTTCGAGCTGAACCCTGAAGTCAGGGAGCGTCGTTCTAATGGCCTCGAGATGAGTGCGCACAACTTCGGGGCCACGGCCACCTTCTGCGGCATTGTGATCCACGTAATCGGTGGCAATGAAGCTGTCCAGGTTTGAGAAGTCTCCGCCGCCAACGACTTTGGTGTAGAAGCGGCGAATAAGTTGTTTGTTCTCCTCGATCGACATTGCGAACCCCATGATGTACGCTTCGCTGTCTGGTTTGCACTGCAATTGGCTTTATCTTGGCCAAACACGATCTAACTCACACTTTTCTTTCGGCTGTTTCTCTACGCGCCCTCCGTCGCTGGTCTCTGTTAGGCGTCCAGCATGAGAAGCTAGCGCCGCTACTTCCCCGAGATGTCGAGCTTTGTGGTGAGCTGCTCAAAGAGAGAGGTCCAGTAACCGTATCCTCGCTCTCCTTCCTCCTTGCCAAGCCGAACGATCACTAGGTCCTTCTCGGGATTGACGTAGATGTACTGGCCGTACTTGCCACGGGCAGAGAAGTGGTGGTGGTCCTCCCCGTTGAGCGTGTTGACCCACCAGAAGTACTGGTAATCCTGGGAAGGGTCTGTGCTGGTGTCCGCGCGCGTGGACTGTTCTATCCACCCTTCGGAGATGAGCTGATCACCCTTCCAGTTCCCCTCCCTGGCAAAGAGCATGCCGAACCTCGCAAAGTCCCGTGCCCGCGCGTTGACCCCACTCTCCATCTTTTCGAAGCCGCTCTTCTTACTGTCAAGGCTCCAGGAGCCATCCGCCTCCATGCCCACAGGCTTCCACAGCGTCTGCTGCAGGTAGCGGGAAACTGATATCCCCGTTGCTCTCTCGAGTATCATCCCTATCAGCAGAGGGTTGTAGTTGTTGTACTCGAAGTGCTCTCCCGGCTCGCCCTCGATCCGCGAGTTCTCGAGCGCCAGCTCTCTCAAGTCGGTTGCGTAGTACGTTTTGGTGTCATCGGCCTTCTCGCTCCAGGGCAAGTCGCCTCCCTCCTCGTACTTGATCCCAGAGGACATCGTAAGGAGGTGGCGGATGGTGATCGACTCAAAGCGCTCATCTTTCTCGCGCAGCTCGGGGAGATAGTTGGTTATGGGCTCCTCTACGCTCTTTATGTGCCCCTCATCTATGGCGATCCCAACCAGCGCTGAAGCGAAGGACTTGGCCATAGAGAAGGAGGTGAGTATGGAGGTCTCGTCGTAGCCGTTGAAGTACCTCTCGTAGAGCACCTTGTCGTCGTGGACCACCAGAAAAGCGGTCGTTTCGCTCGCCTCGAGGTCATCTTCGAGGCTCTGGCCGTTGCTAGAGTCGCGCGCGATGGCCTCGATCCGGGAGGAGTAAGGGTTGTCTGCAGGCAGCTTATCGAAGCGGGAGGTAGGAGGCGCGTTGTTTACTGCGCGAGCGGGGAACCTCTCGAGGTCTCTGTAGTCGGACTCTCCCCAGAAGATGGTGCGTGTCAGGTAGAAGTACGGTGCCAACAGGTGCCCGACAACGACCATGGCGAGCGCGAGCGAAAGGAGCGAGCCCGCCCCTATCGCCAACACCTTTAGTCTTCTCGGAGTCTCTATTTCCGCTCCCCCAACGGCGGTCACCGCTCTAGAGTTCGACGTATATGCACATGCGGTGCATTCCTGCGCGCTGCAGATTGCAGAGACGTATCATCCGCTCTCTTTCGCCCCTCGTCCATCCCTTCGCCACACTCCGAGGATAACGGTCATGAGGAGTAGCTTCACGAGCCAGTCTCCGGCATGGATGGCCGCGAGCATCAAAGGCACGTTCTCGTGAACGACAGAGCCCAAGAGGATCATGGCGGGGAAGACCCATACCAGGGCTCCAAGACGCACCGCACCTCTCCAGTCGACGATTTCAAGATGCCCTACAAAGTAGGCGAGCATAGAGGCGACGACGAGGCTCTGGGCGATCACAAACAGCATCGTCCATGCTGGAGTTCCCACATTGGCTGCGGTGTCCGGCTCTATGCCCCGCAGTTCCATAGACGCATCAGCGAAAATGGTGTACCACACCGCGCTCACCACGAACGCCGCCACCGCTGCCACAACGACCGCCAGATAGTTCGTTCCGAGCATAGACAGGTCTTTCGTCTTGCTGTTGCTGTCGTGCATGAGTGCTTCTCCGATCTTCTGCGTTCGCGTTTTTTCGTGTCGACTCGCTCTCCAATGGCCTAGTCGGCGACGCGGCCGGCTGTGATGTTGATGGCCGTCGCGGTCATGGTGCCGGCCAGGTCGGAGGCCGCGAAGGCCGCCACGTTGCCCAAGTCGTCAAGCGTCTCCACTCGCCTGAGCATGCTCGTGTCCATGAAGTTCTGGGTGATGGCCTCGCGCCAGTCCTCGCGGGTCGTCTCGGGCACGCCGCCGCTCTGGAGGGTCACGACGCGGATGCCGTGTGGCCCGAGCTCCACGGCCAGCTGCCGTCGCAGGACGTCGAGTGCGCCGAGGGCGACCTGGAAACCACCGAGGTAGACCTGGAAACCGCCGCTGGTGTAGTCGCGGATGGGATCACGCCCGCCTTCGCCGCCGAAGGTGAGGATCACCCCCGACCCCTGCCTGATCATGTGCCGCGCTGCCGCCCTCGAGGTCAGAAACTGTGTTCTGATGGCGTTCACGACCGGCCGCTCGAAGTCATCGAGCTCCATCTCGGCGAGCGGTGTCCCCTGGAGGTCATCGTAGGAGATGAGGTTGAACGAGATGTCGATGCTACCGGCCCTCTGGACCACGGCATCCACGTAGCCGTCCACGGCCCGCTCGTCGAGCGCGTCGAGAACGCTAGCCTCCGCCGATCCACCCGCAGCCTCGATGTCCCCGGCAACGGCTTCGAGCTTCTCGCGTGTGCGCCCTGCGAGGAATACCGATGCCCCCTCCCGGGCGAAGATCCGGGCGACGGCACCGCCTATCGCTCCACCTCCACCGTAGATGACCGCGTTCTTGTTTTCGAGCGGCATTTCCATTCCTCCTTTGTCAGTTTCTCGACGGCATCGCACCCCGAATCGACCTGAGCCGGATCTATTGGAGCTTACCTACTCCGGTATAAGAGCCCGCCGACCAGCAGAGTTATCCCCACGATCACCAGCCCCAAGGGCCAGCCGTAACGGCCGAGCCCAACCCCGAACCCGCTGACGCCGACGACCAGCTCGAAGAAAAAGGCCCCAACCAGAAAGAGCGCGACCCCGATCAGCGCAAACCGCCCTCCGCTCGCGACCATCTCGTTGCTACCCTTTAGCGAGCCGTAGAGCATCCGCCCCAGCCCGATCGCTCCGGGAAATACCAGGCTCCAGGCGTAGGCCCAACTCTCGAAGTGGTCCGCGGCATTCTGGTAGAGTAGGATCACCCCGATCATAGTCACAGCGGCGCCGAGAGGGGTTATCCGCTCGCCCGTGGGATTACCTGACGCCAGGCCGACCCCGGATACCGCGAGTCCAGGGATGATGACGAAGAACGGCCACCCGATACGCCCGAGGTCGAAACCGACGGCCTGGCCCACGAAAAAGAGTGTGCCAAGCGCTACTAGCAGGACGCCGAGCCCGATGAAGACCGCGCTCAACCCCTGGTCGTTGCTCTGGTTGTTCATAACCTGTTGTCCTTGGTCAGTTCGTTCATTTCCTTAACCGCGTTGTGGACTACCATCGTCTGCGTTGTCGGCGGCGAGGTCGTAGGCCAGGCGGAAGAGCGCCAAGACGCCTGAGAAGTCTTCCCGCAGGGGTGGTCGAGGGGTGTCCGAGTCCTCGAAGTAGGCGACCCTGGTGCCGCCGTCGGCCGGCCGATGTTCTTTCCGGAGAGGAGTAGGCGTGGATCACGCTCCTCTCCCCGCAACAGCACGCCCGGTCGGCTTCGGGTCCCGCCTGCTCAACCGGAGCGCGTGCCAAGCCACCGCCATCAGCCACACGCTGTAGGCCAACACCAGGAGCCGGTTGGGCCACCCGATCGGCACGTCCGGGCCGAATCCGCCGTTACCCTGTGGCAGCAAAAGGGCTACGCTCAAGGCGAACACCAGAAGGCCGATCCAGGTCAGGACGCCCGTCCACAGGAGCGATCGCCGCGCCGGGGACCAGACCCGGTTCCGGATCAGACTCAGACTGATGAGCATGGCGGCGATCGGGAATCCGGGGATGCCGAGAAGCGCGCCGAGACCATGGAGGTTGCCGTGGGTTGTCAGTTCATCCTGGCTCGCCGTTATGGGGTCGGTAGTAAAGATGGCCGCAATGGTCATGCCGAGGGCACTGACTACGAGGAAGGCCAGCCCGATACGGCCGCCGGTGGTCTGTATTCGCGACCGGATCGCCACGAACAAGGTGGCGCAGCTAAACGCCAGGGAAAGAAAAGCGAGCACCATCATCCAACCGTAGCGTCCGATCTCATACTCGCTAACCATGCGCCACGAGGGATCGAGTTCCGGTTTGATGACGTGCAGAGCGGCGAGCAAGACCAGAAACGTGGCGGCTGCCGCCAACGACAGGCGTGCCGCTGCTCGGGAAGTTGCCGTCACCGGCCCAGCTGTAGCTGCATTTTCGGTCATCGAGTTCTCCTTCCAGTAGTCGCCTTCTATACTCCTGGCGGAGTTCCCTACCGGGTGTGGTCTCAGGCCTTGAAGAACTCCACCAACACCGGAGCAAGGGACTCCGGGGCTACGTTGTGCTCCTGACCTTCCAGGATGCGGCTCTGCCCATCGGGGATGACGTTCGCGAACGCCTGCGCCGTCTGGCGCATGAACGGGAAGCTCTCCCCACCAGCGATCACGAGCGTCGGCACCATGACGGTCGCCGCCAGCTCTGCCGGCAACGAGTAGTCGCCCATGATGGTGGCGTCGTAGGCGAGCGTGTGTGCCAGCGCCTCCTGGGCTGGCCACCAGGGCGCGTTGCGCGCCTCGGCGACGAACTCGGCGGGAAGGCCCACCACCTTCGACATGAAATACTCGACCGCCTCTCCTCGGCGACCCGCCGCGATCATCTCGTCGTAGCGCGCCACCTGGTCTGCCGGCGGTCGGTGACTCTCGTCGAGGCTGAACGGCACCTCCCACAGCGCCACCTTCCTGACGGCGAGCCCGCTCGCCGCCGCTTCGAGGGCGAGGGCCCCACCGGAGGACGTGCCGTACAGGAATGCCGATCCACCGGCGGCGTCGATTACAGCGTCGAGATCCTCGACCTCGCGCTCGACCGCGTAGGGCGCCGTGTCCGCGCTGTCGCCCCGACCCCGGCGGTCGTAGTTGAAGACGCTGAAGTGCTCGGCCAGGAGCGCCGCCAGTGGCGCGTTTGCCATGCGATCGGTCGACGCGCCGCAGACCAGGATGACTGGCGATCCCTCACCCAGCTGATCGAAGGCTATGGTGGTGCCGTCGCTCGAAGTTACTGTGTTCATGGGATCTCCTTCCGATCATGCACGCGACCCGGATGCGAATGGCGGCGCGTTTTGTCCTGTCGACGTGCCGTAGATCACGGAGTTCTTATCCTCAAGCAGCAATTCCGTCTCTCCTTTTTTCCAAGGGCTCGGCCACGATAGGACTCCCATCACGGTTCGAACATACGGCTGGCGAGTTCGTGCGTGCGTCCGACGACGAGCAGGTCCGAACTGTGGAAGATCGAACTGTCCACATCAGGGGGTGACTCAGTGTAGTCGGGTATATCCTCCAGGCCCACTGTGTAGTCGCTCAGTCCGATCCGAAGGGGTCCTTCACCGGGCAACCGCAGCGTCACCCGAATCCCCTCGGACGGCGGATCGTAGAACCGCAACTCGTAAGGCCACTCCTCGGCCCCGGCGTTTTCGGGGTAGGACAAGGTCGAGGTTACCGGTGGATGGCCGTCGGCGGCGATGGTCGCGTTCTGTACCCGACGATCGGCATGCAGGGTGAGCACATCGGCGCCTCTCTGCAACCTGAGCCGGAGCTCCAGGACGGTTACACCGCCGTCGGTGCGGGAGCCCAGTACGGACAGTTCGGGAGCTTCCAGCGGCACTGCTCGTGCCGATCCGCTCCACTTCGGTTCCGTCCGGTACGGCAGCGGTATCTCTATGGCTTCCGCACCGTGCTTCGTGAGATACCGGGCGGTCCAACCGTGCGGCTCTCCGCCCTCGCTCGCCCAGAACGCCGTGCCTGAATCGGCGTCAATCACGTACATCAGGTGCGCTGGCTCCGGATGCTCCTCGTCGAAGCGGTCCACCGTCAGGCCGGCCCCGGCCAGTCCGGCGACGACGAGCACGCTCGCGAGCGACAGTAGGACGGTCCACCGCCGGAGGGTGGGTCGTCCACGGGCGGGATCGGACGCTTCTGCAGGATCCTGCGGCATCGCCAGTTCCACGAGCGGCAGCACGAGCAGTCCTGCCAGCGCGAAGAAGAACACCGCGCAGGCTCCCAGCGGGATGCCCATGACGGCCAGGAACGCGGTGGCGCCGACGATCAGGATGAGCACGCCCGGTGCCGCGCCGGCCGTCAGGGCGACGACCCCCCACGCCGCTCGCTTCTCGTCGATCATGAGCGCCACCAGGCAACCGCAGGCGGCCGCAACAGCCGGCAGTGAGCCGTAGTAGGAGAGCCCGGGCGCCAGCCAGGCCGTCGCAACGCCGAGCATCGCCAGCCATGCGAGCGCGCCAATCGCCATCGCCGCCGCGCCGACTCGCCGCCGCAGCAGGACGTACCAGCCGAAGACGATCGCCACGGTGAGCGCCGCGAGCGCCAGGCGATACAGCTCGGGCTGATACGGATCCCGCATCCCGGCGTATGCCGGTCGGAGCAGAACAAGAACCTCCCACAGCCCGATCGCTGCCAGCGTCGCCACTATGAGCGGGATCAGGGCCGAGGCCATCCCGACGATCAACCACGGCCCGCTAACGAGCGTCCGGCGCCATGCCACGAGCGCGAGAACAAGGACGGCTAGCACGGCAAGGGCAGCCAGCGGTCGGATCAACCACGCGGGGTAGTTGATCACGGCGCCGAACAGCGTGAAGTAAGTCGCATCGGTTTGCGAGTCCAGCGTAGTGAGGTCTCGCTCACCGAAGGCACGGGCCAGAGCGAGCATGTTCGCGCCGTGGTGCTGCATGCTCGCCGGATCGAAGTTGGCGACCGTGTCGCTCGGGTTGTGGTAGTAGGCTCCTCCATCGATGAAAGCAAAGTTGAGTCCGGCGAAGCCTTCCTCTTTAAACACCGTGAAGTCGGTGTTCTGTGACGAGAGTTCGTAGCCCTCGACCATCGCCGCTTCGCCGACCGGGTACGGCGCGGATTTCGCGAACTCCTCGATCAGGGCCGTGTCGTCCCCCGAGGTCTCGAACATCACCGAAGGGCCGGCGTTGCCGGTGGCCTCCCAGTTAAGCACCACGCCACCGTCAGCGCCGTACGGGTGCTGCTCCACAAACGATTCGGCGCCGAGCAGCCCCGGCTCCTCTCCATCGGTCAGCAGGAGCACGACGTCGTTACGCAACCTCTCACCACTTCTCATGGCGCGCGCCGTCTCCAGGATGGCTGCGACCGCGGCCTTGTCGTCCGAGGCGCCCGGGGTGCCGAAGGTGGTGTCGTAGTGCGCGGTGAGGAACACCCGGCCGGTCGAGTCGCGGCCGGGGAGCGTCGCGACGACGTTCTCCACCCTTCCGGCGACGGTGTCGGCGCCGAAGGCGCGGGCGCCGACGCCCTCCTGCACCTCGACGTCGAGCCCCAGCGCCGTCAGCTCGTCGACCAGGTAGGCGCGGACCTCGTCGCCGCCGGCACTTCCTATGGGGGTAGGCACCTCACCGGCGATCCGCTCCAGGTGTCCCCACGCGCGCTCGGCGCTGAACTCCGTCTTCGGCGCGGAGGCCGGCACCGGCGCCGGAGGTCTCTCCGCCGCCTTCGCCCACATGACGAGAGCGGCCAGGACGACGATCGCAACCACGGCAGCCACCACTCGACGACGCCCGTGGAGGTCGACCATACCACCCACGCCGAGATGCTCTTGAGAGTCCCGGCGGGATAGTGGGCGTGTGGAGGTTTCCTCCTTCATCGTCCGCGGTTCATCCATCGTCTCTCCGCTCTCTAGCTTCTTCCAGACTCGCGCTCGACCAGGAAGGACGCCATCGCCGCCCAGCACAGCGTCCGGTAATGTTCCGTGGCGACCTCCGGCGTGAAGTGCCCAGCAAGCTCCAAGCTCACCACCCCATGCGCCGCTGCCCACAAGACCTCGGCTACGGCTCTGGCGTCGCCCTCAACCAAGACACCGGAGTCCATACCCTCCTGCACTGCATCGGCCAGCATCCCCAAACTTGCGTCGGCGACGGCCAGGGACTCCTGGGAGGGCTCGAAACCCGGTATCGCCCGCCCGAACATCACGCCATAGTAGTTGCGATCCGCCAACGCGCTCTCCCGATAGGCGATGGCCAGCGCGGCAGCCCGCGCGACGGGATCCTCCGGCGCGTCGTGGGCTTTCTCTGCCTCCTCCAGATGACGGGTCAGCCGCTCGAAACCCTCCCTGTAGAGGGCGTCGGCCAGCCCCTCCTTACCACCAAACATCGTGTACAGGACCGTGGTCGAACAGCCGACCGCAGAAGCCACCCGACGCATGGTCAGCGCCTGCGGACCCTCCTCCACCAAGAGCCCGCTCGCTGCGTCCAAAATAGCGCGTCGCAGCGCCTCCTGACCTTGTCGTAGCGCTCGGACGTATGGCGAACTCGACTCCATTGGTAGTATAGTAACGCTGTTATACTGGGAAAACAACGTTACCGTGATGTGGTCGTCCGTGCGCTTCACGGTCGAAGGCTCAGAGAGAAAGCTGCCGGGCGAAGCCGAGCTCGCTCTGTACCGTGCCCTGCAAGAAGACCTGGACCGAGCTCTTCTCCTCCAGCGCCTCACGTGCAGGTCTACGAGCTACGCCCGCGCAACTTGATAGCCTGCCAAGCTACGGTCATTAGCCACACGCTATAAGCCAGTATCTCGATCCGGTTGGGCCATCCAACCAATACATCCGGGCCGAATTTGCCGCCGCTTTGCGAGAGCATGACGCCCAAAGACACGAAGGACACCAAGAAAGAAACCACAGCTAAGCCGGTCACCAATACAAGGAGTCGCTTTGCAGAAGACCACGCCGGGTTACGAGCCAGTTTCCAGCCAATGAGCCCTGCGGCGAACGGCTGGGCGATGCCAAGCGTTCCGCCCAAATTGTGAAGGGTGCCTTCCGTTGTGACGGCGTCCTCGCTTACCGTTATGGGGTCGGTAGTGAAGACGGCCGCGACGGTCAAACCGAGGGCACTGACTAGGAGCAAGGCCAGGCCGATGCGGCCGGCGATGGTCAGTAGTAGCGAGTGGATCGCTACGAACAGGCTGACATAGCTAAGAGCAAGAGAAAGAAATGCGAGCACCATGATCCAGCCGTAGTCTCCGATCGCGTACTCGCTGATGAAATGCCACGAAGGATCTAGCTCCGGTTTGATGATGTGCAGAGCGGCGAGCAAGACCACAAACGCAGCGGCTGCTGCGAACGACAGGCGTGCAGCTGTTGGTGAAACTGCTGCCACCGGCTTGGCTGTAACTGTATCTTCGGCCATCAGATCCACCCTACTCGACCCTAGTCGAAGACGCCTCGTAACCGCCGCCCTCCGGATAGTGCCAGGCGCCGCCGAGGGTGTTGCCGTCGTCGCTGAAAGTACCCCTGTAGTACGCCGGGGATCCCCTCTCTCCGCCCCAGATCGTGAGCGTCTCCCCCTCCAGTTCGTAGACATAGTCGAGGGTATCGCCCGTGTTGGAGTAGAAGCGACTCCTTATCTCCTCACTTGGCTCAGAACCGAAGGGCTTTTCATGGCCGATGATCTCTATGCCCTTGATCCTATGCCCATGCTGCTCGAGATCGACGTGCTGGATAAGAAAATAGCCGCCTTCCATCCACTCGTAGCTAACCTTTCCGCGCACCTCTCCTGACATCTCCCAGGTGCCGACCAATCTATCGAGGCTCCTGAGGCCGGGGTTTGGCTGGGGTGGCTGCTGCTGAGCCTGAGCGTCGTTGTTGGCCTCGTCTGCCATGAGATGACCTCTCCTTCCGTCGGGCTCCGTTTTGAGGACGATACAACGGCGGGCTCCGTCCGCACTAACAACTTAAGGTCCCTTAAGTAGGAAGGGAATCGATTCGGGTTTTCTCGAAAGCTGCCAGGCGACAGCGCTGGTGTCATCGGCCTCATCCAGTCAACTTAGCAGCACTAGACACAGATCAGGAGATTCTCACTCGCCCATTCGCAAGCAGGTAGAACGCTGCGAGGGCAAGACACGGCTGGGCGAGTATGGGCACAATGGAATACCCTCGAAGTACCAAGGAGCCGTCGTGATGACAACTGCTTACGAGATCAGACCTATCGGGTACGTCGAATCACCCCTCGTCGATCGCGAGACCGCACCGAAGCAGGGGTTTGAGGGAGCGCCGGATGCGTGGCTGGTGTTCAACCCTGACGTGGCAGAAGGCATCCGCGATCTGGCCGTCGGCGCTGAGGTCTTCGTGCTGACCTGGCTTCATCACGCACAGCGTGACGTGCTCGCCGTGCACCCGCGCGACGACCCGCGAAACCCCGAGACGGGAGTGTTCAGCACCCGCTCCCAGGACAGGCCGAATCCGATCGGGCTGCACCGGGTACAGATCGCCGCGATTGACGGACCCCGAGTACTTGTGCGGGATCTCGAAGCCTTCGACGGCACGCCTATCGTGGATGTTAAGCCGGTTCTCGCCGGTGGAAGGTGAACGATGGGCCGACCGGAGGCCCCCATCCTGAGCAGGGCAGGTTCTAGTTGGACGCCCTCTCGACGAGTGGGTTGAGCACAACCCTCCTGCCCTGGACACGCCGACGGCAAAGCATGTCGACGTTCGCGAAAACCGCTGATCCCTCGCCGAGTCATGGGCTTTCCTCCTGGGCACATGACTCTTCCAGCGCCGAAGCGCCGGGATCCAGGATCTTGCCACCCGCGATCGCGCCGTCCGGCCCCGGTTCTGGCTGGCCCTCGGGTTCGGAGCCCGTCCGCACGTGGCGGAGCACGACCGCAGCGAGGATGGCCATAACCAGCACGATGGCGGCGCTCATGATGGCGGTCAGTTGCAGTCCCTGGGTAAAGGCCTCGCGGGCCGCTTCAAGCAGCGCTGCGCCGAGCGGATCGGGGAGTCCGCGGGCCGTCGCCACGGCGCCGCCCAGAGTATCGCGTGCGGCCTCGGCCGCTCCGGGCGGAACCCCCTCCGGGAAGGCGCCGGCCACCTCGCTGCGGTAGACAGCCGTGCCGATGCTCCCGAGGACCGCGATACCCAAAGCCCCGCCGAACTCGGCGCTGGTCTCCGAGATCCCCGACGCCGCCCCGGCCTTCTCGGGCGGGGCGCTCCCGACGATCAGGTCGGTCGCCAGGGTTCCCACCGGGGCGGCGCCCAGAGAAAAGATCACGGACCCGGCCACGAGGACCGCGAGTCCGGAGCCCGCCCCGATCTGCGCGACCATTCCGAAGCCGACTGCGGAGAGCGCCAGTCCGGCGGCCATCACGAACGCCGGGCGGATCCGACGGGCGACCAGCGGTGCCAGCAGGGAACCGGCAATTAGCCCGCCGGCCGAGGGCACCGTCCACAGGCCCGCCACCAGCGGCGAGAGCCCCAGCACCAGCTGCAGGTACTGCGCGATGAAGAGGAAGATCCCGGCTATCACGAAAATGCTGAGCAAGAACGCGACCAGCGACGCGCTAAACGCCGGCGCCCGGAAGAGCTGGAGGTCGATGAGCGGATCGGCCAGAGTTCGTTGCCTGCGCACGAACGCGATACCGACGGCAAGACCTGCCGCGACGGAGAGCGCCGGCAACCACCCTGCGCCGTCCTGGGCGAACTGCTTGAGGCCGTAGATCACCGCCAGCACGGCGGCCAGCGACAGTGCCGCGCTGAAGAGGTCCAGCCGGCCCGCGTCGGGATCGCGGAACTCCGGCAACAGCGCCGGTCCCAACACGAGCAGAAGCGCCATCACCGGTACGGCCAGCAAAAACACCGATCCCCACCAGAAAAACTCCAGCAGAAACCCGCCAGCCAGCGGGCCGATCGCGGCGCCGGTCGAGAAGCTGGTAGCCCACACCCCGATGGCGAACGTGCGCTGCTGCGGATCATGGAACATATTGCGGATCAGGGACAGGGTGGAGGGCGCCAGGGTCGCCCCGGCGATCCCGAGTAGCGCGCGGGCGGCGATCAGCATCTCTGAGCTGGTCGAGAAGGCGGCGAGGACCGAGGCGGCGCCGAAAGCGGCGGCGCCGATCAAGAGCAGCCGCCTGCGACCGATTCGATCGCCCACATTTCCCATCGTGATCAAGAACCCGGCCATCAGGAAGCCGTAAATGTCCATGATCCATAAGAGTTGGGAACTCGTGGGCTTCAGGTCCGCGCTGAGCTTTGGCACCGCCAGCTCCAACACGGTCAGGTCCATGGAGTAGAGCAGGCAGGGAAGGGCGATCACGGCGAGCCCGATCCACTCCCTGCGGCCGGCTTTGGGCGCACTGTCGGCCACCACGTTCTCGGTGCCTTCGTGGTTAGGGGTGTCCATCAGCGTATTTCTTCTCCTATCGATGTAGCCTGAGTTTGGGATGATCCCGAATGCGCCGTCTCCATCCGCCGCACCGTTTCCGCCACTCCTTCAGAGGCAATGATCACCTCGGCCACCTCGTCGAGCGTGGCGAGGGTGCGACCGGCGAGGAACACTTTGGCCCCCTCGCGAGCGATGGCGCGGGCCACCGCGCCTCCAACTCCTCCCCCTCCGTAGACTATGGCGTTCTTGTTCTCTA
>WUUC01092546.1_pt1 | contig 14006 bp, 10 predicted proteins | sample 6278441 | NCBI WGS metagenome assembly WUUC01 (sample SAMN13675441, study PRJNA597444) | soil metagenome | isolation source: soil | place: USA: Washington | collected 2017-10
CCCCTCCCGGTGGGTTGAAAGCCCCCCGCAGACGCGGACGCGCGAGACGGGCTACGGCGAGGTCTTACGCAAGCTCGCGTTCATGACGACGAGTAGAGCGACCGCGCGACGCGCGGGCGCTACGCCTCGATCGACGGCGGGCACTTCGTGTTTCTGTCCCAGTGGCAGCGGATGGCAGGGAGCCGATCGGCCGCTGGCTTGGCAACGCCCATCCCTGAGCGGGTCGCTTGCCTGGCACGACCGGGAGTTCCCAACACCCGCGCCGTGCATATGTCGCCAGCACGAAAGCGGCGGCCGTTGAGCGGTCCGCGGGAGCACCAGCCATGGAAATCGAAACAATCTTGCTTTGGGCCGTCGTCGGCCTGATCGCCGGCTGGCTGGCTTCGGCGGTCGTGGGCGGCGGCTACGGCGTCATCGGGGACATCGTGGTGGGCGTCGTGGGCGCGTTCCTGGGCGGCTTTCTGTTCCGCGCGCTCGATATCGCGAGTCCCTTCGGCGGCTTGCCGGGCACGATCTTCATCGCCTTCATCGGCGCGATCGTGTTGCTCCTGATCCTGCGACTGATCAGTCGCGCGCGAAGCTCGTAGCGTCGTTCGTGCGCAAGGTACTGTTCACGGGTATCTCCGCGCACAGTGCTTGCGTATGCTCGCCGCGCCAATGCGCGCGCTACGTCTTAACTTTGGGTCAAGCCTGCTTCGTCTCGTGTCTGTGCTCGTCGCGAGCGTAGCGATGGCCGGGGAGGTGGCGGCGCAGCAGCAGGGCTTCGCGCTCAACCGCTTCGACATCGCGGAGGTCGGCAGCGACTGGTTTACGGGCGATTCGCTCGACTTCCGGGGCGGCTTTCGGCCTGGCTTTCGGCTCGGCGTCGACTACGCGCACAAGCCGCTCGTTCGCTACGACGCCGAGGGCGACGAGATCGCGGCGGTGGTCAAGGACCAGGTGCACCTGCACCTCGGCGTCGGTGCGATGATCGCCGAGCGGCTGCGCTTGAGCGTGAACCTGCCGGTGATCGTCGCGCAGGGCGGCGAGGGCACGAACGTCAACGGCATGCTCGTCAGCACGGTCGAGGGCGCCGCGGTCGGCGACCTGCGGCTCGCGGCCGACCTTCGGTTGGTGGGCGAGTACGGCGATGCGATCTCGCTGGCGATCGGCGTGCAGGTGCACGCCCCGACCGGCGATCGCGCTGCGTTTGCAGGTGACGGCAACGTGCGCGTGATGCCGCGCCTCATGATCGGCGGCGACATCGCAGCCTTTGCGTACAGCGTCCGCGCTGGCTTCAACTACCGCGGCAACGACGAAGGCTTCGGGCCGACGGCGACCGGTAGCGAGATGGCGTTTGTCGCGACGGCGGGCGTGCGCGTCGCGGATGGCGCGCTGCTCTTGGGCCCGGAGCTGTGGGGCTCGACGGTCGTGAGCGACGGCGACGCCGCCTTTAAGAAGGACACGACGCCGTTCGAGCTGCTGTTCGGCGCGCACTTGAAGCTCGGCGGCTTTAGCGCCGGGCTCGGCGTCGGGCCGGGCCTCACGCAAGGCATCGGCGCGCCTGCGGTGCGGCTGGTCGGGACGATCGCGTATGTGCCCGACGTCTCGGACCGCGACGAAGACGGCATCTACGACAACGACGATGCCTGCCCGGATCTCAAGGGACCCGAGAACAAGGATCCGAAGCTGCACGGCTGCCCGGATCGCGACAAGGACGGCATCATCGATCCGGTCGACGCGTGCCCGGACGAGCCGGGCGTCGCGAGCGATGATCCGGAGAAGCACGGCTGCCCGCCGGTCTACGACCGCGATGGCGACGGCATCCCCGACAACGAAGACGCCTGCCCGGACACGCCTGGCGTTCGCGACAGCGATCCGGAGAAAAATGGCTGCCCGCCCGATCGCGATGGCGACGGCATCATCGACGACGAGGACGCGTGTCCCGACGAGCCGGGCCCGCGCAACAGCGATCCGGAGAAGAACGGCTGCCCGCCCAATCCCGATCGCGATGGCGACGGAATCAAGAACGAAGCGGATGCCTGCCCGGACGTGCCGGGCCCCGGCAACGAGGATCCGAAGCTGCACGGCTGCCCGCTCGCACGCGTCGAGAAGGATCAGATCGTGATCTCGCAGCGCATCGAGTTCGAGTTCAACAAGGCCAAGCTCGTGCCCTCGAGCACGCCGGTGCTCGAGGCGGTGCTGCAGATCATGAGCGAGCACGAGGAGATCAGCGAAGTGCTGGTCGAGGGCCACACCGACAACGTCGGCAACTCGGCCTACAACAAGAAGCTGAGCGACAAGCGCGCGGCTGCGGTCGTGAAGTGGCTGACCGATCACGGGATCGACAGCGCTCGGCTGCGCTCGGCGGGCATCGGCAAGGATCGGCCGCTGGCATCGAACGACGACGAGGTCGGTCGCCAGAAGAACCGGCGCGTCGAGTTCCACATCAAGAAGGAAGAGGGCGCCTCCGAAGACGAAGAGGAAGCTTCCGACGCAGAGGAAGAGACCGAGGAAGCGCCCGAGGAAGAAAAGCCGAGCGCCAAGCCCAAGAAGGCCGCGCCCAAAGACGACGATGATGGGCTCGGCGACGACCCTTCGACTTGGTGAGAGATTCAGGAGCAGCCATGCATCAACGCAACACGCACCGTTTTACGCTCCTGTGCCTCGCGCTCATCGCGATCGCGCCCGCGCTCTCGCCAAGCACCGCGTGGGCCGATCCCGAGCTGCGCGAGCAGATGGATCTGCGCGGCAACTTCGTGCTGTTCGGCTCGACGCTGGCGCACGAGTGCGCGGCCGGCATCCCTTTGCCGTCGCTCGGCGAGATCCTCGATTGCCCCAACACGAACTTCGCGGCGCCGGACGTGTTCTGGCGCGCCGACGAGCCGAGCGTGGGCATGGCCGAGGCCGACGCGGAGTTTACGGCGGCCGAGGCGCGCACCACCGCGGTGCTGAGCTTGCCCGATGGCGCGCGCGTCGCGTACGCGCGCATCTATTGGGGCGGGCTCTTGCCGGAGAACGAGCCCGACACGGCGATCACGCTGCAGCGCGAAGGCGGCGACCTCGACGAGGCGATCACGGCCGACGACAGCACGTCGCTCGCGCAGAGCGGCACGAGCCTCTTCTTCTACCAATCGACGGCGGACATCACCGACCTGGTCGATGAGCACGGCGAGGGCGCGTACCGCGTCTCGGGCGTGGCTTCTGATCTGGACAACGCGCAGACCGGTGCGGTCGCTGCCTGGTACGTCGTCGTGTTCTACGAGCTCGACGGCCAGCCTTCGCGCAACCTCGCGATCTTCGACAGCCTCGAGTACGTCGACAACGGCAACGACAGCAGCGTGACGCTGTCCGGCTTCATCGTGCCGGCGACGGGCTTCGACGCGGCGCTCGGCGTGGTCGCCTACGAAGGTGAAGATCAGTTCACGGGTGACGAGCTGAGCTTCAACGGCATGGCGCTCACCAACGCGGAGAACCCCGCAGACAACTTCTTCAACGCGTCGCGCACGCGTTTTGGCATGCCCGTCTCCAATGAAGGCGATCTGCCGCGGCTCACCGGCGAGCCGAGCAGCTACAGCAACGTCGACATGGACGTGATCGACGTGACCGCGCGCGTCACGGGCGGCGACGACAGCGCGACGATCGAGGCCAGCTCGACGCTGGATATCTTCGTCTTGAGCGCGTTCGTGACTTCGATCTCGACGCTGCTGCCGGACTTCACCACCACCACGAAGGAAGTCGTCGATCTCAACGGCGGCGTTGCTGCGCCCGGCGACGTGCTCGAGTACCGCATCGTCGCGACCAATACGGGTACGGACGACGCGGTCGGAGTCACGCTGCGCGATGAGCTGCCGGAGGGTGTCTCCTTCGTGCCCGGCTCGCTGCGCGTCGAAGCGGGGCCCAACATGGGCGACAAGACCGACGCTACGGGTGACGACCAAGGCCAGTACGACGCGGCGTCTCGCACGGTGACCGTGCGGCTCGGCACCGGCGCAACGGCGACCGCGGGCGGCGAGCTCGAGATCGATGCGAGCAGCGAAGTGCGCTTGCAGGTCACGATCGATGCGGACACGCGCGGCGAGATCACGAACCAAGGCTTCATCACGGCCGCCGGCGAGCAAGGCGCGGAAGAGGCCGAGACGGGGACCGACGCCGACGCCGACGTGGAGGGTCAAGACCCGACCACGATCGACGTCGAAGAGTGCGAGGACGACGCGCAGTGCATGGAGCCGACGCCGCACTGCGACATCACGCGCATGCCGCGCGAGTGCGTCGGCTGCACCAACAGCGGCCAGTGCGACGACCCGGAGATCCCGGACTGCAACCTCGACACCAACATGTGCGAGTGCGCGAGCGGCACGGGCACCTGCAACGACACCGATGACGACGGCATCAGCGACGGTGCGGAAGACGACCTCGGCACCGATCCCGAAGATGCAGATACCGACGACGACGGCGTGATCGACGGCGACGAGCTCGTGCCCGATCAGGACACGGACGGCGATGGCGTGATCAACGCGCTCGACGCCGATGCCGACAACGATGGGCTGCCCGACGGCACCGAGCTGGGCCTTGCCTGCGATCACCCCGACACCGATCGCAGCGCCGGCAAGTGCGTGCCCGACGCCGACATGGGCAGGACCAAGACCAACTCGCTCGACAACGACACGGATGACGGCGGCGCGCGCGACGGCTCGGAGGACTTCAACCTCAACGGCGCGATCGACGACGGCGAGACCGACCCGACGACGGGCCATGGCGCCGACGACAGCATGGTCGTCGACACCGACACCGACGGCTTGGGCGACGACCTCGAAGAGACGCTCGACAGCGATCCGATGGACGCGGACAGCGACGAAGACGGCGTCTCGGACGGCGACGAAGCCGACCCCGCGATCGACGGCGACGGCGACCTTGTGATCTCCGTGCTCGACGTCGACAGCGACAACGACGGCTTGTTCGATGGCACCGAGATCGGGCGCAACTGCATGGGCCGCGACACCGACGCGAGCCAAGGCCACTGCCGGCCCGACGCAGACAACGGCATGACGAAGACGAGCCCGGTGAACCCGGACACCGATGGTGGCGGCGTGCGCGATGGCTCGGAGGACGTGAACCTCAACGGCGCCGTCGACTCGGGCGAGACCAACCCGGTGGAGGGCGAGGGCGACGACGACAGCATGCTCACCGATATGGACGGCGATGGCCTGTCGGATGCGCTCGAAGAGGCGATCGGCACTAGCCCCAACGACGCCGACAGCGACGACGACGGCTTGCCCGACGGCGAGGAAGCCAACCCCACCGACGATCACGACGGCGACGACGTGATCAACGCGCTCGATCACGACAGCGACGGCGACGAGCTGTTCGACGGCACGGAGCTGGGCAAGGACTGCAACAACGCCGCGACCGACGCCTCGCGCATGCAGTGCCGCGCGGACGGCGATGCGGGCGCGACCAAGACCAGCCCGATCAACGAAGACACCGACTTCGGCGGCATCAAGGATGGCGTCGAAGACAAAGATCACGACGGCGTGATCGACAACGGCGAGACCAACCCGAACGACCCGAGCGACGACGCCGAGTGCACGGTCGACGCCGACTGCGGCGCGAGCGACAGCGGCCTTGTGTGCATCGATGGCGCGTGCGCGCCGGGCTGCCGCGGCCAGGACGGCAACAGCTGTCCCGACGGACAGATCTGCACCTCCGAGAACGGCGAGCCCGGCATGTGCCAGGACTTCGAGCGCTACGGCGGCGGCGGCTGCGCGTGCCGCGTCGGCGAGCAAGAGGAAGAGGGCTTGTCGAGCGCGGTGCTGATCGCGCTGGCGGTGATGTTCGCAACGCGCCGGCGACGGCGTAGTTAGCCACCGGTCAGTCGATCGCGATCACCTTGGTGCGCGCCGTATCGGCTGTCGCAGCGACGTAGCCGACAGCGCCGCGCTCGGCGCTCACGTAGCGGATGACCGCTTCGTCCGAGGACAGCTCGGGGGGCGGCACGTGGCCGCCGCTGAAGATGCGCTGCAGCCAATAGCTGCGAACCGCTTGCACCGAGCGCCCAAGAACGCTGCTCGAGAACTGCGCGCGCACCGGTGAGCGAAGCTCGCGATCGACGGGCTTGATCGGCTTGTCGTCGTCCCAGCGCACCTTTTGTTTGAGGTAGATCTGGCGAATCGTGTCGGCGCTCAGCGCAGTCACCGGGTTAGCGGGGTGCACGATCAGCTTGAAGCTCGAGCGTGTGTCCGACGCGCGCGCGCCTTCGCCGAGCAGCGCGGCGATCACGACGCTTGCGCCCGCGATGATGCAGGCCGCACGCCACCGGCTTCGGCGGCGCGACGAGCTGCAAGCTGCGTTCGGGGGGAGCGTCATGAGCGTTCAGGTATGGCTAGAAGTACGCGGTGGTCTTCAACAAGAAGAGCCCCCAGCGCCCTTCGAGGTCCTTGAGCTCCTTGTGATCGTTGAGCCTACCGTCGAGGTGCCCCGTGCCGCGGTAGAGATGCCCCTCGAGCTTGACCAGCCAGTAGCTGGTCAAGTCGAAGCGCAGCGTGAGCGCGAGGTCGTGCTGGAACTTGCCGGGCACGCCGCGCGCATCGACGTCCTCGAAGTAGCTGGCGAAGTAGATGCCCGGCACGAAGAACGACGAGAGCCGATACGACGCCATCGCATAGAAGCGCTCGTTGACGGGACCATCGCTCGGGATGAGCGTCGGCTGAGAGCTCTGCAAGTCGGCCCACCAGCGGCCGTACTCCAGGCTGACCAAGAGATCCTGGAATGCATACTCGATCGAGGCGACCCACAGCGTGATCGGAAACTCGAGCCGGATAGAGCCGTCGAAGTCCGCCGGCGCGATACCGCCCGCGACGAGCGCCTGCGTGATCTCCGGCTTGAACGTCGACTCGATCTCGTAGCGCAGCGCCTGCCCGCTGACGCCGAGCGAAAGCCCGTCGAGCGGCGTGAGCCACATGATGCGGCCACCCGTCACGTACGAGACCTCAGCGTCGGTGATGGTGACGTTGGGGTTGGGCGGCGTGCTCGTATCGAGGAAGAACGTGCCGCCATACGCGCGGTACTCGACGACGCCCAAGCTCGCGAGCGAGATGCTGCCGTAGAGCTCGAGCCCGCTTTGCGCGAGCAGCAGCTCGCGGTGATGGTCCGGATAGATCGACTGTGGCAAGAGCACCGGCACGCGCGCGGCGTCCACGTCGATGCTCTCATTGTAGAGACCGAACGGGATCTTCGTGCGGCCCGCGCGAATGCCGAGCCACTCGGTCACGCGATAATCGAGGTAGTACCAGTCGAGCTGCGGGATGTAGTCGTCGTCCGGACCGAGCTTGCGCGCGAAGAGCTGTAGTCCGAGGCGAAAGTCGTCGCCGAGGGGCTTGGTGAAGTTGATCGCCGCTTCGGTGAGCTCGAGGCTGCCTTCTTTGGAGCTCGTCAAATAGTTGTTGTCGGTGCTGAGCGCGAAGCCTTGGCTAATGAACGCGTGCACGTCCACCGTGGCGATCTCGGCGAGGAAGCTCTCCTGCGCGCGCGCCACTCGGCCTTGGCCACAGAGCAAGAGGCCGAGCGCTAAGCCGATCGCAAAGACGCTCTTGCGCTGGTCCCCGCTCACGCTCTGCAGTGTTCAGAAGCCGTGCGCCGCGCGTCAACGCTTCCGATCGTTCGCGCGCACGATCGGGGCGACCCAACCGGACACGTCGCATGACTCAAACGCGCGATGCCTACTCGGCGGGCGCAGGCGCGGCTTGCGGGACGATGCCATCCGAGCCGTCCGCAGGCTTGAAGAGCAAGCGATACGCAAGGCCGCCCAACATGCCGCCGACGATCGGCGCGACCCAGAACAACCAGAGCTGTCCGATGGCGGCTGTCTGCGCGAAGAGCGCAACGCCGGTGCTGCGCGCCGGGTTCACGGAGGTGTTGGTGACCGGAATGCTGACGAGGTGGATCAGCGTCAGGCACAGGCCGATCGCGATCGGCGCGAAGCCCGACGGCGCGCGCGAGTCGGTCGCGCCCATGATCACCATCAAGAAGAAGCAGGTCAGCACCGCTTCGATCAGGAACGCGGCGAGCATGCTGTAGCCCCCAGGGCTCAGCTCACCAAAGCCGTTCGACGCGAACCCACCGGCCTCGAAGCCGGGGCGCCCCGACGCGACCGCGAACAACACGCAGCCGGCGGCGATCGCGCCGAGCGTCTGCGCGGCGATGTAAGGGGCAGCTTCGCTCGCTGGGTGACGGCCACCGGCGACGAGGCCGAGCGTGACCGCGGGGTTGAGGTGGCATCCCGAGATGTGCCCGATCGCATACGCCATGCTGAGCACGGTGAGGCCGAACGCGAGCGACACGCCGGTGAGGCCGATGCCGAGGTTCGAGTCGGTTCCGTCGAACGCCGCCGCGAGCACGGCGCTGCCGCATCCGCCGAACACCAACCAAAATGTACCGAGCGCTTCTGCGATGAGCTTCTTGGTCATTGGCTTGCCCTCCCAACGCCGCGATGGCGGCTCCTCGCTCGCCACTGTGCCACTGGCCAGCGGGGCAAGTCTCTGGGGGCGCGCACCGTTTGGCGAGCGCGCATCTATCCACTAGCTAGTTTTAGTCGCCCAGAGTGCGGGGAGCTGCGGCCGAAACCTCGCTCGCCCTACTCGCGCAGCAGCGAGTGCGATCAGTCGAGTGCCTGCCAAGGTCGAAGAAGGAACGCATAGGTCCTTCGCCATTGGCCCGAAGCTGGTTCGCGCAACCAATGCGCGCATTCGGTGCGAGTATGCGGCCCCGTGAATACCTTCTTCGGCGTGCGCGCGAGCGCGTATTGGGTTGGGCTCTTGGCGCTCGCGAGCGCGGGTTGCATGAACACCGATCAGGACAAGGCGATCGAAAACGGCGCCAAGAAGCTCGGCAAGGCCGAAGCAGAGAAGGCGCTCACCGATCACACGCTGGTCGGAACCATCCCGCACCTCAACCTCGACTTCACGCTGTACTACGCGAGCGAAGGCCGCCTTTTGGGCGCGCTGAAGGGCCCGATCGACGGCCGCGACCGCGGCGGCTGGCGCGTCGCGAACGACGGCAAGGTGTGCTTGCGCTGGTCGCGCTGGGAAGAGGGCGAGGAGACGTGCCGCGAGCTCTGGCAAGAAGGCGAGACGTTCAAGGTGTTCGATGACACCGCGGGGCGGGCCGTGTCGATCGCCAACCGAGAAGCCGGCAACGCCCGCAAGCTCGAGACGCGCAGCGACCTCGAGATCGTGCGGACGAAGGAGTCGCTCGAGCCGGTGAGCGCGGCGGTGCTGCGCGAGCTCTTGCCGGGCAACACGCTCAGCGGTCGCGCGCCCTCGATGAAGGGCGCCGATCGGCACGCGTTCTATGCGCGCGACCAGCGCGCGTTCGTTGACTTCCCCGAAGAGGTGATCAAGGACCGCGGCCGCTACCGAATAAAAGACGACGGCGCGGTGTGCGTGACTTGGGGCTACCTGCAAGGCGGCCACGAGCGCTGCGAGCGCTGGCTCAAGAGCGACAAGGGTTACTTCGTGTTCGACGAATTCGAGGTGCTCAACGTCATCGGCAACTTGCGCGACGGCAACCCCGAGAAGCTGGGCGACTAAAGCCTCGAGCTCAGCTCGTCACTCTCGGCCCGCGCTCGAGCACTTCACGCACCTTCGTCGCGAATGCCTTGGGCGTGATCGGCTTTTGCAGGAACGCGATGCCGCGCTCGAGCACGCCGTGATGGATGATCGTGTTCTCGGTGTAGCCCGAGACGAACAGCACCTTGAGTGAAGGCCGCAGCTTCAAGATCCGCTCGGCGAGCTCCTTGCCGCCCATGGTGGGCATGATGACGTCGGTGACGACGAGGTCGATCGGCTCGCCGTGGCTCTCGCAGAGCTGCAGCGCGGCCAAGCCATTGTGGGCTTCGAGCACCGTGTAGCCGTTGCGGCGCAGCACCGAGCTCATGATCGCGCGAACTTGGTCTTCATCCTCGACGACGAGCACGGTCTCGGTGCCGTGCAACGAGCGCGGCGGTACGGGCGTGCGCAGGTCGACCGCTTCTTTGTCGGTGCGCGGAAAATAGACGCGGAAGGTCGTGCCTTGACCGGGCTCGCTGTAGAGCCAGATGTGACCTTTGCTCTGCTGGACGATGCCGTAGACGGTAGAGAGTCCCAGGCCTGTGCCCTTGCCGACCTCCTTGGTCGTAAAGAACGGCTCGAAGATGCGGGCTTGCGTCGCGCGGTCCATGCCCACCCCGGTGTCGGTCACCGCCAGCATGACGTAGGAACCGGCGGTCACGCTGGGGTGTGCCGCAGCGTATTCGTCGTCGAGCTCGGCGTTGTTGATCTCGACCGTGATCTTGCCGCCGCGCGGCATCGCGTCGCGCGCGTTCACGACCAGGTTCATGATCACTTGCTCGACCTGACCGGGGTCGGCGTAGATCTTCCCGCTGTCGAGCACGGGCATGACGGACACCGAGACATCCTCACCGACCAAGCGCGCGAGCATCTTTTCGATCGCACGCACGATCTTCGCGAGGTCCATCACGCGCGGCTCGAGCACTTGCTGGCGGCTGAACGCGAGCAGCTGGCGCGTGAGGTCGGCGGCGCGCTCGCCGGCGCCGCGCACCGTCTCGAGGTCGTCACGCATCGGGTCGCCGGGCTTGAGCACGTCGATCGCGAAGGTCGTGTAGCTGAGGATGACGGACAAGATGTTGTTGAAGTCGTGCGCAATGCCGCCGGCGAGCCGGCCGACGGCTTCCATCTTCTGCGCGTGGCGCAGCTGTTCTTCGGTCGTGCGTAAGCTCGTCTCAGCGCGCTGCCGCGCGGCTTCCGCCTGCATGCGCGCCTTGCGCTCGGCGCAGTCGCGCAGCTCGCGCTCGAGCGCGGGCCCGAGGCGGTGCAGGTTGCCCTTCAGCAAGTAGTCGTGCACGCCCATCCGCATCGCCTGCACGGCGGACTCTTCGCCGACCGTGCCCGAGACGATGACGAACGGGATGTCGAGGCCGACCTCGCGCAAGGTCTGAAACGCTTCAGGCCCTGTGAACTGCGGCATCGAGTAGTCGGAGACGATGACGTCCCAGCTCTGCGTCGCGAGCGCCGCGCGCATGTCGTCCCGCGTCTGAACGCGCTCCGATGCCACGTCGAAGCCGCTGCGCTTGAGCGCGTGCAGCGTCATCGTTGCGTCGTCCTCGGAGTCCTCTACTAAAAGGACGCGGAGCGGCGTACCCACGATGATCATGTTGCATCGCTTGGTATGGCCTGTCTTGCACCATCAACGTGGCAAGAGTCGCCAGCATGTCGCGGGATGAAGGTGCATTTGCGCGCATCGCGCATGACTCGGCTAAGTCATGCGCGCATGGAGCCGCGAGCGCGAGGTCTACAGCCCTACGCACGTCTCGCCTGGCAGCGCGTCGAACCAGCCCTCGTTGTCCGGCTCTGCGAGGATCTGCGCGACGTTGTCTTCGGAGAATGAGCACAGGTCGTTCGGATCGTCCGTGTAGAAGCCGAACTGCATGCAGTCGTCGTTCGGGCCTTGGTGGTCGAGGCCCAGGACGTGACCGAACTCGTGCGCGACGTGGCCGGTGCAGTGTGCGGAGTTGCCGTCGTCGTAGGGGAAGTTGAAGCCGTTGTCGGCGATGCAGGTGAGGTCGTCTCCGTCCATCCACGCGCCGCCGAAGTTGCCGCCGACGTGTCCGTCGTGGCGCGTCGTTGGGTAGTTCACGACGCGGTGATCGGCGTCGAAGTTTTCGATGCCGAGCTTTTCGTAGACCTCGTTCTTCACGTTGCCCAAGCGGAACCAGCGCTCGTCGCTGCCGTGAACACCGTCGGGCGTCGTCAGGTACCAATCGGCTTCGTGGTCCGCTTCGATGACGTCGACGACCGGGTGGCTCAAGTAAAACGTCACGCCGAGCTGGTCGTACCAATACTGTTGGAACCTGAAGGCTTGCTCTTCGACATCAGCGCGCTGCGCTTCGCTGAACGGCTCGTCGGCTTCGACGAAGTAGACGAAGTGCACGACCTTGCCGCCTTCGCAGTCGGGAGGATCGCCGCCCGCGTCGCTGCCGCTCGCATCCGCGCTCGCGTCTTCGATCGCACCTGCATCATCGACTGGCGCAGAGCCGCCCGAGCCACCGCTGCCGTCGACACCGCTCGCGCCGGAAGCGCCGCCGCTCGCGCCGGACGCACCGCCGCTCGCGCCCGATTGACCGCCCGTGCTTTGGCCGCCGACGCCCCCCTGCGCGGCCGCGCCGCCTGCGCCCCCGCTACCGCCGCTGACGCTACCGCCTGCGCCGCCGCTGCCTGCGCTTGGGCTCGCAGCCTCGGGCTCGCTCGCACACGCGGCGAGCAGCGCAATGAGACCGATGGACGCGTGGTTGGGAATACGGTTGCGGTTGCGGTGGGTCGAAGCAGGTAGGCGCACGGCTGAACAACGCTTCCGTGCGTCCCGAGAAGGCAACCGCTTAGCGCCGCCGAGGCCGTGCTCGGCACAGCGCCGCGATCGCCGCGAGCACGAGCAGCGCGCTCAGCTCGAGACGCGCGCGCCGCGGCCCGATCGAGCACGTGCAGCCACTCGCGTTGGCGGGCGGCACGCTCGGCATCGCAGCGTCCGCGCTCGCATCCGGCAGCGCGCTCTGGGCATCCCTGTCCGGCTCCGGCATAGAGGCGTCGGCCGCAACGCCTGCGTCCGAATCGACGGGCGACGGCAATGGCTCGCCGCGGCAGACGTAACCCGCAAGCTCGCAGCCTTCGCTGCTCGGCGCCGCTTCACACGCGGCTTCGTGCTGCTCGCACCACGGCGCTTCGAAGCCTGTGGGCGGGACCTTGCATGCCTCGCGACGAAAGCTCGGCTCGAACACCTCTGCCGGTCCGAGCTCGGGCAGATCGCCGTGCGGCACGCAGCTCGATGGCAGCTCGTCGTACTTCCAGACTTCGCCGCTGCCGATGTTCAGCGCGTAGACGTCGAAGCAGTACTCCTGCATCGGCTCGTCGAACTGCAGGGTGGCGTAGAACGCTCCGAACACCTCGGGCGGTCCGCTGCCGCGCTTGACCACCTCGAACAAGAACTGTCCGGTGACAGAGGCGGGCTCGAACGACTCGAGCGAGACCGCGAGCCCATAGGAGTCGAAGCGGCGCGCCAAATAGCAGTCGCCGAGCCGGGCGAGGCCGGCACCATTCCAATCCGTGCAGCAGCGGGCGTCCTCCTGGTCGTCGAGGAAGGACAGCGTGGGCTCGAACTGGTTGTGCAGCTCGGGGCGGATCGAGCCGAGCGGCTCGATCACGGTCACGAGCTGATCGAGTATCGAACCGCGCATGCCTGTTTCGTTTGGCATCGCCCAGTACTGGCCTTGCGCCATGGGCGCGTCGGGCTTCCAGATCCAGTTGCCAAAGAGCCAGGACACCTTGCCGGGGATCCGCGTCGTCGAGCCTGCAGGCGTAACCGTCACGTGGATGGGCGTACGCAGCCAGTCATTGAGCAGCAGCGCGCCGTCGCTCGGCACCGGCGCGAACGTGTTCTCGAAGAAGGGAATGATCGCGCCATCGGCGCTCGCCGTCGTGCTCGTCATCGCGAGCGCCGCGCAGGCCAACACCAACGATGCTGCGCGCGTGCGCTTCAACCGTGTCCCCACCATGCGTGCAGCAGAGCACCGACTCGCAGCGGTGACCAGCTGAGCAAAGGCTCGAGCGCCTAGAGCGTGCCCTGGTAGTCGCTCCACAGCGTCGTGAGATCCTTGCCGGTGATGTGTTCGAACACGCGCTCGGACCACTCGACGCCGTCGCTTGGGTCGAGGCTCTGGTTGAGCTCGTACACTGCATCGGGATACCTGCGATCCAGCCAGTCGAAGAAGAAGCCGGCCGTCTCGGCGTCGTCGATGGGGTTACTGCCGGGGCGGCGCTCGTCGATCGACGTGTAGCCCGTGCGGTAGCGCGTCCACGCTGCGAGGCCTTCGAGCACCCAGCGCACCGCGGATGGGTTCTCGTTGTCGAGCGCGTAGTCGATCGCCAAGAGGTAGTGCAGGTCGCCTTCGATCTCGGCGCGCACGTCTTTGCCCTCTTCGG
>WUUC01236890.1_pt1 | contig 14006 bp, 10 predicted proteins | sample 6278441 | NCBI WGS metagenome assembly WUUC01 (sample SAMN13675441, study PRJNA597444) | soil metagenome | isolation source: soil | place: USA: Washington | collected 2017-10
GCACCGGCGCCCGAGGCTCCGAAGGAGCCTGCTGCCGAAGCGCCGGCCCAGACCTTCCCCGAGGCAGATATGACGTCTCCCTCGACGGAGACGCAGCCTCAGCCCGTCGTTCCTGGGGAGCCGGGGGAAGAACCTGCTCCCGCGCCGGTCGAGGAACCCGCAGCGGAGGAACAGCCCCCTGCCGCCGAGCCAACGCCCGCGCCGGCACCGGTGGGCTCGCCCGAGGCTGACATGACGTCTCCCTCCACGGAGACGCAGCCTCAGCCCGTTGCTCCCGAAGAGCCGCAGCAAGAGCAGGCGCCGCCCCCGGCGGAGGAACCCGCCCCAGCGGCACCCTCCGCAGCGCCGAGCGCGGGTGACGATCTCTCCTCGCAGCCGCAGCCGGTCTACCCCGAAGGCGCGCCCGAGGCCGGTTCGAGCGCTCCGGCGGCGCCGGGGGCAGAACCCGCTCCGGCCGATCTCTCCTCGCAGCCGCAACCGGCCTATCCGGAGGGCGAGCCGCAATAAGAGATCGGCGCCAGCCGCCAACGGAGGCGAACGCCGGACGCGTGGCATGCGTTAAGGGCCAAGATGAGGGATTCTTCATGTTGGCCCGAAGCTCCTGCATGCTAAGGGCCGAGGGCCCTGATCGGAGCTGCGCGCCTGTGTGCGGCTTCGCAAGCGGCCCCTCGCGGGGTCACGGCATCCTCCAACCTCGAGGCGACTGGCTTTTGACCCTTTCCCGAACTGTTGCTGCGGTACTTCTTCCCGTCCTTTTCCTTCTTCCCGCTCACGCCGAGACCGAGGCGAAGCGTCACCACGCCCTCTCTCTGATCGGTGAGCCGAAATACCCTCCAGACTTCAAGCATTTCGGCTACGTCAATCCGGATGCTCCAAAGGGCGGCGTCGTGCGCATGTCCGACACGGGATCTTTCGACAGCCTCAATCCGGTTCTGTACCGTGGTGAAGCGGCGGCCGGTCTCGGCCTCATCTATGAGAGCCTGATGCAGGACAGCCTGGAAGAGTCCTCGACCTCTTACGGGCTCATCGCCGAATGGGCCTCCTACCCCGAGGACTTCTCCTCGGTCACCTTCAAGCTCCGAGAGGGCGCGCGCTGGCACGACGGTAAGCCGATCACGCCTGAGGATGTCGTCTACAGCCTTGAAGTAAACAAAGCCGCCAATCCCCGCCTTGGTCTCTATTACAAAAACGTTTCGCGCGCTGAGGTGACCGGCCCCAACCAGGTCACCTTCACCTTCGATGCAAAGGGCAACCGCGAACTCCCGATGATCATGGGACAGCTCACGGTCCTTCCCAAGCATTACTGGACGGGCAATGACGCCGCCGGCAACAAGCGCGACCCGCTAAAGACCACACTCGAACCGCCACTCGGATCCGGCCCCTACCGCATCAAGCACATGAACCCCGGCCGCAGCATCTCATACGAGCGAGTGGCGGACTACTGGGCCAAGGACCTGCCGGTGTCGCGCGGCCATTGGAACTTCGACGAGGTGCGCTTCGATTATTATCGCGACGAAACCGTCGCCTTCGAGAGTTTCAAGGCGGACAATCTCGATCTCCACAACGAGACGAGCGCGAAGAACTGGGCGTCGGCTTACGGTTTCGGTTCCGTTCGGGACGGTAAGGTGAAGCGGCAGGAGGTGCCGATCAAAGGGGCGCGCCCCATGCAGAGCTTCGTGTTCAATCTCAGGCGTGCGCAATTCGCCGACAGCCGCGTGCGGCGGGCTTTCAATCTCGCCTTCGATTTCGAATGGGCCAACAAGAATCTCTTCTACGGGCAATATGCGCGCGTGGAGAGCTACTTCCAGGGAAGCGAGCTTGCCGCCCCGAAGGCGCTTCCCGAAGGACGGGAACTCGAGATTCTAAACGAGGTGAAGGATCAGCTCCCTGCGGAGGTGTTCACTGAGGTTTACCGCAATCCGGTGAACAGCAGCCCGGATGACCTGCGCAACAATTTGCGCAAAGCGGTGCAGCTCCTAAAGGAGGCCGGTTACGAGGTGAAGGGCGGCAAGCTCGTGAACGCCAAGACCGGACAGCCGCTCATCGTCGAATTCCTGCTCGTCTCGCCGCTCTTCGAGCGCATCGTCCAGCCTTATGTCAGCAATCTCGGACGCCTCGGCATCCAAGCGCGGCTTCGCATGGTGGACAGCGCGCAATATACGCGCCGACTCGATCGCTTCGACTATGACATCATCGTCGGCAACTTTGCTCAATCGGAGTCGCCGGGCAACGAGCAGCGCGACTATTGGGGATCGGAGGCGGCCGATCGCGAAGGCAGCCAGAACCTCATCGGCATCAAGGATCCCGCCATCGACAAGCTCATCGATAGGGTGATCTTCGCCAAGGACCGCGAGGAGCTTGTTGCGGCGACGCGCGCGCTCGACCGCGTGCTCCTCCGGAACGAATTCGTTGTTCCGCAATGGTACTCGCCGCATGTGAGGCTGGCCTATTGGAATCGCTTCGGCCAGCCGGTGACCTTGCCAGCCTTGACGCCAGGCTTCATGCAGGTTTGGTGGTACGACAGAGAAAAGGCCGGCAATTTGCGGAAGGTCTCTGAGCGTTGACTTGGCGCGCCTCGTTTAACGCAGTCATCATCGCCGCGACGCTGCTCGCCCTCGCGGGAGGCGCCCATTCTTCAGGAGCGGCCGAGGCGAAGCACGGCCTCTCCGCCTTCGGGGATCTCAGCTACCCGCCCGATTTCAAGAACTTCTCCTACGCAAATCCGGACGCGCCAAAGGGCGGCGCCTTTTCGCTCATGGGCTGGGGAGGCGTCACCACCTTCGACAGCCTCAACAACTACATCCTCAAGGGTGACGCGGCGCAGGGGCTCGAGCTTCTGTTCGACTCCCTGATGGCATCGGCACAAGACGAACCGGATGCGCTTTACAGCCTCGTCGCCGAAAGCGCCGAAGTCGCCGATGACCGTATGTCCGTCACCTTCAAGCTGCGTCCCGAAGCGAAATTTTCCGACGGAAGCCCGCTCACAGCCGACGACGTGGTTTTCTCGCTGGAGGTGCTGAAGACGAAGGGCCACCCCCTCTATGGACAGATGTTGCAGGATGTCGTGAGGGCAGAGGCGATCGCCCCACACGCCGTCCGCTACACTTTTAAAGGTGAGCTAACGCGCGATTTGCCGGTGATCGTCGCGGCGCTGCCGATCTTCTCCAAGAAGTACTATTCGACGCGCGATTTCGGCGAGACCACGCTCGAGCCGCCGCTCGGCTCGGGCCCTTACACCGTTGGGAACGTCCGTCAGGGGCGAAGCATTGTCTACAAGCGGAACCCCAATTATTGGGCGAAGGACCTGCCGGTGAACCGGGGGCGCTGGAACTTCGATGAGATTCGATTCGAGTATTTCCGCGACCGCACCGCCGGCATGGAGGCCTTCAAGGCCGGTGCCTACGACTTCCGCGAGGAGTTCACCTCAAAGGTCTGGGCCACCGAATATGACTTTCCGGCGATCCGCGCCAGCAAGGTGAAGAAGGAAGTTCTTGCGGATGAGACGCCATCCGGCACGCAAGGCTTCTTCCTCAACACGCGGCGCGAGCCACTCAAAAATCCGCTGGTTCGCAAAGCGCTCGATCTCGCCTTCGACTTTGAATGGACCAACCGCAACGTCTTCTACGGCCTCTACACCCGCACCGAGAGTTATTTCGAAAACTCTCCGATGAAGGCCGCGAACGAGCCGTCGGCGGAGGAGCGGACCCTTCTCCAGAATCTCGGCGTGCCCGTATCGAAGGAGGCACTCGGGCCCGTGCCGATGCCGTCTAAGACGGACGGCACCGGCCAAATCCGCGACAAGCTGCAGGAAGCCGGAAAGCTTCTCGACGAAGCGGGTTGGAAAATGCAGAACGGCGCCCGCGTCAACGACAAGGGCGACAGGCTGAAGATCGAGGTATTAGGCTTTGAACCGACCTTCGAGCGTGTCATCATACCCTACGTTCGGAACTTGCGGCTGCTTGGCATCGACGCCTCGCTCCGCATGGTCGATCCCGCCCAATATCAGCGCCGCCTGAAGAGCTTCGACTTCGACATCACCACGCAGCGTTACGTGATGCGGAACACGCCGGGAGTCGAGCTCCGTAGCTATTTCAGCTCGGCCGCGGCCGCCATGGACGGCTCGCTTAATCTTGCCGGCATCAGCGATCCGGCTGTCGACGCGCTCATCGAGAAAGTGATCGCCGCAAAAAGCCGAAGCGAGCTTGAGACGGCGGCAAGGGCCCTCGATCGGGTCCTACGCGCCGGATATTACTGGGTGCCGCACTGGTACAAAGCCTCCCACCACGTCGCCCATTGGGATAAATTTTCGCGGCCCGAGACGAAGCCGCGTTTCGATCGCGGCGTTCTCGATACCTGGTGGTATGACGAAAACAAAGCCACAAAACTGGCTTCTGCTGCCACGACCAATGTCGCGGGCCAAACGGAGGGTGCACCGCCCTTCCGACGAGCCTATGTTGTGATCGGCCTCCTCCTCGCCATGCTTGTCATCGGCGTTCTCATCATGAGGTTCATGCGGTCCGGCCGGAAGTCATGATTTCGTACATCCTGCGCCGCGTGATGCTGATCGTGCCGACCATGCTCGGCATCATGCTCGTGACGTTTCTGGTGGTGCAGTTTGCACCCGGGGGGCCCGTCGAGCGCATCATCGCGCAATTGACCGGCACCGATGTCGGAGCGACCGCCCGCTTCACCGGCGGGTCCGGAGAGGTGGGAGTCGGGCGCGGCCCCGCAGTGCCGGGAGACGTGTCGGCGCCCTCCAAATATCGCGGCGCACAGGGTCTCGATCCCGAATTCATCAAAAGCCTCGAAAAGCAATTCGGCTTCGACAAGCCAGCGCATGAGCGCTTCTTGATGCTGATCTGGAATTATCTCCGCTTCGATTTCGGCGAGAGCTATTTCCGCGACACAAGCGTGCTCCAGCTCATCGGTGAGCGATTGCCGGTCTCGATCTCACTTGGCATTTGGATGACGCTCATTTCCTATCTCATCTCCATCCCGCTCGGGATTCGAAAGGCGATCAATGACGGCTCACGCTTCGATGTGTGGACGAGCACCGTCATCGTTGTCGGTTACGCCATCCCCGGTTTTCTTTTCGCGGTGTTCCTGATTGTTCTCTTCGCGGGGGGTTCGTTCTTCCAGATCTTCCCGCTGCGCGGACTTGTCTCCGAGAATTGGTGGCAGCTGTCCTGGCCCGAGCGCATCCTCGACTATTTCTGGCACCTTGCTCTGCCGATGGCTGCGATGGTGGTGTCGGCTTTCGCCACCCTCGCCTTCCTCACCAAGAACTCCTTCCTCGAGGAGATCCGGAAGCAATATGTGACGACGGCGAGAGCGAAGGGCCTGAGCGAGAACCAGGTGCTTTACGGCCACGTGTTCCGCAACGCCATGCTCATCATTATCGCCGGTTTCCCGGGCGCCTTCATCAGCTCCTTCTTCGCCGGCGCTCTCCTCATCGAGACGATCTTCTCGCTCGAAGGGCTCGGGCTTCTCGGCTTCGAATCGATCATGAACCGCGACTATCCGGTCGTGTTCGCCACCGTTTACATCTTCTCGCTGATGGGACTGTTCATCAATTTGCTCTCGGATCTCACCTATACCTGGGTCGATCCGCGCATCGATTTCGAGACGCGGGAGGTGTGAGGCGATGGACGCCCCGGCCGACGCCGCGGTCATCGAGCAGGTCGCCGCCGAAGGGCGAGGCGGGTTGCGGCTGTCGCCGCTCAATCGGCGGCGCTGGCAGAACTTCGAGGCGCATCGGCGCGGCTATTGGTCGTTGTGGATCTTTCTCGTCCTTTTCATCATCAGCCTGTTCGCCGAATTCATCGCCAACGACCGCCCGCTCCTCGTCAAATATGACGGCGAATACTATTTCCCGGTCTTCAAGAACTATCCGGAAACGGCGTTCGGAGGCATCTTCGAGACGGAAGCCGTCTATCGCGATCCGGCCGTCAAGGACATGATCGCGCAGAAGCAGGGCTGGATGATCTGGCCGCTGATCCCGTTCTCCTACGACACGCCGAACAAGAACCCGCCAATGGCCTTCCCCGTGAAGCCGACTTGGCTCCTAACCGAGGAAGACTGCAAGCGCGCCGCCGAGCAGGGCTTTCACCCTTGCGACAAGGGCCTCGAATGGAACTGGCTTGGCACCGACGATCAGGGGCGGGATGTGGTCGCCCGAGTCATTTACGGCTTCCGCATCTCCGTCCTGTTCGGGCTCGTGCTAACCATTTTGTCCTCGATCATCGGAGTGGCGGCCGGCGCCGTGCAGGGTTATTTCGGCGGCTGGACCGATCTCCTCTTCCAGCGCTTCATCGAGATTTGGACATCGATCCCGCAGCTTTATCTCTTGATCATCATCGCCGCCGTGATCGAGCCGAACTTCTGGATCCTCCTCGCGATTCTGCTTGCCTTCTCCTGGGTTGCGCTTGTCGGCGTGGTGCGCGCCGAGTTCCTGCGCGCACGCAATTTCGAATATGTGACGGCGGCGCGGGCGCTCGGCCTCTCGAACATCAAGATCATCTTCAAGCATCTGCTGCCGAACGCCATGGTGGCGACGCTGACTTTCATGCCCTTCATCTTGAACGGCTCGATCAGCACGCTCACCTCTCTCGACTTTCTCGGCGTCGGGCTGCCCCCCGGCTCGCCCTCGCTCGGCGAGCTGCTCGCGCAAGGAAAGGACAATCTTCAGGCGCCTTGGCTCGGGCTGACCGCCTTCTTCGTCATAGCCATCATGCTGAGCCTCCTCATCTTCATCGGCGAGGCCGTGCGTGACGCCTTCGACCCGCGCAAGTCCTTCGCGTGAGAGGAGGAACGATGCACGGCTCTCACACGCACAGCCACACACACGCTGAAACCAATCGGCACGATAACAATGAACGGCGCATGGGCCTTGCCGCGCTCATTACCGGCCTTTTCATGTTGGCCGAGATCGCCGGCGGCATCGTTTCCGGCTCGCTTGCGCTCATCGCCGATGCCGGTCACATGCTGACCGACTTCGCTTCCCTCTCCCTTGCCTGGTTCGGCTTCCGCCTCGCCCGCCGACCGGCCGATTGGAAGCGCACCTACGGCTTCGACCGGTTTCAAGTTCTGATCGCTTTCGTAAACGGCCTGGCCCTGTTCGTCATCGCCGGCTGGATCCTGTACGAGGCCTATGAGCGGCTCACCGCGCCTCGCCCTGTGCTCGGCGGTATCATGATTGCCGTCGCGGTGCTTGGTCTCGCCGTCAACGTCGCGGCTTACGCGCTTCTGCATGGCGCCGATCGCGACAACCTCAATGTACGGGGCGCCGTCATCCATGTGCTCGGAGATCTCCTAGGATCCGTGGCGGCACTCGTCGCCGGGGCAGTGATTCTCCTCACCGGCTGGACTCCGATCGATCCGCTACTTTCGATCCTTGTTGCGGTCATCATCGTTCACAGCGGCTGGAAGGTGGTCGAGGCGTCAGGCCATATTCTCTTGGAAGGGGCCCCGCGCGAGGTCGACACACGCCACATCGGCCCGGACCTTGTCGCGCATGTTCCCGGCGTCGTCGGCGTGCATCACGTGCATGTCTGGTCCATTACGCAGGAGCGGCGCATCGTAACCCTGCATGCCTGCATCGCCGAGGATGAAGCCTCCGATCAGCTGGTAAAGGCGATAAAGCAGCGCTTAAGAGCGCATTTCGGCCTCGATCACGCGACCATCGAAGTCGAGCGCGGCGAATGCGCCGACGCTGAGGAGGCCGATCCCGAACGCGATGCATCGCCGGAGAAGAGCACAGCATGAACGCTGCACGGCGCGACGCGCCCCTGATTTCCGTCCAAAACCTCTCCGTCGATTTCCAGAGCAGCGGCAAGGTCACGCATGCGGTGAAGAAAGTCTCCTTCGACATCGGCAAGGCGGAGACGGTGGCGCTCGTCGGCGAATCGGGATCCGGTAAAACGGTCAGCGCGCTCTCCATCCTAAAGCTCCTCCCCTACCCGGCTGCGACCCACCCTTCAGGGCGCATCCTGTTCAAGGACGAGGATCTGATGAAGCTGCCCCCCGACGGGCTTCGGCAGGTACGTGGAAACCAGATCTCCATGATCTTTCAGGAGCCGATGACGTCGCTCAATCCGCTGCACACGGTCGAGCAGCAGATCGGTGAGGTGTTGCGCATCCATCGCCGACTCGGGCCCGAAACGGTGCGCGGACGTGTGATCGATCTCTTGCGCAAGGTCGGCATCGACGATCCGAAGGGGCGTCTCCAGTCCTACCCGCACCAGCTCTCCGGCGGTCAGCGCCAGCGGGTGATGATCGCCATGGCGCTCGCCAACGAGCCGGACTTGCTCATCGCCGATGAGCCGACCACCGCGCTAGACGTCACCATTCAGGCTCAGATCCTCGATCTGCTTCTGAAGCTGAAAGACGAGTTTCACATGGCGATGCTGCTCATCACCCACGATCTCGGCATCGTGCGGAAGATGGCCGACCGCGTCTGCGTGATGAACAATGGCGAGATCGTCGAGCGCGGCACGGCGCACGAAATCTTTGCCGCCCCGAAGCATCCCTACACCAAGCACCTCCTCGCCTCCGAACCGAAAGGCGCCCCTCCCCTAGAAAATGCCGACGCGCAGACGATCCTCGAGGCGAAGGATTTGCGCGTGTGGTTTCCGATTCGGCGCGGCTTCCTGCGCCGCACGGTGGGGCATATCAAGGCTGTCGACGGGATCGACCTTGCCGTGAAGGAAGGGCAGACGCTCGGCGTCGTTGGCGAATCCGGCTCAGGCAAAACCACGCTCGGCCTTGCGCTTCTGCGCCTCGTCTCAAGCGAAGGGCCGATCGTCTATCTCGGCAACCGCATCGATGGGTACGATTCGAAGCGCATGCGCCCGCTTCGCCGCGATATGCAGGTCGTCTTCCAGGACCCTTACGGCTCGCTCTCCCCGCGCCTTTCCGTCGAACAGATCATCGAGGAAGGGCTTCTCATCCAGAAACGCGGAATGGACCGCCAGGGGCGGCGCGAGCGAGTGTTGCGCGCGCTGAAGGAGGTCGGGCTCGATCCCGCCTCGATGGACCGCTACCCGCACGAATTTTCCGGCGGCCAGCGCCAGCGCATTGCGATCGCTCGGGCGCTCGTGCTCGAGCCGAAATTCCTCATTCTCGACGAGCCGACGAGCGCGCTCGACGTCTCCGTGCAAGCGCAGATCGTCGATCTTCTTCGCGACCTCCAGAGTCGCCATCAGCTCGCCTACCTCTTCATCAGCCACGATCTGAAGGTGGTGCGGGCGCTCGCCAACAGCGTCATCGTGCTCCGTCACGGCAAAGTGGTGGAGAAAGGGCCGGCGAGCGCGATCTTCGCCAAGCCGAAATCGGAATACACGAAAGCCCTCCTTGCTGCCGCCTTCGAGCTGGAGGCAAAACGTGGCGGCGTCGTCGCCACGTGAGAGCTGCGTCGAGCGTGCGCGCGGCGGAACCTGCGGCGGAGTCCTAACGTTCTTCCTCAAAAGAACTCAGAGGAAACGGACCATGCGCGGAATTCTTCTCTGGCTGATCGGCATTCCGATCCCGATCATTATTCTTCTCTATCTCTTCGACGTCATTTAAGCGGACCCGCGGTTAGAGCCGCCTGGCAGCGATGATATCGCCGCCGCCGCTTGCAGAGATGCGGGCACACGCCTCCGAAAGCATCTCGGCCACCACTGCCATCTGATAGGCGCTCGCATGCACCAGTTCGGTGTCGCTCGTCATGACGCCGACATGACCTTCCCAAAAGACGAGATCGCCGCGCGCGAGCGGCTCATTTCGCAAATCGAGTGGAGATCCTAGCGCCGCGGCCTGCATGTCGGCATCGCGCGGACAGAATATGCCCGCCGCGTCGCAAGAAAGCTGCACGAGCCCGGAACAATCGAGACCGATGCTGGTGCGGCCGCCCCAAAGGTAGGGCGTGCCGATAAAGCCGAGTGCGATCGCGACGAAATCCTCGGCAGGCTCGTCCAGCCGGCGCGCATGCGCGGCGACGATGAAGCCTCCCGTAGAAAGGACAAGGAAGCGCCCCTGCTCGCCTTGCGCGGCGAAGGCCGCGTTCAGGGAAAGCAGCGCGAGGGGCGTGCTCTTGATGTCCGGCGACGGGAAGACGTAGGTGCGGAGCGCCGAGACGCGGTGCGTCGGCGCAAACAGCGTGGCGCTTAGGCCGTCGCTCGGCACGTAGCCTACATAGCCGTCGCGCGAGAGCTGCGCCCAGGCCCAACCCTCTCCCTCGTCGAAAACGAGCAGCGTTTCGCCGAGCAGCGTCTCCGTATCGAGAGTCGCATCGAAGCGCGGTTCGCGGCGCACCGGCAGCACCGGTGCGTGCACCTGGCAAAGCTTCCCTTCCGCATAACGCGGCGCCGCCACGCGGCCGCGAAGGGATTCGGCGGCAAGATCGTCACGATAGGCGTTCAGCCGGCGATCAAGCGCGGTTTCGCTCACGCACCGAACTCACGCTCGAAATAGGCGAAGAGGGCGCGAGCGCCTTGCGGCTCTCCGCCTTGCGGCCGCCCCGGTTGCTCGCGCGGCACCCAGCCGAAAATATCGAGATGGGCGAAGCGTTTGGCCTGTTTGACGAAGCGCTTCAGGAACAGCGCCGCGATCACGGAGCCGGCATGCGAACCCTCCGAAATATGGTTCACGTCGGCGATGCTGCTCTTCAGGAGCTTGTCGTACGGTGCCCACAGCGGCATGCGCCACAAGGGATCGCCGACATTCGTGCCGCTCGTGAAGAGCCCAACCGCCAGACCCTCGTCGTCCGTGTAGAGCGGCGGGAGATCCGGACCGAGCGCCACCCGCGCTGCACCCGTCAAGGTGGCGATGGTGATGAGATAATCTGGCGCTTCCTCGTCAGCGAGGCTGATCGCATCGGCGAGCACGAGACGACCTTCGGCGTCGGTGTTGCCGATCTCGACGGTTATGCCGCTCCGGGATTTCAGCACGTCTCCAGGTCTGAATGCATTTCCGGCGATCGCGTTGTCGGCGGCAGGAATCAGCACGCGCAGACGCAAGGGCAGCTTCGCATGCATCAAGAGATGCGCGAGGGCGAGGGCCGTCGCGGCTCCGCCCATGTCCTTCTTCATCAGACTCATGGCGTTTGACGGCTTGATGTCGAGCCCGCCCGTGTCGAAGCAGATGCCCTTGCCGATGATGGTCACCCTTGGCGCAGTCTCGGACCCAAAGCGCAGATCGATCAGCCGTGGCGAGCGGTCACTCGCCCGGCCAACGGCATGGATCATCGGGAAATTCTCAGAAAGAAGGCCGATGCCCTCGGTCACCTTCATGGAAGCGCCATGCGCCGAGGCGAGATCCCGCGCGGCGGCTTCGAGCTCGGCCGGCCCGAAATCGTTTGCGGGAGTGTTGATTAGATCGCGGCCGAGATAGACGGCTTCCGCAAGCGCCAGAACGCGGGCGCGATCGACACCGCTCGGAACAACGAGCCGCTTCGGCTCGGGATCCTCCGCTCGGTAGCGTCCGAAGCGGTAAGCACCGATAATCCACGCCAAGGCAGCAAGCTCCGCGTCGGGCAACTCTCCCGCGAATCGGTAGTTTCCTTTCGGAAGCGCCGGCGGCAGGGTCCCGGGAAGGAGCGGCGTCTCCTCCGTCCAGTTCTTGCCGCCGGTCCCGAGCAAAACACCCCCGATCCCGCCCTTATCATCGGGAAGAAGCAGTATGGAGCCGAGGGTCGGCGTCCAGCCGCGCGCAGCCATCCAGTTGCGCTGCGCCTTAGCCAGTGAGCCGAGGCCGTCGTCATCGAGTGACCCGATAAGCCAAATTGGGTGCGCCTCTCCACCCTCTTCGAGCAGCAGGTCGCCCAATTCACGTCGCGATTTCGGCAGGGCTCGGAAGGACATCGTCTGGTGAAGTGGGGCTTGATGGTGAACGGCATTAATGGCAGGGGAGCGTGACTGTGACAACGCAGGAAGGTGGAAGTATGTCAGCGACCAAATACACGCTCGTCATCGGCGACAAGAACCTCTCCTCCTGGAGCCTGCGGCCCTGGCTCGCCATGGCGCATCACAACATTCCCTTTGCCGAGGAGCGGATTCGGCTGCGCCAGCCGGAAAGCAAGGCTGCGATTTTGCGCCACTCACCCTCGGGCAAGGTTCCGGCGCTGAAGGCGAATGGGCTCGTGGTGTTCGACAGCCTTGCGATCCTCGAGTATCTCGCCGACCAGCATCCGGAGCTTCAGCTCTGGCCGTCCGACCCAAGTGAGCGCGCGCTTGCCCGCTCGGTTTCCGCCGAGATGCATTCGGGATTCGCGACGTTGCGCAACGAAATGCCGATGGATCTTCTTGCGCGGCTGCCAACCCCGATGATTGGCGAAGAGCTCGAGCGCGATATCCGGCGTCTCGTGTCCGTCTGGCGCGATCTGCGGACCGAATTCGCGCCTGCCGGTCCGTTCCTCTTCGGCGCGTTCTCCGCCGCCGACGCCATGTATGCGCCGGTCGCGACCCGGTTCCGCACCTACGGTGTCAAGCTTTCCGAGTTCGGCGACGATGGACATGCTGCGGACTATGCCGAAACGATCCTCGCGCTGCGTGCCATGGCGGAATGGGAGCGCGGCGCCCGCGGAGAACTCGCCGTGGTGTGACTGGCCGAGGAAGAAAGACCTCAGGCAGAGGCACGTGCCTCGCCCGGCATGACCTGCGTTGCTGCAGCAGAGATAGGCCGTGCCCAGAGGTCGTACTCGTCGGAAGCTTCGACCCGCACCGTCAGCATGTCGCCGGCGGCAAGCGCGCTCTCGCCTTCCAGATAGACGTTTCCGTCGATTTCCGGCGCATCCCAGGTAGAGCGCGCCACAGCAGCACCGTCTTCATCCACGCCATCGACGATCACGTCGACGGTCTTTCCCACGCGGCTCTTCAATAGTTCCGCGCTGATCGCCTGCTGTGTCTCCATGAGCCGCGCGTAGCGCTCCGCCTTCACCTCCTCGGGCACCTGGCCTGGGAACTCGTTGGCAGCGGCGCCGTCCACGTCTTCATATTTGAAGCAGCCGACGCGGTTGAGCTTGGCCTCGGCGAGCCAGTCGAGAAGGAACGCGAAATCCTCCTCCGTCTCACCCGGAAAGCCGACGATGAAAGTCGAGCGGATGGAAAGGTCTGGGCAGATGTCGCGCCAGGCAGCGATCCGGGCGAGCGTTTTTTCCTGATGCGCCGGCCGGCGCATTTTCTTCAGCACGGAAGGGCTCGCATGCTGGAAGGGGATGTCGAGATAGGGCAGCACCTTCCCATCCGCCATCAGCGGCAGAACGCGATCCACATGCGGGTAGGGATAGACGTAATGCAGCCGCACCCAGACGCCGAGGCTGCCGAGCGGTTCGGCAAGACTGATGAAGCGCGCCTCCCGCTCCTCCCCGCGCCAGGCGCTTCGCGAATAGCCGATGTCGAGGCCGTAGGCGCTTGTGTCCTGCGAGATGACGAGCAGCTCCTTCACACCGGCGGCGACCAGCCGCTCGGCCTCCCGCATCACATCGGCAAGCGGCCGGCTCTGCAGCTTTCCGCGCAAGGCGGGGATGATGCAGAAGCTGCAGGCATTGTTGCAGCCTTCGGAGATCTTCAAATAGGCGTAGTGGCGGGGTGTGAGCCGGATGCCTTGCGGCGGCAGAAGGTCGAGGAAGGGATCGTGCGGCTGCGGCGCGGCCTTGTGCACCTCGGCGACGACGGCCTCATATTGATGCGGGCCGGTGATGGCGAGCACGTCGGGATAGCGCTCGCGAATGCGATCTGATTCGACGCCGAGACAGCCGGTGACGATCACCTTGCCGTTCTCGGCGAGCGCTTCTCCGATTGCCGCGAGCGACTCTTCCTTGGCACTGTTGAGAAAACCGCAAGTGTTGACCACCACAGCGTCGGCGCCGTCATAGCTCGGCGACAGCTCGTAGCCCTCGGCGCGCAATCGCGTGATGATGCGCTCGGAATCGACGAGCGCTTTCGGGCAGCCGAGGCTCACGAAACCGATCCTTGGGGTCTTTTTGCGTAAGGCGGATTTGCGTCGCGCAGGCGAGCGCTTTCGCGGCG
>WUUC01210148.1_pt1 | contig 14003 bp, 10 predicted proteins | sample 6278441 | NCBI WGS metagenome assembly WUUC01 (sample SAMN13675441, study PRJNA597444) | soil metagenome | isolation source: soil | place: USA: Washington | collected 2017-10
CGCGTGTCTTTGCCGTAGCTGCCCGCCTCGGAGCGGAAGCACGGCGTGTAGGCCGTGTATTTCACGGGCAAGCTGCCCGGCTCCAAGATCTCGTCTTGGTGCATGTTGGTGAGCTGCACCTCGGCGGTAGGCGACAGATACAGGCGTTTTTCGCGGTTGTCCCCCTCCTCGAATTCATAGGACAGCGCGAACAGATCTTTCTCGAACTTGGGCAGCTGGCCCGTGCCGCGCAGCGCCGCGCTGTTGACGATGGCCGGCGGCCAGACCTCGGTATAGCCGTGCTGTTGGGTGTGCAGGTCGAGCATGAACATCATCAACGCGCGCTCGAGCTGGCTGCCCGCGCCCAGCAGCAGGCCAAAGCGGGCGCCGGTGATCTTCACGGCGCGCGCGCTGTCCAAGATGCCGAGGCCCTCCGCCACGTCGACGTGATCCTTCGCGGGGAACCCGAAGCTCGGCTTTTCGCCCCAGACGCGCACCACGCGGTTGTCGGCCTCGCCGTGCCCGTCCGGGATCAACTCGTACGGCAGATTCGGCACGGACAGGAGCAGCTCCTCGACCTCCGCCTGAGCAGCCTTCTGGCGCGCTTCCAGCTCCTTCAGCTGGTCGCCGAAGGCCTTGGCAGCCTCGCGCTTCTGTGCGAATTCGGCGCCCTTTTTGTCGGCGATCCTGGCCATGTCCTCGCTGGCTGCGTTGCGCTCGCGCTGCACGCTCTCGAGCTCCTGGATGGTGCGCTTGCGCTCCGCGCCCAGCTGCGTGATGCGATCGAGCAGCGCCGCCTGCGCAGGCCCGCGGCGCGAGAGGGCAGTGCGCACTTCATCGAGGTGGTCGAGGACGTAGCGAAGGTCCAGCATGGCCGAGGATTAGCACGAAGCCCGGCTGCCCCGCTTGCGCGGCCGGGCACGAGCCTCTATGCCGTCCCGATGGCGGGGCCCGACTCCCTTTTGTCCAGCGAAGTTCGCGCACTGCTGCGGATGGGGCTCGCGCTGTGTGTGTGCGCGGCGCTGGCTAACGTGTGGGAGATGCTCACCCTGCAGGTGCCGGATTCGCCGTTTCACGTCGGTGTGCTGTCGGGGCCTGTCAGCCAGTTGCGCGGCTTCAGCTTCGGCCTGGGCCTGGGAGCGCTGGCGCTGGCGTGGGCCTGGCCCGTGCTCTACGCCCCCGGCGAGGGCGCGCTGGCGGCGCGCGCCTATCTGCTCGGCGGGTTGACCCACGTGGCTGCGCTGGTCTACGCGGCGAGCCAGGGCATGGTGGGCGTCCAGCTGCTGGACGCCCGTCTCGACGCGCGCCTGGTCGTTTACGCGCGCGGTCTTTCGCACGTGCTGGTGCTGGGCGCGCTCGGCAGCCTGTGCTGGCGGGCATTCAGGCGCACTCGCTAGCGCGTCGATCAGCGCGCGCGGTCTCCGCTGGGCTCGCGATACGCGATCTCAGCACTCTGCCCCAGAAGCTCGATCGCGGCTCTCACTCCGCTCCCGCTCCCGTCTTGACGGCGAATCTTCCGCTTTTTTGGGAGCGGGAAGCAACGAAGATTGCAGCAGTAGTTTGGGCGCCCGCTTGCGTCCAGGTGTTACGCGGCCGACCCCTCGAGCGCCGCTTTGGCCAGCTCGCGCGCACGCGGCTGTCCGAGCTCGGCGAGCGGCGTCAACGTGTCGCGGCCGAGCGCCATCAGCACCACCAGCGCCTCCTCGCGACGACCGGCGGCGTCCAGCCCCGCCGCGCGCACCACGCGCGCCTCTGCCACCACGCTTTCGTGCGTGCCTTGGGCCAAAATGATGCGCTCGGCCTCGGCCAGGCCCCAGTCCACTTCACCGAGCTCGATGCGCGCGTAGGCCTCGAGCAGCAAGAGACGCTGATCGAGCTCCGTGTCGCCCGTGGGTTCGCGCCGGCCCAGCGCGCGGCGTGCGCCCGCGGCGTCGCCCGCGCGCAGATGCGTCACCGCACGCGTGTGCCGCACGAGCCCCACTTCCAGCGCCGAGAGGGCCGTCAACTCCACCGCATCGATGGTCGCGATGGCTGCCTCGTAGCGACCCTGCGCGTCGAGGAGCTCCGCGAGCATCACCGACAGACGCGCGTGCTCGCTGCGCGTCGCGTGCGTGATCGGCACGAGCCGACCCAGCGCCTGCTCGAGCTGTCCCACGGCGCGGCCGCGCAGCTCTGGCCGATAGATGGCTTTCTCCCAGAGCTGCTCGCGCCGCGTGCGCTGCGAACGCCAGACCGAAAAGCCACCCAAACCGAGCGCGAGGAGCACGCACGCCGCGCCGATCCAGTGTCCCAACGCACTGCGCCCGGCGGCCCGAAACCAGGCGATCGCCACGTAGACCACGCAGGCCAAGGCGAAAACACGCAGGACTCGAAGGCCGTAAACACGCACGGCCGGTGACGATAGCAGATGCGGGAAGACGGCATGGACTCGCCTGCAGAACGACCTTACATTCACAGGATGCCTTCGTTCGCACCCTTGCTTTCGGAACTTCATGGTCACGCGTACACCATCGGTCCTCGCCTGTGGTACGGGCGGCGCCTCAAGCCACCTGCCGCAGAGTCCTGGAGCACCCGCCTGCGCGAAGCCGAGCGTGAGATCGTCATCAGCGGCCTGTACAGCCCACGGCCCGACGCGGACACGCTCGTGATCGTGATGCACGGCTGCGGAGGCACGCCCAGCAGCCACTACATCGTGCTGTGCGCGCGGCACTTCTTCGAAGCCGGGCACAGCGTGCTGCGTGTGGCGTGGCGCGGCTCCGACATGCGCGGCGAGGACTTCTACCACGCGGCCCAGACCGCCGATGTGCACGCTGCGCTGCGCGACCCGGCGTTCGCTCGCTACAAAAAGATCTGGCTGATCGGCTATTCGTTGGGAGGCCACTGCATGCTGCACGTGGCGCACGAGAACGGCGACCCACGCGTGCGCGGTGTGGTGGCCGTGTGTCCCGTGCTGCACCTGGCGCAATGCAACATCGCCATCGACTCGCAAAAGCGCGCCATGTACCGCCGCTACGTGCTGGGCGGCCTGATCGCCGGCTACCTGCCGCACGCCACACGTGGGCTCGGGCCCGCGCCCTTCGAGAAGGTCAAACTGGCCGACACGTTCCGCAAGTACGACGCGCTGACGGTGGTGCCCCGTTACGGCTTCGAGTCGGTCGACGACTACTACACCCGCGCTTGTGTTTCACGCGTGGTGGATCGCATCACGCTGCCTACGCTGATCGTCGCCGCACGGCACGATCCGATGCTGCCGTGGCAGATCGCGGAGTCGGTGCGTCCGCTGCTCTCGCCGGCCGTCACATTTCGCTGGGCGGAGCGGGGCGGGCACACGGGCTTTCCGCGCAACCTCGATCTCGGCGAGCCGGGAGCGCTCGGTCTGGAGAGTCAGGTCGAAACGTGGCTCAAGCAGCGGCAGTAGCAGATCCGATCCGAGCCATTCATGCCTGCCCAGTGCGAGGGCCTGGCTCCGTCGTAGAGTATGGCGATGGGCAACCTCGAAGAGGACACACGGCTGCAAGGGGAAAACCGGCTGTACACGGCAGCGGTGTCGCCGGCCTGGGAGATCTAGGGTCTCAACGGGGGCTACATGGCCACGCTAGCACTGCGCGCCGGTGTCGCCGAAGCTCACATCAAGCGGCCGGTGAGCTTCTACTGCCACTTCTTGCGCATCGCTCGTTTCGATCGGATCGAAGTCAGGGTAAATATCGTGCAGCGCGGGCGCTGCTCGGAATCACTGCGCGTTTCGCTGGTGCAAGAGCAACTGCTGTGCGTAACCAGCTCCGCCCGACTGACGCCGCGAAACAGGCGGCCGTCGCCGATAACTGATACGTTGGCCACAAGAAACCGAGCGAGGATGCATCGTGGCTGTCGCGCCTGAACCCTACCTGTCTGCTTGTCTCGAGACGCTGTACCACGCGACGCTCGAGGCGAGGATGCTCGGGATGACTGGCAAGACCAGTGGCATCGCCGCCGCAGACGCCACGCGGCTCGATGATCTGATGGACGCCGTACACAGCCTCCCGCGTCTGCTGACCCGCTGGGAAAAGGCCGACGAGCGATGGATTCGTGACTGTCTGACCTCGTACGATGAAAAGTGGGCGGCCGTGAGCTCGGTCCGACTGCTGGCGGTGTACGAAGGTGCAATCGCCCGGACAAGTCGCGGGGGCTGACCAGTCAGAAGACATCGGGTTGTTCCCGGATGGGCCTCCCTACGTGGGGACGGCGCGCTCGAAGCTGAGAGCCTCTCCAAGCGGACTGGCCGGCGGTCCAACCATGCCTCCCGCCAGATCGCGACGCGCTGTCGCCCGTCTCAGCCGGCGCGCCGAAACCAGTAGCCGACCTCGAGCTGCACATAACTCTGGTGCCTGACTGTCACAACCGACCGTCAGGCGCTCAAACCTGGGGCTTTATTGCGTTGCCGCGTCGCGGCAAGCGCCCTTCACCCGCCGCGACTCGGCCCAGGGCTGCAGCTGTCACCTCTTTTGGCCGAGTCGTGGTAACAAGCCGTATGCGCACGTTCGACGACGAACCCATCCGACTGTATCGAGGGCCAGGCTGGTTCTCGGTCTTCGTGATTTCGCTGGTCACCTCGTTCGCCGTGGCGGTCGGGGTCGAGTGGGCGATTCAGCGCGGGATGTTTCCTGCGCTCAGACAGACGCAACAGCAGGCCTACGCGCCACAACCGGGACCGTCGCAGGCGCGCGCTGCCGCCGCTCCGGCGGACAAGGAGCCCACGGTCACCAAGGTTCCGATGATCGCTGGCATGCCGCTGGCCATGGCCAACCAGGCGCTGGAGGCACGCGGGCTCAAGCTCGTGGTGCGCGACAAGCGCCCGCACGACGAGCTGCCGGCAGACACCGTGATCACACAAGATCCGCTGCCCGATTCGCCCGTGCCGCCCAAGTCGCCAGTGACGGTGTCGATCTCGATCGGCAAGGCGGGCGGGGTTGCGCTGCCCGATCTCACCGGTCAATCACTCGAACAGGCTGCACAGGCGCTCCAAGCCGCGGGGCTCAAGCTGAGCGCGATCGTGGGTCCCGATGCGGGACCGCGCATCGTCAAGAGCAGCGATCCCGCGCCAGGGCAGCCCGTTGCACCCGGGGCCGGCGTCGCGCTGACCGTCGCTGCCAGCGGCGTGGTAGTGCCCAAGCTGACTGGTTTGCCGTGGAGCAAAGCCAAGAAAGCTCTCGAGGAGTCTGGCCTTACCCTGGGCAAGCTGCGCGAGCGCTTCGATGAAGACCGCGGCAGCTATGTGGTCCTCGAGCAGACGCCCATCCCGGGTACGCAAGTTGCGGCCGGCACCGGCGTCGATATCGTGCGTAACGAAGGAGACTGACGTCGCTGCTTTCCGTGCGCTGCCCGTACCGTCACGAATATGACTGCTTGCGTGTGTCGGGACGGACATGGGCACGCGTACAGGACCAGGAGGTAGGAAAGCGCCAACCGCTCTCGTGATTGGGCGGCCCCGGCGCAAGCAGTACCAACCCGCAGTTGAAGAGGAGTCTTCACATGCTGAAAAAAATTCTGATCGGTCTCGCTGTAATTGTGGTCGCTTTTCTCGGCTACGCGGCCACGCGACCCAGCGAGTTCCACGTGGAACGCAGCGCCTCCCTGAGCGCCCCAGCCGAGGTGGTGTTCACTCAGCTCAACGACCTGCGTAAGTGGGCCGCTTGGTCGCCCTGGGAAAAGCTCGATCCGAACATGACCAAGACGTTCGCGGGCCCCGAACAGGGCGTCGGCGCGAGCTACACCTGGCAGGGCAACGATCAGGCAGGCAAGGGCAAGATGACCATCGTGAAGGAGGACCCGCCCAAGCAGATCGTCTACAAGCTCGAGTTCATGGAACCGTTCGAATCGGTCGCGGAGACCACGTTCAACCTCGAGCAGAGCGGTCCCGAGCAGACCAAGATCACCTGGGGCATGGTCGGCCACAACAACTTCGTAGGTAAGGTGTTCTGCGTGTTCATGGACCCCGACAACATGATCGGCGCCGACTTCGAGAAGGGGCTCGCGCAGCTCAAGACGGTGGCCGAAGCCGAGGCCAAGAAGAAGAAGGCCGAAGAAGCGGCGGCTGCCCAGGCCGCTGCCGAGCCTGCGGCAGCGCCCGCACCGTAAGCCCGCCTGCACCGGTGGTGCTCGCGCGCGGAGCTCCGCGCGCGAGCAAACACGGACTTACGATTCGGCGCGGTACGCAGCAGGCGAGACGCCGCCCGACCAGCGCTCGAACACCTGGATGAAGCCGCCCGGCTCGCGAAAGCCGAGCAAGAGCGCGACTTCGCCGACTTCCAAGGTGGGATCGCGCAAGTAGCGCCGTGCCAGCGCAAAGCGCACTTCGTCGACCACGCGGGAGAACGACGTGCCCTCTTGGCCGAGGCGCCGGCGCAAAGTCGCCTCGCTGATCGCGAGAGCCTTGGCCACCGCCGCCATGCTGGTCTTGCCGAGCCGCAGGTGCGTGGTCAACACTTCGCTCACCTTACGCTTCGTTTGCGGCGCTTCGACTTCCATCGACGCACAGCGTAATCGCACGCGCAGCGCGTTCCAGACACCAGCCCGGACAAAGCACATACACTTGATTCAGCCCGTTCGAGCCTCGCCCAAATCCGGCTTTTCGCGCTGTTTTCGTGCACTGACGCGCTCGCGCACGAAGCGGCCAATCAGCAAGAGCGCGCTGCCCGACGCCGGTGCAACCGTCGCGAACAGCGACGAGACGTGCACCATGCCCTGTTCGATATGATGGGTGAGGTCCACGCCTTGCGAGAGCGCGCGCTCTGCGAGAGCCAGGTTCTCCGACAAGAACAGCTCGGCGCTGCCCGTGAGCAGCAGCAGGGGAGGCAGGCCTGCCAGCTCCGCGTGCACGGGTGAGGCGTGCGGGTGCAGGGGATCTTGACCTTGCAGGTAGTGGCTCACGCCCAACTCCAGCGCCTCGAGCGTGAGATAGTCGTAGACCGCATTCGCTTCGACCGACGCACCTCGGCAGCTCAAGTCCACCCAAGGTGAGAGCAGCACCGCGGCAGCCGGCATCGGCAACGCGGCAGCGCGCGCGCGCAGCAGCACCGCCAGCACCAGCCCGCCGCCCGCAGAGTCCCCTGCCAGCAAGATGCGGGACGGGTCCACCGCCTGGTCCAGCAGCGCGCGGTAAGCCGCCTCGCAATCGTCGACCGGCGCGGGAAAGGGGTGCTCGGGCGCCTTGCGATAGTCGATCACGATGCAGCGCGCGCCGCTCTCCACCGCCATGCGACTCACCAGATCGCGGTGGGTGGCCGGTGAACAGGCCACGTAGCCACCGCCGTGGAAGTAGAGGATGGTGGGGTCCTCGGCGCCGTAATCACGTGGCGTGAAGATCTCGGCATACAGGCCGGCGAAGCTGGCGCGCTCGTGCTGCACCAGCCCCTGCAGGCTGACGTGCACGCGCGTAGGCAGCATGTGTTTGCGCAGCTTCGAAATCGGCATGCGCAAGACGCGGCCCTGCAAGACGCGCATCAGCGTCGCAATCATCTCGTAGCGAAAGCCCCAGCCCGGATGGCGGGGTCCCTTCAGCAGGCGCCGCACCACCACCTGGCAGAACGTCATCATGCCGAGAAGCGCGCAATACAACGCTACGCGCAACGACAGCCCAGGTCGCTTGGCGCGCGTTCGAATACCGCTCTGTCTAGCCTGGCTGTTCGACAAGGACCCTACTTCTGCCGTGGCCCGACCTTATCACTTCTCGCCTCGCGCTCGACTCGTTCGTGCATGACTCGGGCGGTCGCCAAGCGGCCTTTCGAGATACGTCGGGTTGCGGCTGGGCGGCGCGTGAGGTTCCATGCACGGATGCGCACGCTCTCACCGAGCTGGTCCGGCGCGCTGCTGGCGTTTTCGCTCGCAGGCGCATCGCTCACCGGCAACGTCCACTCCGTCCGCCCCGTCCGCTCCAGCGACGGCCCCGTTTTCAGCCGCTACGCCGTCGCCGCGGACCACCCGGAGGCTTCGGCCGCAGGCGCCGCTGTGCTCGCCCAGGGCGGAAACGCCGCCGACGCCGCCGCGGCCACCATGCTGGCACTCGGCGTGGTCAGCCCAGCCAGCAGCGGGCTCGGTGGTGGAGGCTTCGCGCTCTACTATCGGGCTCGCGACAAGACGCTCACCTTCCTCGATTTTCGCGAGACCGCGCCCGGCAAAGCTTCCGCCGACATGTTCCGGGAGCGGCCTGGAGACACTGCCGAGATCGCCCAGGCGCGCTCGCAGCGCGGCGGTCTGGCCGTGGCGGTACCGGGCGAGCCGCAGGGCATTGCCGAGCTGGTGAAGCGCTTCGGCAAGAAGCCGCTGTCGTTCAGCGTGAAACCCGCGGAGCAGCTGGCGCGCACGGGCTTCACCGTCAGCCCGCACTTTCGGCGCATGGCGGCTTTTGGTGGCGAGGCGCTCGCGCAAAAACCCGCCTTCAGCAGCGTGTTCGGCAACCCACTGCAGAACTCCGCGGACGGCGCCACCAGGGCCAAAAATCCCGCGTTGGCCGCGACCTTGCGCAAGTTCGCGCAGACCGGCCCCAAGCTCTTCTACAGCGGTCCGCTCGCCAAGCAGATCGTACAGGCGGTGCGGCGCGAGGGCGGCATTCTGGAAGCGAGCGACCTCGCGCGCTATCGCGTGGTGGAGCGCGCGCCGCTGCGCGCGCAGCTGCTTGGCTACGAGTGGGTGAGCGCCCCGCCGCCGAGTGCTGGCGGCTACACCGTGCTGACCAGTCTGGCGCTGCTCTCGCGCGCGCTCCCCGCTGCGGAGCAGGGCGCCGGCATCGAGCGGCTGCACGCGCTGATCGAGTCGTGGAAAGGACCGTACCTCGATCGCCAGCGCTACTTCGGCGATCCCGACCGCGTGGCCGTGCCGCTGCCGGCGCTGCTCGATCCGGCGCGCAGCGAGGAGCGCGCCCGGCGCTTCAAGAAGAGCCAGGCCCTACCGACGCAGAAGTACGACCTGCCGCTGCCCGAGTCCGCGGCGCCGGCCGCAGCGCACGACGACCATGGGACGTCGCACCTGTGCGTAGTCGACGAAGAGGGCAACGTGGCCGCCGTGACCACCACCATCAACCTGGTGTTCGGCGCGCAGATCCCGGTCGGCGGCTTCTGGCTGAACAACGAGATGGACGACTTCGCACGCGAGGTGGGCAAAGAAAACGCCTTCGGTCTGCTGGGGGGCGCCCCCAACTTGCCGGGGCCGCACAAACGCCCCGTCTCGTCCATGGCGCCGACCATCGTCTTTTCAGGGGACGCGCCGATCTTGTGTGTGGGCGGCAGCGGGGGTAGCCGCATCCCCACGGCGGTGGAGCAGGTGGCGCTGTACGTGCTCAAAGATGGACTGCACCCGCTCGCGGCCAGCGCGGCGGCGCGCGTGCACCACCAGGGCGATCCCGATCAGGTCGGGGTGCGCGACGTGCCCGAGCCGATGCAAAAAGCGCTGGCTGCGCGCGGCCATCGCGTGATCCCCGCGGGCTTCTCGGCAAGCGTGCAGGCCATCCGCATCGGCCCCGCCGGCGCACAACACCTGCTCGCCGGCAGCGATCCGGCCAAAGGCGGCGAGCCGCGCGGCGAGTAGGGCGCGCCGATCACATGGCCGCGGCCAGCAGCACCTCGCCGATCACGCCGGCCGCGCCCACCAGACGACCGAGCGGCAGGCTCGTCTGCACCGCCACGACGCCCACGACCTTCGGCCCGTCCGGCGTCAAGGTGGACAGCGCCAGGAGCCGGTAGCTCAGCCCGTCGGGGCCCTCGATGCTCTGTTCGGCCGACGTCGAAGCCCGCGGTTCGGCGCGCGAGCCAAGCGTGGTGGTGGACAGCTGATCGAAGCTCAGGACATCGGTGTCGCCGTACTCCTTCAGCGTGCGCTCGACCTCTTCGGCCACCGCGGCGAGCAGGTCGTCCGACGGGACACCCACCCCGTGCGAAGCCGCCAGGGAGATTCCGTCTTCGGTGCAGGTGAAGAAGTAGCCGTGTGCGCTGTCCGCGGCATCCAGCAGGATGGTCAGGGCGCGCTGCGCGCGCTGCGAGGCCACGCGCGTGGTCAGGAGCTCTTCGCGCACGCGCGACATCCAGGCGGTGGGCGAGAGCTTGTCGGCAAGCCCCTGCTCGGCCGGCTGCTCCGGATAAAACTGCTGGCGGCCGGCCCTGCGCAGCAGGCGGTGGCGTGTGATCAGCCGCGAACGTTTGGTCGCCTTGCAGTACCCTTCCATCTCCAGCTCGTAACGATCGAAGCGGTTCACGTCCCCGATCCACATGGCGATCTGCAGCATCACCTCGCACAGCCGTGCCAACATTACCGGGCTGGCTGCCGTGGCGTGCGCGTCGGCCAGCAGCCGCGAAACGCGCGCGATGGCGCTGTCCGAGCGCTGCACACCTGCTTCGGCGCGGGCCATCGCCATCTCGAGCTCCACGCGCAGATGGCGTGCGAGGTCGAAGCTATCGGCCTGCTCGATCGCCCACTCTGCGTACTCGTGAGCGCGCGCGAAGTGGCCCAGGTCGATCAGCGTCATGACAAACGAGGGCGCGGCGTGGCCCCAAGTCACGTGCCGGCCGGGTTCGACCTTGGCGAGGCAGGCCTCCAGGGCGCTGAGCGCCTCCTCGGGCTGGTCGCGCAGCCGGCGATATTCAGCGCGTGCCCAGTGCCACACGGCTTGGAAGCCTGGGAGCAGCACTGCCTGCTCGCGGATCGACTCCACCAGTGCTTTGAGCTGCAGCAGATCCTGGGACGCGCTCAGCGCCTGGACTTCGAGCAGCTGCGCCCGCTTCAGCCACGCGCGCAACGACGGCGGACAGGTATCGCGCCGCTCGCGGCACAACGCAGCGGCCTTGGTGTCGCCCGCGTACAGGTGCACCAGCAGCCGCACTTCGTCGGCCATGCTGCCAAACCACGGATCCTGGGCGAGCTGGTCGGCTCGCGCGAGCGCCTGTGCGGGCGACAGACCGGCGCCGTCGCAGCCCAGGGAGAACATCACCACGGCCTTGGCGTCAGAGAACACGCTCATGTCCGCCTGCTCCAGCTGAGCGAGGGCGCTCTCGTACCAAAGCTCGGTGGCCGCGCCGATGTCCTTGCAGCAGACGCCCTGCGTGACCATCCACAACAGGCGAATCGCGGGCGAAAGCGGCGCGAAAGGCTCGAGCAGCGCCGGCAGCGGCGCCGTGCCGTCCTGCCCCTTGAGCGAGCGACTCTCGGCGGCCATGGCCAGCAGCACGACCTCGGCCAGGTTCTTCATCGCATCGGCAGGCGCAAGGCCGCGCGCTTCGGCAGTCGTGTGCTCGTACACGAGCTTGGCCTTGCCGATGCAGCGCTTGATGCGCTCGACCGGATCGCCCACCTCCATCATGTCATCCCAGTACACGAGCCCGGTGTCGTGGCGCAGGCGCGCGATGGCCTCATGCGCATAGCTCACCAGCGACAGATCGTAGCCGGCGCCCAGGCGCGCGAGCACGATGTGCAAGGCCAGGAGCTCGCGCGGCGAGCGCTTCTGTGCGCGACACTCGAGCTCGGCCGCCACGTAACAAGCGATGCGCTCGGTCATGGCCAGCTGGTCGCGCTCGGCGCGCGAAGGGGGAGCGGCGGCGCAGGCGAGCAGCAGCTCGAGCGCCTCGGCGTGCGCCTGCGCCTGCTGCAGGTGGTGGGCCACCACCAGCGGCGCCTCGTAGCCGGGGCTCTGCAGCACGCGAGCGAGCGCGCCGTGCAGCTGCTCGTCCAGGGCTTGGCTGCGACGGCGCAGCGCCGAGACGATGCCCGCCTGCACGAACACCGGCCCGTAGCGGCCCGCCTTCAAGATATCCGTCGAAAGCAGCTCGGCCAGCGCGGCCTCGGCGCGCTCCTCGACGTCTTCGCCGGCAAACAACAGCCGAAAATCACGCGCCCGAATCGGCAGATGGCCGCGGGCGCGGGCGAGCGCACCGCCCAGCCAGAGCGCGGCGTCGCTCAGACGCGCCACACGCGCGTCGAGCGCCTGTTCGAGGCTGCTGGGCAGCCCGGAGTCCTCGAGCGAGTCGGGTAGGCGGAAGCCGCCGCCCTCGTAGCGCGCGAGGCCGTGATCGAGCAGGTGGCGCACCAGATCGAGCGTGACGCGCGGATTGCCTAGAGCGTGGCCGTAAATCCAGCGCGCGACGCCTGGCAAATTGTCGGAGCTGCCGAAGATGGACTGCAGCAGCTCGCTGGTCTGCTCGAAGTCGAGCGCCAGAAGGCTGGTGCGCTTGCCGCGCTCCCTCAGCTTGCGCAGCGGGCTCTCGGCGCTCATCGGAGCGTCTGCCGCGAGCGTCGCCACGATCAGAATGCGCCGCTCCTGCGCCTCCCGCACAAGGCTCGCGAGCGCGGCCAAGCTGGGCTCGTCGCAGCGCTCGAGATCGTCGATCGTGATCAGCAGACATTCTTCGCGCTTGAGCAAAGCGTCGAGCCACTCGCTTTGCACCTCGCGCTCGCGCGCGCTGCCCGGCTCGAGCGAGCTCGGGCCGTGGCCGTGAGCCTCGTGAAAGCGCGCTCGCAGGGCGCGCATGACGCCATAGTCCGCACGCGCATCCTCGGCACTCGCGCTCAGCACCGTGGCGCCGGTCAACCTCGCGTCCAGGCTGCAGCGCTCGAGCAAGCGGGTCTTGCCCATGCCTGGACCGCCGTCGATCAACCACAGGCCGCCGTTTCCGCGCTGGGCGCGCGCGAGCGCGAGCGCAAAGCCCTTGAGGGGGTCGCCGCGGCCCACCAGGGCCGGCGCAGCGAGATGGGCTTGCCGCAGCAGTTGCTCCTCGTTGGGCAAGTCGGCGATCACGGACAAGCGCTCGATGACTTCCACCGCGCTGGCGGGGCGCGCGAAAACGTCGAGGCTGAGCAGCGACAGCACCAGCGCCTCGAGCTCGGGCGGAACCTCGATTCCTAGCTCGCGGATCGAGCGCGGCTGCTGCAGCCAGGCCTTTTCCAGCTCGCCAAAGGAGCGCGCCGCAAAGGCCAGCCGGCGGGTCAGCAGCCAATATGCCAGCGCGCCGAGCGCAAACAGATCCGAGCGCCCGTCGACTGGCTGACCGCGCAGCGCCTCGGGCGCGAGAAAGGCGGGCGTACCGACCAGAGTCTCGGGCTGCCCCATGGCGGTCATGGCGCCGAAGTCGATCAGCTTGGCCCGGCCGTCGGAGGTGCGACGTACGTTCGAAGGCGTGATGTCGCGGTGCACGAGCCGGCGCGAATGCATGACGACCAACGAGAGCGCGATGTCGCGCAGCAGCGCGCATGCCGTCCGAAAGGGCAGCGGAGCCAGAGATTCCAGGTCGCTGCCGTCCAGCAGCTGCATGGTGTAGTAGGGGCTGCCAGCGTCGACCCCGTAGTCGTACACCTCCACGATGCGCGGGTGCGAAAGCTGCACGAGCGTCTGGTATTCGAGCCTGAGCAGCTGCACCAGGTACGGCTTGTCGGCGGCCAGGTGAGCGGGCACCAGCTTCAGCGCGAGCGAGCGCCCCGTACGTTCGTCCACGACCGCGTACACGCGGCCCGCGCCACCCCGGCCGAGCTCACAGTCCACGTGGTAGCGCCCCGCAATCCTGGGAGCCATGGGTAGGGAGGGCCGAGCCACTCCTCCATTGTATCGACGAAACTCCGCGCGCCGGCAGGCTGTGTGAAGCGCGGTCCGGGCGCTGATGTGGGGAAGTCGGCGCGTGACACGCCGAACACTCAGGAGCGCCGCTGCGGCGTCCCAGCGTGCGGCTCCGAGACAGTTCTCAGGCGCACTTTCTTCGCGTCCGGCGGGCGCTCCCACGCGCCGCCCTCGCGCGGCAAGAGATCCGCAACCAGGTCGTAGTCCGCGGCATCCGTCACCACCGCCTTGCGGATCTCGCCGGCCTTGGCCTCGCCGTTGGCCAGGTACACCTTGCCGTCGATGTCCGGCGCCTGGCCCACGTGGCGTCCCTCCAGCAGAAACTCGCTCTCGTCGCTCACGCCCTCGACCAGCACCTCGAGCTCGCGTCCCACCATCGCGCGCATCTTCTTGCGACTGATGGGGCGCTGCAGCTGCATCAGCTTGCGGTGACGTGCGGCGATGGTCTTTTCGTCGA